>SL_8KL_010_SEDDRAFT_10003453_pt1 | contig 13017 bp, 8 predicted proteins | sample SodLakKL_010_SED_4_FD_11160 | JGI IMG/M metagenome (IMG submission 11160) | reverse complement strand
TTTTTGAAGGCTTGCCGGAGACCCACTTACCGGCCCAATTTTTCAATTCTTTTACTGCTTTTTTATTTCCTACGACATCTGAAAGATCTCTAGGCCTATATTTTTCGGTCCAATCCTGGTGCTTTTGTACTTGTCTATTAGGTTTTGCTTCCATCTGATTTAGGATTGGATATGATGTTATTTTAACTTAATCCTTTACGACTCCAACTACAGTGACAGCTACACCGGCACCGACCAATCCGTAAGAAGCATAATCGAGGACAGCTTTGGACCTGAGGTCTCCATCATGGACCCAGAATTCTGAACCTAGTTCCTCGTTCAGTGTCAATCGGCCATATACATCGTCACCGACTTCTAAGTCTGTCGAGTTTTGATTTGCTAGGATTATTATTAGATCATCATCGATCTCTACTGGAACTCCAACTATCGCATCATACAGTTCTTCTGCCCAATCTGGATAAAAGTCACTTATTGTTCCGTAAACAAGGACCGTGTCCCCTTCAGAGTATGATTCGTATTCAATAAATATATCTATTATATTTACCTCTTGGTCGTCTGCTAGCTCTCTTCCCGAGACACCGAACAGGGGCCAAAAAGCGAGAGTTAAAAATAATCCTACAATCAGGATCACTAATCCCAAAGCGAATATATCTTTGTTCATATTCACTCTAAATCAAACAAATTATTTAAGGATAATCCAAATAACTGAGATTGGATGAACATATGTGATTTTTGATGAATTCAGCTGAAGCGCCATACCATCGAACCATAAATTCACTCCGTCGATTTTTTCAATCTTTTTCCGTAAAGAGATTCGTAAAAAAATTCCTCTTTTTGTAGGTCTACAACTTCATAATGTTCTTCGATAATCTTTTCTATCTCTTCCGTTGGAGATAAACTCGAATAACAGAAATACAATTCTCCTTGATCGCATAAATGAGTTGCAGCTTCATCCAAAAATCTCACTATGAGCTCGTCACCTCTTTTTCCACCATCCCACCGATCATCTTTATTCAGGAGTTCTGCCTCGGGAAGATATGGTGGATTTAAGATAATAACGTCCCAATCTTTCTTTTTGATCTCAGAAAAAAGATCGCTTCTTTTGACTGATATATCGATATCGTTATTTTTAGCATTGAATTCAGTATTTTCTAGAGCCTTCTTATTTTTATCGACTGAAAGAACTTCACACCCTAGCGAACCACAGTGAATGGATATTATACCGGTTCCACAACCTATCTCTAAGACATTTTCCACTCCATTTAATTCAAGAAGATCCAACAATAGATAAGTATCCTCTGCAGGTTTATACACACCGTCGTAGACTTCTATATCTAGATCTTTAAGGAAGTTCAACTATGATCAGCTCTTTTCAACGGTATTTATGAATTCTTTAACTGACCAAGAAGCAGCTTCTAGATCATCTTTTTTAAGATCATTCATCAGGTCAATTATATTATTTATAGCAACTACAACTTCTCTTCTATTCATTCCATGTACTCTATCTTCTAATCGATTTTTTTCTTCTTTGAAAGTATTTTTTAGTTTTTCTCTAACGTCACCTCTAAAATTTTCTATGATGGTCTTGAACTCTTCTTCGTTCCCTTTGTTTTCTTCGGCCCTATCTAGTTGTTTTTTGATCTCTTCGTCAATTGATGCTGATTCTTCAAGGTCAAGCAATATCTTTTGCATCAAAAGGATCTCTTTATCTTGTTCTTCATCTATTCCTTCAATATCTTCTATAAATTCTGAAGCATTGATGAGTCCTTTGAGAGCTTCTTCAAATGCGGCTCGCTCCCATTTAGTTCTTATATCTCTAAATATAGCGTCCCCCCGCCTTTTTACAGATGCTGGCGGATCCATCTGCTCGATCTCTTCGCTCATCTCATCTACCCTATCCCCTAATTTATGATTCAATCTCTTGATGAGCTTTTCTTTCCACTCATTAAGAATATCGTTTGCTTCTTCGTATTCTATATCTTTTATCTTGATGATAGCCTTTTTCAGTGGTTCCCTGTTCACTTCTATCTCGATGTCAGCTTTCTCAACTAGGTTATTCAGTTCCTTAACATTTCTGACTTTTTCCTTGATCTGTGTCGGTATCTGAGTGGCGGATTTGTCTATCTTAATGCCTGGTGGAGGTACTCGTTTTTCGTTTTCTAGTGCCTGTTCCATCTCATCTATCAATTCTCCAAGATACTTTTCCGCCATATCGTATTTTTCTAAGTCAGCCAATTTTTTGTACTGCTCTATCTCATATTCTATCCTATCTCTATCGATCAAGTCTTTTTCATCTAGTTGATCTATTAGATTTTTTGCCTTTTCTACAGGTTCTGAAAGTTCTAACATCTGATCAGCAGATTCAATAAATTTCTCGGAAAGTTCGACACATTTAGCAAATTCACCTTTCTTTCTTGCCTTATTTGACTTTTTCAAAAGAGTTTTCATCCTGCCCAGATCGAAATCAGTTTTTCTCAGTTCAGAAAGCCTCTTTCTAGCTTTAGCTAGTTTACTTTCGGCTTCACTTTTCCATTCTTTCTCATCTCGTTCCTCTCGGATCTTTTGATCTATATCATCTCTCAGTTCTAAAGATTTTTCCACCGCTTTTTCAAAGTCTCCCTGGTCGAATATTTTAAAAAGTTCTTTCTTCCTTTTGATAAATCCTTGCTCGTTTCCTTCAAGTTCTTCGATCATTTCATCTATCTCAGATAGATTTGACTTGAATTCGATAGTGTTTTCTCCTTCGAATATCGTTTTTTCTATTTCATCGATGATGTTTTTAGGTTTATCCTTATCGCTTTCGAAATCTTCTTTTAAGTCCTTAAACTTCTCCTCGATGTTTTCGATATCTAAACCTTTACCTTTTCCTTCATCGATAATTTTTTCTAGATATTCGAGCTTTGTTTCGATCTTTTCATCGAGATCTTCAACGCTTTTTTCTATGTTCTTTTCAACCTCATCTAATAGATCACCTATCCTATCTTTTGCCTTTTTGTAATCACCTTTTTTAAATTTCATCTTTGCGTTTTCAAATCTTTCTTCAACATCTTCTAAGAATTCTTTATCAAGCCCCATCTTTAGAGTTTCTAGCTTTTCTATTTTCTCTGAAATTTCCCTTAACTCTGATTCGTTTCCGATATACTTCTTCACATGTTGAAATGATATTTCCCGATCGTTCTCTTTTAATGAATCCCTCGCTTTAGAAACAGATTCACTGAATCCGAGCATCTCGTCGGTTTCATCTGTAAGATCGCTAGAAACTTCCTCTAATCTTCCTATCATCTCTGAAAGTTCTTCTTTTGAGGGGATCTTTTTCTTTAATTTTTCCTTTTCAAATTCCAACGCGTGAGACAGATTAGCTAATGATCTTTTTGCCACTTTAAAATCGTTATTTTCTATAAGTTCTTGTATTTTTACTAAATCTTTTTCAGCTCTCGACTTTAGAGAACCGGAATCTATCCTTTCGATCTCTTCTTTAAGTTCTGGTAGCTGTTCTTCTATTCCTAACAACGCCTCTGTTCTTTCGATTATAGTTTCTACCAAATCAAGTGCTTTGTCATGCTCTCCCCTTATCTTTTCTTCTATGACTCTGTCCAAAGTGATGGTCAGTTCGGAAAGTTTTTCCTCCATTCCTTCTATTTCGCCTAATAGTTCCCTGGCTTTTGAGATCTTNTCATCTAATTTTTCGTCTTTTTCGTCCAATCCTTTTTTATCCTTTTCTTTTTTAGGAGTTACATCTTTCTTTTCTTCTATTTCGTTCATTATATTCGCGGGGCCCTGATGAACGTCGAAGGCTAGTTTGTATGCTTTAGCCGCTTCACTAGTCTCTCCGATCTTCAGCGAAACGTTCGCTTTAGCGTTCCAGATATGGTCGAACAAAGGATCGAGTTCTATTACTCTGTCATAGCTCTCTAAAGCTTTACGATTTGCTCCCATACTTTCCAAGATAGATCCTCTTATGAACCAAGACTCGGGATCTTCTCCATCGTATAATATCTTCTCTTCAACAGAAGCCAACGTTTTTAGTGGTTTTTCTATCAATCCCTTATCAGGAACTACGACTCTAGATGTAGATTTCAAAGACTCTTCACACTCTCTACATCTATCTCCTTTCGCCCAAGTGAATTTTTCACAAATAGGACATCTGACCTCTAATTTTTCCTCTGCACTACCCTCTAAATTTTCATCTTTCAGTTCATTTATGATGTTTTTTGCCAGATCGTCTCCTACATACTCAATCGATCGAATATCTTCTAGCTCGGCCTGTTTCAATTCAGTAATAGACTCAAAACCTTCCTTGGCCAGGGCCCGAGCTGTCAGTTCGCCTATAGAGGGTATGCGTTTCAATTCTCTGTATTTTTTGTCATCAGGAGAATTTTCTTTTTGCATGGAGTTTCCCCACTTATTATAATCTAAATTTAAAATGGTGTTTCTTGTTTCATCTGTGATTTTCTATTCAAACACTCCTTAATAACTTTTTGCGATAAATACAAAACTAATCCCAGAACCTTTTCGTCCTAGCATATTGTATCTCGGCTTCGAGTATATCTCTCAGAAATTCGTATTCATCTTTATGCCTTTTTGACAGTATCCTCCCGGCTTTTTGATGACCGACTCCTCTGGCCGATAATGCCATCGCTGCTCTTTTTTTATAGACTCTTGCTAGCTCTGCCAACTTGTAGTATTTTTTCAGCTCTTTTTTTTCCTCATCAGTTAGATCATCATTATCTTTGTTTATTATGTCTTCATCATGATATCTGCTGAGAGGAGCCACCATCGAAGAACCGCATCGAGGACATCTAGGTTTACCAACGTCTTTTACTCGTTTTCTTCTTCTACTCCCGCATCGCATACACCTCATTATCATCGTTTCCGACTCCAAGCGCTCCTTCAAAGAGTCCAGAACTGCCTTACTCACACGATCGGGACTTAAGAACTCTTCATGCTTCTCGAGACCGGCTTTACCTATAGGCGATATCTCCCCTTTTGAAACTACTATATCGATATCACCAGATCTGATTTTTCTCAAGACATATTTTGTCTTTTCGATATCCATATTATCCCGAAATGTCTTTCTCACCGCTTCTTCGTAAAGTACGGTCCCCTCAAAAGTATCTATGATCTTATCCATGTTGATCTTTCGCCAATCAGCGTCTTTCTGGATCGCTCCGAATTTTTTTCCTACATGTAAAAATTTCCAGTTGAAGAAATTCGAATTTCTTAGACTTTTCTGGAGTAGTTCTTCTAAAGTATCTGGTTCAGTCTCGTTTAAAATTTCTTTTAAAATAGAGGTATCTATCCTCCTTGGTAGGTTCATCATTATCCTGTAAGGATCTGTCTGGAGTCCGACGCTCTCACCGATCCTAGCAGAAAGGAGAGAAGCGAACAGATGCCCCAAAGTCTCATTGACCTGAGTACCGAAACATGCGTTCACAACAGCAGTATCTTTATCTGATTCGATCAAGATTTTAGAATCAGAAGGCATCTCGTAACCTTCTTGTTCCTCAAGATATCTATTGAATCTGTCTTCAGCGTCTTCACTTATAGGATAACTGTTCATCCCTGAAATCAGTTTTTTCTCTCGTAATCTCCCTACTTCCTGCGCGACTTCAAAAGGTACTGGGATGTCCTCTCCAGTCCAATCTGGGATCTTACCTATGTTACCTACTTTATCGACAAGGACTTCATCTTCTTTAAGATCTACAACTCTCCAAGCTTTCCCCTGCAATGTGATTACTTCTCCTTCTTCAATTTTGGTGGCGACGAAACTCTCATCTAATGTTCCTATCACCGAGTCTTTAGAGATATCTCTGAGAAGATACGTCTTCTCGTCAGGTATCATAGAAATATTCTCGTAAAAATAATTGAGAGAAGCTCTTCTTTTACCTATATTTCCATCATCCTTCCAGATCAGCTTTATCTCCGCCAGTTGTTCTACCAGGTCGATAAAAGTTCCTTTTTGAAGAGTTCTAAATGGGTAAGCTCGCCTTGCGAGTTCAAAAAAGTCCATAGGATCAAATTCTCTTTCGGTATGTACCGTACTGATGAGCTGATTAGCTATAACGCTCAGCGGATTTTCAGGTATTTCGGTATTCTCCAATTCTCTAGTTTTTGACCTTCTTGCGATCACCGCAGCTTCTAGGATATCATCCTTCGTGGTTGATATAACTCTTCCTTTAGAGACCTCATCTATCTTATGTCCAGACCTTCCTACCCGTTGTATCATCCTAGTCACTTGCCTGGGTGATTGGTATTGTAAAACGAGGTCTGTTTGACCAACGTCTATCCCCAGCTCCATAGAAGAAGTGCATATCAGACCTTTCAAACTCCCGTCTTTGAAACTTTCTTCCATGTCTATCCTGGCTTCTTTAGATAAAGAACCGTGATGAACACCTATGGGAAAATCTGCTTCTGGTTCCTCTTCTTTCCAAAGTGTATAAGAAGAGGATAAAGACTCGGCAGCATCTCGTGTATTGACGAAAAATAGAGTCGAAGTGTGTTCTTCTATGAGGTCTCTGCACATCCTTAAAGCAGCAGCTTTCTCAACATCACATCTCATCATCTCTGATAATCTTTTATCCTTGCTTTTATCTTTCACCGGGTTCTCCACTCTTATGTCCAGATCTCTCTTCTCAGAAGTTTCGATTATCGTGCCATCTCTACCGACACCGACCAAAAAGTTTTTGACCTTCTCGGGAGATCCAACAGTCGCTGAAAGGCCGATCCTTTGAAAATCTCTTCCAGTCAGTTCGACAAGGCGTTCCAAAGCGAGGGATAGCTGACTGCCCCTCTCGTCTTCTGTGAGTTCGTTGAGTTCATCTACCACAACGTGCTTTACATTTTTCAACCCCTTCCTAAGTTTACTCCCTGTGAACATTATCTGAAGGGTCTCTGGAGTGGTGATCAGTACATCAGGAGGATTTTCTGACTGCGCTCTTCTTTCTTTCCTACTGGTGTCTCCGTGTCTGACTCCGACCGAAAAGTCTAACTGTTCGGCGAACTCATCGATACGCCTTATCATGTCTCTATTCAAAGCTTTCAATGGCGTTATATATAAGAGGGAAAACCCCTCTCCATCTCGTTTCAGTATGTTGTTCAGGATGGGTAAAAATGCCGCTTCAGTCTTACCTATACCGGTAGGAGCTATGACTAGAGTATTTTCGCCATTGATTATAGGAGGTATAGCATCTTGCTGAGGCCTGGTCTCCTCTTCTATACCAAGATCAGCTAATACAGCCTTTATATCGTTAGATAAAAGATCAAAAGCTCCCAATTTCTTTTTCACCTACTTTCAAGGATTGTTGGACCTCTTTGGGGCTGGTTCGCCTGTCGGGAAAGGTATGGTCTTGATCTCCAAGAGTGAAGCTAATTTGTCCAGAAGTTTCTCTTTATTCTCTCCAACGAGAGCGTGTTCCAACACTTGTCCCAGGTTTTCCACAGGCACTATCTCTATCTTATCTTTGTACTTCTCTTCGATAACGATGTCTTTCACGTTCATCTTTGGTATCAACACCTTATCCATCCCTACTTCTGCAGCGGCTTCTATCTTTGAGGTTATACCACCTACAGGAAGGACTTGTCCTCTAACGCTCAATGAACCTGTCATCGCTACATTCTGGTCTATCGGTATGTTTTCCAATGCAGATATGACCGCGGTAGCGATAGATATCGAAGCCGAATCGCCCTCAACGCCCTGTTGGGTACCTATGAACTGTATATGCACATCGTATTGAGATATATTCTCTCCGGTGTACTTTTTGATCAGAGCAGATACATTCTGAACAGCTTCTTTTGCGATATCTCCCAATCGACCTGTAGCGATCACTTTACCTTCGTCACTTGAATGAGCGGGAGTGACTTCAGCCGCTATGGGTAAAACTATCCCTGAATATTCAGACATGCCATCCTGTTCGTCTCCCATCGCTGCCAGACCGTTCACTACACCGATCATGTCGCCTTCAGTTCTGTACATGCTGTATTCTTTTCTCTTCTTGATGAATTTGTCAGTCACCTGTTGTTCTAAAGATCTAGCGGTAGATTTTGCATCGACTACATCTTCAGCAGTGGTCATCTCATGTCCTCTCTCTACTGCTAGATCACCTGCTACTCTTACAAGGCCACCGAGTTCTCTAAGCCTTAGGGTCAATTCACCACGTTTGTTAGCTCTCCTTTGAGCCTCTCTCAACATCTCTTTGATCGCTCCCTTTGTGAAATGTGGGATCTTTTTATCGTCCTTTTCTATTTCCTGAGCGATGAATCTGATGAGCTTTCTTCGATTTTCGTCAGTGTCGTCCATCGTATCATTGACGTAGACCTCGTATCCATAACCTCTTATCCTGGATCTTAGAGCGGGATGCATACCTCCATGCTGGACTCCTCTATCGTCTTTCTGACCATAGACAGAATCAAGATTACCGGCGGCTATCAATATAAAATTTGTAGGGACTGGCTCTGTTTGGACCATGGCTCCACTGCTCCTTTCGCTCTGACCGGTGATCGAGAACTTTCTCTCCTGCATCGCGGTCAAAAGGCTGTGTTGGGAGTCCATCCCTAGCATGTTCATCTCATCTATGAAGAGAACGCCGTTGTGAGCTTCATGTATCGCACCCACCTCTACTCTTTGATGAGCTGGTGTTTCCAAACCTCCACTCTGGAAGGGATCGTGTTTTACATCCCCTAGTAGAGCACCGGACTGCGCCCCTGTCGCGTCGATGAAAGGTGGTTTTTCTCCGGGGTTATGACTCTTTAAAAGTTTAGGAGTTTGAGCACCAGAGTCTTGACCAAAACCTCTTGGATTAGCTCTCATCGCGATCATCAGCATCGCAGCAGCGAGTATACCGAAGAACATTATGAGAAAATTTCCTGTCCATACAGAGATCACTATAGCAGCGCCGACTATGAGAGCGAGTATCATCAGCATGCCTCTGTTTTTCTGCTTTTCTTTTTTCCTAGCTTCTCTTTTATGCGCTTCGACTATCTCTTCGCCTTTACCCGCAGGTACTGTCCTTATCTTCGGTTCGTTCTCGTCTTTTTCATTAGGGAAACACAGGATGTCTTCCATCTCTTGTTTTGGGAGAAAATCTGTCATAGCTTTCGCTATCATAGATTTACCAGTACCAGGAGGCCCTATCAGCATCATGTGTCTGTGTTGTTTAGCGGCTTTTTTCGCAACGCTGACTGCTTCATCCTGTCCGATCACCTGATCGGCTAAAAGCTCAGGCACTTCGATGTCTTCTGTAGTATTGATCTCGACTTCTTCCATCCATTCGTCTATAGGAGCAACGTTGGTCTCCTGGACATCTTCATCTGAGGAGTTTTCCTCTCTCTGATTTATGTTCGTAGTTTCTGTCATCAATTACACCAGCAATGGATTGCAGTTCATCTCATCTAGTCCCGTTATAATTAAAGTTTTCCTTAAATTTTAGGTGAATTTAACTTTTCACCACTTATAAGCAAAATTATTAATATGCACTCCGATGATTAATAAAAAGTGGTGGTATGGTATGGATACGATCTCAACTGAAGAACTGAAGAAAAAACTCGATTCAAGTGAAAATTTTGAACTGGTCCATGTTCTTTCGGAAAGAGAATTCAGAAAGGAACACATCCCAGGTTCTGTTAATATACCACTGGGTGAGATCGGGATGCGTAGAGAGGAATTGGATAAAGATGAGGAGATAATCGTTTACTGTAAAAATTTCGAGTGTGAGGCTAGTCCAAAAGCGGCGAAAAAGTTAGAAAAATTAGGATTTGAGAAGGTGATCGATTACGAGGGTGGTATCGAAGATTGGAAAGCCAAAGGTCATCCCGTAGAATCTAACGAGTCCAAGAACTGAGAAGTCTTCACCAAAACTTTATTTAAGGTCTTTATAGTTCTCATAATGGTGTTATCATGCCGGAATGTCACGATATGGAGAAGGGTCAAGTATATATGTGCGAAGACTGCGGTTTCGAGATGAAAGTGATCAGCGAATGTGGAGAATGCTGTGAGGGTGAAGAAGAAGGCACCTGCGCTACATGTGAATTCATGTGTTGTGGAGAAGAACTGACTCTGAAGGAGTGAATCCGTTCTTTCAAACTTTTTAACCTATCTATTTCTTTTTTATTTCTGAATGTATATTATTTTGAAGAAAGTCTTCTGTTCAGTTTAGGAGTCCAAACGAATTGAAAGATGTCATCGTATTCCCTGATCTTTTCAGCTATTAAAGGTTTCGAGAACCATGTCTTGCTGTCATTCACTGTTTTGTTTTCCATACCGATCAAATTTTTCAGAACTTCTCCTTCGACTCTATTTTTAACATAACATTGATCCAAAGACGGATCATTATAGACCATGATAGGAAGCTTCAATTCATCTTGTTTGTACAAAGGGATCATTTCTTTTATGTGCAAAAGATGCTCTTCTTCAAATCTGTGTTCATTTCCATCCCGAGTCTTCACTGAGGGGTCATCTTCTTTTAACAAATCTTTCAGGCTCTTCTTTTGAGAGACCATGCCTTCATTTAGATTTTTGAGTTGGGAACTTATCAATCTTTCTAAATCGGTTTTTATCCATATATTATATGATAGGTAGCTGCCAATATATAAATTTGAACGCTTCATACTACATTTTTTCAAGCGGGACTTTGAACTGTGTGCCTCCTAGCTCTGATTCTTTAACCTTTACTTTAGCCCCATAATTTTTAGCGATCTCTTTCACGAGATACATCCCTAATCCAGAACCTGCCTCTTCACCTTTTCTGTATCCTTTTTCAAAGATCTTGGTTTTCTGTTCGGGAGGGATGCCTTTTCCGTCATCTTCAACGATGACATCCAACTTGGATTCTTTGTCTTCCATCTTCACCCTTATCTGGCTACCCTTAGAATGCTTCAAAGAGTTTTCGATAAGATTCGAGAAAAGTTCTTCGAGGAGCGGACCACCTTTGACATGAGACTCTATGAGTTCTTTTTCAATTTCTATATTTTTTTCATCAGCTAAACTTTTATTTTTTTCTATGGATGATCCTATAGCCTTAGCCGCGTTCATCTGTAATGTTTTTTCTTCCTCCATCCTGCTCAATGTCTGTATCTTCTCCGTGAGCTCATCGCTTTTTTTCACAACTTTTTCCGCCCTTTCAACATACTCATTTCCTTGATCTTGAAGGTCGAGGTTTTTTATCAATTCCAAGTATCTCCTGACCACGTTTATTTTGTTTCTGATGTCGTGCCTTAACAACGAATGTAAAAATTCCTCTCTTTCAGCGATTTCCAATCTTTTTAATGCTTCACCAGCATGATCGCAGAGAAGTTTTAAAACTTCTCTGTTCTCTTCGATGTCTTTTTTCTTTGATCCCGCCATGAAGATCGTCTCATCTCTTATAGGTATGGTGATAACAGATCTTTTTTCAGAAGCTTCTACCTCGGAAAATTCGCTATATCCATCATGGTTCAACTCTTCGTATACCGTAGGTTCTTCTTTGAGACTCGGATCGTTTAGAAAACTATCTGGGAGGGGAACAGGGTCCTTTGACTCTACTCTGCCAGGATTAGATGTTTCTTTGACTTTGAATGTGTTCTCTTGAGGTACTATAATCTTAGCCCAATCGAATTCTGAAATATTTTTTGTAGTTTCGATAACGAGCTTAAATATTTCCTCCTCACTTCTACATCTCTCGAATTCTCTAGCTGTGTCATGGAGCTTTTTTATCTTCTCTTTGCTTCTGGTGAGTTTTTCCTCGATCTTCTTTCTTCTATCCAATTCATTATTCAACTCTGTATTGACATCCTTTATCTTCCCGACCATCCATGCCAATAAGATCATAACAGCCGAACTACCTATAAATGTAAATTCGAAGATTATCCCGGTATTCCCAGATATGTTAAGTATGAATATATTGTAGACGAGGACGAATGCCGCTCCGATAGTACCAAATTTTGATCCGGTCCAGGAACTGGTAAGAGTGACAGGCAGTATGGATAGAAAGAGTATCGAATAATCAAAGGTTTCGAAGAATACCAAGGTCATACCTATATATATGGTAAAACTTATCACGATGCCGATTTTACCTATATATGGGGCTTTTTCTGAGAGTTTGATCTTAATTCACCCTGAACGACGAAAGCATAAAAAAATTATAATTTATAGTTTTCCCTCATTTTTGAAAGTAGATGTGGTAAGGTGTGGGTTTTTAAAAATATTTCACTGATAAATGATCTTTATTCGATCTTTCTAACGAAGGCGAATTCGAGTTCTCTATCTTCGTGTCTTATATAATTGCTAGTTATCTCTACTGGGAATATCGTACCATCTTTAGTTTTATGTTTCCCCTCAAAAGTCCTCGTTCCTTTTTCTTTCAGTTTTTCCCAGGATTCTTTTCTGTCCTCTTTATCATAATCAGGGTCTATATCAAAAATTTTCTTATTGATCAGTTCTTCTTGATCATATCCCAACATCTCTCTTACTGCCTTGTTCGCGTAACATATCTCTCCCTCTCGTGTTATCCAGAAGATACCGTCCTTTGCCCTTTCGATAGTTCTTCTTGTCAACTCCAAGTTTTTTTCGTTCTTGTGTTTTTTAACCTCTTTAATTATTTCCTTCGCAAGTACTTCGTATTGATCGACTTCTCCTTCACTCATACCATAAATATTAGGTTCTTCGTTTTTCCATATGTATTTGTTCGCTCCGAGATTCAAAGCCTGCATGGCCACTTCTTCCCAACCTTTTCCAGTGAATAATATGAAAGGTATATTGGAGTCCATCTCTTCTCGTAAAAACCTTAGAAATTCGATACCATCTTTTTCTGGCATATGATAATCTGAAACTACAGCGTCTATCCCGCCATCGTCCTTTATCATATTTATGGCATCTTCAACGGTCTCCGCGGTCTCGATCACGAATCTTTCATCCTCCTCTTTCAGCAATGTTACAGCTTGATCCAAAAAGTCTTTCTCGTCATCCACCAATAAAACCTTGATCTCGCTCGATTCCATATTTACCCTCTCTACACTAATATCATACCCTCGCTGAATATAAATAAT
>SL_8KL_010_SEDDRAFT_10003452_pt1 | contig 13018 bp, 10 predicted proteins | sample SodLakKL_010_SED_4_FD_11160 | JGI IMG/M metagenome (IMG submission 11160) | reverse complement strand
CTTTTTCTTTTTGATCAATTTTTTCTGTCCATGATTGTAAAACTGTATCATATTCCCGGGCTATCTTTTGATAATTATTCCATTTTTTAAGTATATCTTCTAATTCTTCTTTCTTTTTTTGATAATCTCTGTATTCTTTATACCTATCCCAGTTATTGCGCAGATCTTCCAGCTCAGAAATCCGCTCCTGACATGATTTTAGTTTTTCAGACCACTCACTCAGTTTATCTTTTTTTTCCTGCAGATTTTCACTCAATTTTTCCAGTTCTCTCTTTTCTTTTAACAACCTATCTTTTTTGTAATATAATTTTAAAATTTGGCCCCAATTTCTTTTAGAATAACGGTCAGAACTGGTCGGAGTATGGGGGCGATTATCGGAAAAATTCCAGTTTTGATTAATCTCTTTAATTTTTTCTGATAGTTTTTCTGAAAAAGCATCCAGAGAAACTCCTTCTGTTTCATAAACAGTTTTCCGCAGGGTCTGTTCCAGAGAATCATTATCCATTTTCCGCAGCTGTTTGATAGTATCTCCCAATAGACCCTGATTGATCAGGACACTGTTCCGGTAGGTCTGATGGCCAAAATCTAAAAGCTGCTGCAGTTTTTCCTGTACCACCTCATAAGCTGCATATTCCTGATCTTTTAGCTGAAGATGCGCTTCATTCTGGCTTTTGTCCTGATAAAAAGTCTTTTTCAACTCCAGATCCCGACCCCGGTGCCAGGCCTGCAGAAAAACAGTTAAATAATCTCCTCCCGACAGGGGGAATTTTTCTGTTATGTACTGCTCCTGAGCTGAATTTTTTCTGTACTTAAGTGGTATAAACAAAGCAGTTTCCAGAGCAGACATAATTGTTGATTTTCCGGCTTCATTGGGCCCAAAAATAAGGTTGAAATCAGATTCAAATTCAATATTTAGGTCCTGAAAACAGGCAAATGGCTGCAGGTGAATACTTTTCAAGATCATTATTCCTGTACCTCCCTAATTAGATCATAGGCCAGCTGGAGAGTAAGGTCATCTTCATTTTCTAATCTTTCCAGAAGCAAATAAGGTATACTGTTCTTTTTAAATTCTCGTTCTATGAGTTCTTTAGAGATCTGAGGTCTCAGTTCATTTTCGAGCTCCAGATAAAAAACCTGACTTTTTAATGTTTCATAAATCTGATTTTCGGCCCCCTCAATATAGGTTCGATATACTTCTTCGGGCAGTGTGCCCTCCAGCTTCAATCTGAGAAGAGTATTCTGGTTATCCTTATACTCCCCTAAAAGAGACTCCAGCTCTGCTTCTGAATTTATTTTTCTGCTTTCCTCTCTAAATTTAAACTCTCCTGTTTTTAGAGCCCGGGCATAAACACTTTTGTCTTTTTCAATCTCAATAAGCCAGGCTGATCCTGAATGGCGGCAGTTCATACCATCAGGTTCAGGGGTACCGGGCATAAAAATACGGGAAGCAGTGGTCTCTTCCTTCTGGGGATAAGGCTGATGAATATGCCCTAACAGCCAGACATCAATACCCCCCAGACCGTTTAACTCATCCTTTTTCATATGGTAATAATTATCTCCCTCCGGGGCTTCACCTTCCAGAGAACCATGGGCCAGCCCCAGATTTATCATATCCCGGTCTATCAGGTCTGACTTCTCTTTAATCCAGCTTAGCTGATTATCAGAATTGGTTCTTTCCGGGCAGGGAGCCGGATAAACCACTACTCTGTTTAAACCCAGCTCCTGCAGGTATACAGGTTCCTCTTTGTCCAGAATCAGGAACTCCTCAGGCAGTTCATCACGGACTGACGACCATAAATTGGAACTTTCATTTATATAATCATGATTACCGGGTAAAATGAGGACTACCTCTCCGTTGAAACTGGATAATCTGGTAATAGCCTGCCGGACTAAAGATTTTTTCACAGAAACTCTGTCAAACAGATCTCCGGTTATGGCTAAAATATTACACTGATTTTTATTGGCCTTCTCAATTAAGGAATCAATTACCTCCAGCCGGGCCCGAAATAGAGCTGAAGCTGTATTACTCCCATAATCTTTAAACTTCATCCCCAGATGAAGATCAGCAGTATGTAAAATTTTTAGAGCCATATATTTTTCCTCCCAATTTTGTTGCTAAAGGACAATAATTACCGATTTTGTTTTTTAATCTTATGACTTAAACTTTCAACTCCATTTTTGCTGACAGTTTGAAATTCATCTTCTGCAGGCCTCAGAGAAGAGCCAAAATAAACCCCGGGAACCCTTTGGGTTGACAGGTCTCTTTTTGTTTCCATAGCAGAAATATGAACCTGGTCACAGTCCAGATTGTTTAATACATAATCATAATTAAAAGGTTTAATCCCCCCGGGTAATATTTCAATTTCTTCTTCAACATATTCTATGATCTCCTGCAAAAGCTCCATCCCCGCTTCAATTCGGTTGCCCTGGCCTTTTGTCAGGATCCTATCAAAACCCAGTTCAATCAATTTATCAACTGCCCGCCAGGGATCGGGAACTACATCAAAGGCCCGGTGAAAAACAACCTCCCGGTCCCCGACAATTTCAATAATCTCCCGGCATCTTTCAGTATCAATGGTACCATCTTCATTTAATATTCCACAAACAATACCATCCACACCCTGTTTTATGGCCTCAGCAGTATCCTTTTTCATCACTCTAAATTCATTATCAGTATAACAAAAACCCCCGGCCCGGGGTCTAATCATAGCCATTACAGGGATATCCACCCGGTTTTTAACTTCCTTGAGAGCACCGGCACTGGGAGTCAGACCACCCAAAAAAAGAGCTGAATTTAATTCAATTCTGTCAGCTCCTCCCTTTTCTGCAGCCTCCGCATCATCAATTGAACCACAATAAACTTCAATCAGCACATCATCACTCATTTTTAAAAACTCCTTTTTGTTTTTTAAACTACAGCATCCTCAATAGCATCATAAATTTTAGGTTCTCCTCCATAACCACTGTTAAGATTGCAGTAAATGCTGCTGTCAGCAGATATGAACATTTCACTGACTCTCTCCATTTGATAAATATGGTTGGACCGACATTAACACATCAAGAACCTCAAAGGACTTCATCCTCATATTAAGGTAAAAAAAGACGAAAAACAATATTTATGACTACCGTCATGACAGCAATATTATTTCTTAAATTAATTGGAATTGACTTTTTGCAGTGCAGCTAATAAATATTATATCACATACCTCAGGTCTTTACAGCCTCAAAACCGGCCAGGATTCTGTCAGGCTGTAATAAACATCCTAGATTTGACCGAAGATTTTCTTTCTTAAAAATTCAAATTTTAATTCTTGCCGGTCAAAATTTCTTTCTTCAAAATCTTTAACCTCAGTCAAGTTTATCCAGCTGCCTGTTAATTTCCTTTTTTTTCTGTTCATCAGCCCCACTCAGGCGGGCTATAAGTTCCGCCTTCTTCATTTTTTTCTGCAGCTCGGTATATGATTTCTGCTTATTTTCCTTTTTTTCCTCTGATTTAGGTGATAATGCCTGGTTCGATGATTTCTGTTTATGCTGAAAGTCCTCAAATGAACCCTGAAAACAGTTTAAACTACCCTCCTTTAAATTCCAGATCTCAGAAGCAATCTTTTTCATGAAATAACGGTCATGAGTAACAAATAATATCGTACCTGTAAATTTTTTCAAGGCCTCTTCTATTCTTTCCCGGGCAAACAGGTCCATGTGATTCAGCGGTTCATCCAGTATCAAAAAATTACTTCCACTCAAAAGAAGCCTGACAAAGGAGAGGCGAACTCTCTCTCCCAGGCTCAGCTGATTAATTTTTTTCTCTACTTTTTCTTGAGTAAAAAGCATTGAACCCAGAAAAGTTCTTATTTTTTGCTCACATTGTCCCAATTCAGCCGCCTGGGCCGCCTGCAAAACAGTTTGTTGAGGTTCTAAATTCTTTAGTTTCTGAGAAACATAACCCATCCTGATAGAAGCTGTACTGTTAATTTTACCCCCGGAGGGCTGTTCCCGACCGGTAATAAGGCGTAATAGCACAGTTTTTCCAGATCCATTGGGTCCAATTAATGCTATTTTTGCCCCCTTTTCTATCCTAAAATCCAGGCCAGAAAATAATTCCAGTTCCCCAAAGTTTTTGCTAACACCCTGGCCGGAAATTAAAATAGAACTGTGAACCTGCTTTTGGGGCACCAGTTCCAGATTCACCTCTTTATGTTCATAAGGTTTTTCCCTGTTTTCAAGCTGTTTTAGCTGGCCCTGCAGGGCCTTTACCCTGTGGGCCATCTGGCCTGTTCTTCCATCCTGCCCTTTAAGCTGCCGCCAGAAAGAATCTGTTTTTTTTCGACCTGAATCGGCTTTATTTACAAATTTCTGCTGTCTTCTTATTGCAGCCTGCAGTCGTTTTTTTTCCTTTTGAAATTTCTCATATTTCTGATGAGCTATCTTCCTTTGTTCTTTCTTTTTTTCTCTATAGTCTGAAAAATTACCCCTATATTCACTTAATTCTCCCCGCTCCAGTTCCCATATTTTTTTGGAAAAATCGTCAAGATACTGCCGGTCGTGGGAAACAACCAGCACACCTCCCGAAAAATTAGCTGTGAATTCCTGGAGCCAGATTCGGGAATTGTGGTCCAGATGATTTGTGGGTTCATCCAGTAAAAGCAGCTCCGGCCTGGTAATTAGCAGTTTAATCAGCTGCAGCCTGGTCTGTTCTCCTCCACTGCAGGTTTTAATCCTGCGGTCCAGCCAGGAGGAGTCAAGCCCGAATTTATTCATATTTTCTAAAATCGCACCATAATTATTACTGTCTTCAGTTAAAAATTCCTCTACAGTTGTATATCCATTTAAATAATTATAGTGCTGTGGTAAATAGGCAATTCGGCTGGTATGTGTTTTTATAACTCCCCTGTAGTCCTTGATCCTCTCTTTGATAATTTTTAACAAAGTTGTTTTACCACTTCCATTCCGGCCAACAAGACCAATTTTATCACCTTTATAAATTCTAAATGAAATCTCATCAAGCAGTTTTCTGGTTCCAATTTGATATCTTATATCTTTTGCATCCAGTAATAACATTAAAAAGCCTCCCTTCCCGGTCTTTTGCAACCAGAAAAGCAGGCTTAATTAAATTCAAAAAGTTGACAGCATAATTTCTGCAGTTATATATTAATCCCGGCCCGGCTTTTATTTTGCCGAACAAGATATTCACTTTTCTCTGTTCAAATTAAACACACTGCACCTCTGGCACTTCCAACCGGAAGTAATTTTTTCATTTAATTATATCTGGGCCGAAAGCTCAATCCAGAGACGCATATTGTTTTTTCCTCCTGGTTTTAGTTTAAATAATTAAATGTATCATTAAATAAAATTCTATATCATTAATTAATAACTGTCAAGTGTTTTGGGCGGCTAAAATTTCTTATGATTGGGTTATTTTCTTTTTCTTTCTCTGTATTATATATTTGTCTCATAACTAATAATTGTCAATTTCAATTTTAGCATTTTTCAGGGCCTGATCTTTGGTCTCATATAACTCTTTTTTTCTTTTGGGGGTCTCACTGGTTAATTCCGGTATATGATAATCCCATCGACCACTGTTATGAAACAGGCTGATTGTAAAATTCTTGTATTCATACTTTAGATTGTCAGTATCATTTTCTTCCATCAATTATAATCCCCCTCCTTTCGTTAATGACAAAAATTTTGCCCCATTATACAGGCATTTTCTTCGTTCATCAGCGGTATATTTTATATAATCAGATTACCCATCAATTTTTTATAAAATTATTCATATAACTTTCCTAACTTTCAGTCTGTTTCTTATATATATTATTTCCTGAAAATGTCAAATTTCCTTCTTTTTATACAAAAAAGTATTTTTCTTTAATGAATATCATATATTATCGCAAAATTAGTGAAAAAATAGCTGTGATTTGTTAAAATTAAACCAGAAAACTAAAAGACAATAAACAAATCAGCCAGTTTTTTTATATTCCGTTTTTGCCAATTTAAATTTAAGAACTGATATTTTGCTGAAATTAGATTTGAAGACTGAAAGGGGTCCCGGGACTTTATGAAAAATATCAAAAAAATTTATCACAATCCTAACCTGGAAGACAAAGAACTAATCTTTGAACTGGAAAATGGCATGAAAATCATCAAACACAGTGACACAACAGTAAACAAATTCAATATAAAGCGGTGGGAAGAGGTGGACTTTGTTCCCCAAAATTATAAACCATTATCCAGAAAGCCCTCTGCAAAAGAAATAAAAACCTTAAAAAACTTTCTGAAAAAAAGAGAAAGCACAAAAAAGGGGCCTCTAGCAAAAATAAAGCAGTTATTCTTTAATTTGAAAACAAAAATCTGCAGATATCGACAAAAAATCTTTTCCAGATTTCATGAGGATTAATCTATAAAAAACAAATCATATTTTTTTGCTATTTTAAAAAATAGCTCATAAATCCTTCCTGCCTCCTGTTTATTATTCATCCGGACATGTGATACTCTTCTTTCAGGTCCTCAATCAATTGTTCCACAGAAATTATTTCCTGGGTCCGATAGGCGTTTTCACCGGCAAAAGCAAAACCATGGGCCATCCGGCCCTGCCGGGCATTCATCAAAGCCAGGGCTATACAGTAAGGGCTGTCCTCTTTTTCACAGGTCTTTATACAGTGGTAGGGACAGCTGAAAGGTTTCTTTTCTCCGGACGAAACTTTTTCGACAAATTGATTTTGGATAACCCGACCGGGCATCCCTACAGGACTATTTATTATTTCCAGATCTTCCTTTTTACTCTGCAGGTAAGCTTTTTTAAAGGCTTCATCAGCATCACACTCTTCTGTAGTTACAAATCTGGTTGCCATCTGCACACCAGCAGCCCCTAAATCAATCATCTCGCGAATATCGCCCCCGGTATATATTCCACCCGCGGCAATGACGGGTATTTTCCTCCCTATTTTATTTTCGATTTTTTTTAATGATTCCAGAACTTCAATCACCAGTTTGTCAAGTGAATATTGGTTATCATCAATCTGTTCTGGTTTAAAACCCAGATGTCCCCCGGCTTTCGGCCCCTCCAGGACAAAAGCATCCGGTATATAATCAAATTTTTTCATCCATTTTTTTGCAATTATAACCGCAGCTCTGGCTGAAGAAACAATAGGTACCAGGGCTGTTTCATCAGATTCTCCCAGAAACTGGGGAAGATTCAGGGGTAAACCAGCCCCGGCAAATATAATATCGGCCCCCTCACTGATGGAGGTTTTAACCATATCTGAAAAATTGGTCAGTGCTTTCATTATATTTACCCCCAGAATGCCATCAGTCTTTTCTCTGGTTTTTTTTATTTCTGACTTTAAAGCCCTGATATTGGCCTGAAGATAGTTATCCTGAAGGTCTGATTCAAACATACCTACACAGGCAGAAGAAATAACTCCTATTCCACCTTGATTGGCAACCGCCGAAGCAAGACCGGACATAGAAATACCTACTCCCATGCCCCCCTGAATAACAGGTAATTTAGCCTTTAAATTTCCAATTATTAAATCTTTCATTCCTTTAATACTCATCTTATTGCCTCCCAAAAGTTTAATCCTCTGATATAATATGAACATTATATATTTTAAAGATGCCCATTATTTCTGTTAAACTGAAAGTTTTGCTGAAGACAATGACAAAATCAGGTTAACGATTTAATTACTTAAATTTTCCCGGCTCACTTTGCTTATTCAACTTCAGTCCAAATTTAAAATATTGCGGTAAATATCATTATACATCATTTTGCCCCAACATCAAAACATATTAGAAAACTGCATCTGTAAACTATATATAAAATTTAATATTATTTATTTAGTTCTGCTTTTAGAACAGCTGTCATTACTTTGATATTGTCTGAATCCAGGCAAAAAAATACAGGAGCTGGCTCCTGTATTGAGGAAAGTCTTGTAAAATGTTCTTTTGAAAAGTTTAATTTTTAGATTCATATCCACTTCCACTGGTGAAAAGTACGGGTATATGCTGCTAATGCCTGATTCACAAAAAGAAATGATTCCCAACCTCTCTTTCGGTCAAGAAGAAACTAAATAATGCTGGCCCAACCAGGGGTATCAAATGGCGGGGCCGCGGGGAGGCCTCTATTAAACTTTGTTAATTTATGATATAAAAATTGTTATAGATTATAATGTTTAGTTAATCAAATCTATAATTGAAAAAATATTCTCCTTAAAAAACCAATATATTTTATTTCTTCACCTGCTTCCTGCACAGTAAAGACACTGAAAACAACATAATTTTCACGATCGGTGGTTGCCCTTAGAATTGTCCTTCCTATTACTTCATCAAATAAAGCTTCCAGTTCTGAAGAATTATTCTCCTGTTCTAAAATCCAGTCAATAAAATTTTCCTGACTGGGGTTTGTTACTGCCAGAAAAATTAAAACCAACAAACAGATAATCAGAATCCTGCTTGATTTGCTCATTAATTTGCCCCCTTTTTTATGTCTCTATTTGTTTACCCTTTTAAAATTAATTATTAATTTTCTTTTTTGAGGTGACTTAAGGTTTTCTTTAATTGATGATATCCTGTTTTGGGGTCCTCGATATTAAGCACTGCTTTTTCTAAAGGACATAAATCATCACCTGAACGATTGATTATATTCTCAACCATTTTATCATACTCTACTTTACAGTCCCTGGCTTTTAGAAAATCAAAGGCTGGGGTACTCATCAATGACCCATATGCTTTATCTGCTTGACCAAGGATAATTATCAATGCAGCGGCTTTGCCTATGACCTTATCAATCACAAAAGAATCCTGAAGAGCCTCCCTGCCATTTTCATATATTGAGATTAAAGGGCCTACACCCCTTCCCGCTGCCGTATGGATAATCTCATTATCTTTTATAATAACACAGCTTGCCTGATCCTTTTTGATCATATTTTTTGCTTTTTCTTCTATCTCCAAAAAATTTCAGCTCCCTTTTTAATACTATAATTTTGATGTCAGATTAACTGCTTCCTTTAGTTTTTTTAATGAAATTTAATGAAAAAAGCTTGATTTATCTTTATTATAACCTTAACCTGCCATAAAAAGCAAAATGAATATTTAAGTTGATGGTTTTTGGGCTTTTAATTTTAAAGCAGCTGAATAAAGTATTATTAAAAAAGCAGCCAATATGACAAACATCAGCCGGATGGATAAATTGTCGGCCAACAAACCCAGCAGAGGAGCCAGGATTACCACCGAGAGTGATTTAAGCTGTGATTCTATAGATAACATGGTGGCTCTCTGCACCTCTTCAATTTCATCTACTAAAGAACCTAAAAGCAGAGGTCGGCGCAGATTGCTGAATATATTTAAGATAAGAAACAAAATAAAAACCACATATAAATTTAACTGAATAAAATAACCGGTCCCGAGCAGTAAAAAAGCCTGACCTAAAAATAAATAATTTAATGGAGTTTCACTGGTAGAAAAATATTTTTCCAATTTATGGGAGTTACGGGAGGCAAATGCACCAAAAATATTGATCAGCAGATATAATAAAGCAATTAAAATCGCTTCTCGATTTTGTTCATTTTCTATCATTAAGAACAAAGGGTAGGCAATAATAAAATTTCTGATNACCGGCTGAATATAATCCTGAGAAGCTTTAAATGCACCATCAAAAATAGCTGAATTTATCAAAATAACCCTTAATTTTTTTATTAATAAGAGATTGCTTAAACTATCCTTAATATGTTTTTTAATCACTGAAAACTTAAATTCTTTTTCTGTACTGGCTCCCCTTTCTGGAGGATAGGTGAAAATAAGAATAAAAGCACATATATAGGGTATAATTGAAAAGAGAAATATAATATGATAGTTGCCCAGCCAGATTAATAAAACTGCCGCTAAAATGGCAGAAAGAGCTTTTCCATATAAGGAAACAGAACGGGTAAAGCCGTAGACCTCCGATTTTTTGTCACTAATTCCTCTCCAATCCAGATAATCAAAAATAATAGCTTTATGGGTGCCCAGGCGAAAGGCTTCACCCAGTCCGAAAAAGATACTGGCCACAGCTAAAAACAAAAATGAATAAGAAAAATAATAGATGACAAAAGAAATTATATATAAAACAAAACACAGGAGCATCGAACGTTTCTTACCCCAGATATCTGCTATAAAACCAGTTGGTATTTCAAAAATATACATGGTGATTTCCCTGATGGAGATAATTAAACCAATTTCAAAAAATGAAAGTCCAATAGCTAAAAAATAAAGATATATGTAAGGCTCAAAAAATCGCAAGTTTTTAAAAAATCCGTAAAAACCAAATTTAATTATATTTCTATCCAGGACTTTTTCTTCATCTGGCTTATCTTCATTTTCGGGCATATAGAAATCCACCTCCATTGATATTATAGAATTATTTATTTCAGGTTACAATCCAGTACATATTCATCTCCTTGTTCCATATTAATCTTTACCCTGTTTTCTTTATATTTTATTTTACATGATTTCTCAACCTTTGATCTGATAACTGCCTTTTTTAGCCGGGAGTCCTCCCAGTAGATATCAACTTCAAATCCTCCCCGGGCACACAGGCCCTTAACACTTCCCGCAGACCACTTATCGGGTAATGCAGGCAGTAAATGAAGACAATTTTGATGACTCTGCAGCAGCATCTCAGCAATTCCGGCTGCTGACCCAAAATTCCCATCTATCTGAAAAGGAGGGTGATTGTCAAATAAGTTATCCAGGGTTGAAGTTTTCAATAATTCTATTATATTTTGATAAGCTTTTTGAGGTTTATACAACCGAGCCCAGAAATTTATAATCCAGGCTCTACTCCACCCGGTATGCCCACCTCCATGTTCCAGGCGTCTCCTTAAACTTTTTTCAGCAGCCTCAGCCAGCTTCGGATTTTTTTCAGGAGAAATTTGGTCCCCGGGATGCAGAGCCCAGAGATGTGATATATGGCGGTGGCCCGGTTCTGCTTCCTCATAATCATTCCTCCATTCTTTTAATTGGCCGTACTGTCCTATTCCCGGTTTCGGTAAAGACCGACATATTTCTTCTGCTTTAGCGATAAACTCTTTTTCTTTATCTTGATTATTTTTATCTTGATTATTTATAATTTCACTCATTTTAATGGTCTTTTTCATTAAGAATCTAATAATCTGGGCATCAACTGCAGGTCCGGCACAGATAGCACTCTGCTTCCCATCCTTTAATATATATGTGTTTTCAGGAGAAACTGAGGGACAGGTTACCAGCCTTCCCTGTTCATCTTCAATTAAATAATCAAAGAAAAATTTACAGGCATCTTTCATAACAGGAAATATCTCTTTTAAAAAATCTTCATTCTGAGTATAGGCATAATGTTCCCAAAAATGAGTACAGAGCCACGCTGCTCCCATAGGCCAGTAGCTGGCAGGTAAATAACTGCCCTGAGGAGCAGTATCACCCCAGATATCAGTATTATGGTGAGCACAAAAACCATCAGCATTATACATTATGTCCGCTGTTTTTTGGCCGTTTTTGTGCATTTTTTTGATTAGCGCAAATAATGGTTGGTGGAGTTCAGAGAGATTACATACTTCTGCCGGCCAGTAATTCATTTCCAGATTAATATTTATAGTATATTTACTGTCCCAGGGGGGCAGCCACCTGTCATTCCAGATCCCCTGTAAATTGGCAGCCTGAGTACCGGGCCGGCTGCAGGAAATCAACAAATAACGGCCAAAATTGAAATAAAGTGTTATCAAACTCTGATCATCATCATGGCCTTCCTCAAACCTTTGTCTCCGCTTATCGGTCGGAAGATGGGAATAATCTTCACTTTCTATATTCAAGGAAACTCTTTCAAAATACTGCTTATACTCATTAATATGATCTTTCTGTAATTCTGAATAAGTTTTTTTATAGGCTGCATTTAACTGATATTCTAATACTGATCGGGGATCATTATGATAAAAATCAGTGGCCCCTGTGATGAAAAAGATTACTGCCTCTGCATTCCTGACCTGAAAGTTGTCGCCAATAATTTTTTGATTACCACCCATTGTTTTAACTTTCAAGCCCCCATAAAAATTAATTCCACTTTCTCTTCCTTGAGAACCACTACCTCCTTTTAAAATTATCATATCTTGATTTTCATTTTTGATAACCCTATCTATATAATGACTGTATTGTTCTCCTCTTCCCAGTCTTCTTAATCTGACCTGAAGATTTAAATTCTTGCTGCCTTCAGAACTAAACCGGATAACCATTATTTGGTCTACAGCTGAGACAAAATATTCGCGAATATATCTGGTATCTTCAAGGGAATAACTGGCCCGGGCTGCTGCTTTTTTAAGATCCAGTTCCCTTTTATAATTCTCGATTTTCTCTTTTTGATGACCGGTAGTAATCTCCAGATCCAAAAAGGGTTCATAATGGCGCTGGTTTTCGGGAAGTCCGGTCATAGCAGTCTGCATTATTTTTTCAGCTTTTTTTACTTTCCCGTCCAATATATAATTTCTGATTTTATCTAAATATTTATTAGTATCGGGATTATTGCGGTCCCGGGGACCACCATACCAGACACTGTCTTCATTTATCTGTAAATGATCTTTATTAATGCCACTTTTCACCATCCCTCCCAGCCTGCCATTGCCGATTGGTAAAGCCTTTTCCCATCCTTCTGCCGGGCTATTATACCATAACTTCATATTATTTCTCCTTTCAATGTAGAAGATTGGATAAGAATCTAAAATATTAAAACCTGACCATATAGACCAGGTTTTAATATTGATTTCTCTTAACAATTTATAAATGCAAATTATTATATATAATTAATGTTATTCATAGGATATAGGTTCAATCTTAACCATTTCTCCACTTTCACCTGATTCATAAATGGCATCTACAATCTGGGTTAAGGCAATACTCTGTTTCCCAGGACATAATAATTCTGCTTCCCCTTTTATAGCTTCTATAAAATTATCAACTTTCTTTTTTTGAGCATTAATTTCTTTATTTAATTTAGGCTGAAAATCTACTATATTGTTAT
>SL_8KL_010_SEDDRAFT_10003451_pt1 | contig 13021 bp, 3 predicted proteins | sample SodLakKL_010_SED_4_FD_11160 | JGI IMG/M metagenome (IMG submission 11160) | reverse complement strand
TATAGAAGGTGTGCTATGTGATTAAAGCCTTTTGTTTTAGAATTAAAAAAATGAAAAATAAAAAAGGGGTTTGGTAAAAAGGTTTATCAGATTTCATCCTCGAATATAGTATCATCTTCTTCTATCAGTTCTTCCTCGTTTTCGTTGTACATCTTATCATCGTCGTTTATATCGGTGTTAACACTATTTCTGTCCTTTAGTACCATCCATACTAACAGAGATATAGCTATCAAAGCGATTATCCATCCTATTAACCCAAATATGGATGTATCTTCTTCTTCCTCTTCTGCTTCGATCGATATTAATTCACTATCATCCTCAGCAGAAACGACAATATTGTATTCTCCAGCTTCTGTCGGTTCCCATGTGTATTCCCCGCTGAATTCTTCTCCAGCTCCGAGTGATAGGTCTGTATCAACCCAGTACACTCTATCGTTGATCATCAACGATATATGCTGTGTTCCATCTATTCCTCCTGTATTTCTAACTGTATAATATATTGTGATTTTTTCTCCTGTCTTGACTATTTCATCGTAATCACTGAGTTCAATCTCGAAGTAAGGCTGGTAAACTGTAATTATATTTACGTTGGATGTCACACCCTTATAAGATGCAGTCACCTGATATTCATCGACTTTCTCTTCCAAGAACAAACCGTCAACGGTATTTTCCCAATCAAAGTCCTCAGTATTAGTGGTTATTAAGTTTCCAAACTCATCTCTAGCTTCAGCTTCGAACTCGATCACTTCTCCTGCTTTTACATCTAGACTATCCATAGGTGTGATCTCTACTGTTTCTACTTGAGCAGGTTCAACTCTCACTTCGATTATGTTTGAAGTCATGTCCTCATAACGAGCAGTGACTTCGAACTCACCTGTAACTTCTTCTAAGAATAGTCCATCGTCGGCATTCACCCAAGTGAAGTCTGAATTTACTTCCGTTATCAGATTTCCATATTCATCGTAAGCATTAGCATTTAAATCGACAGACTCACCAGCACTCACAATCAAAATATCAGATTCTTCGATTATGACACTGTTTACTACTGATGGCTGAACGGTTATATTAACTCCTATAGATGTTACTTGTCCATAAGTTGCAGTGATAGTATACTCTCCTACAGCTGTTTCCTCAAACAGGCCATTATCAGTATTTTCCCAGATGAAATCTAACTTTTCATCGGTTATCAGATTTCCATATTCATCGTAAGCTTCAGCACTAAATTCTATTGTCTCTCCTGCTGTAATTACTTGATCATCTGATGAACAGAGATACACATTTGATATCCTTGAATGTTCAACATCAACGGTAACAATATTGGATCCAACATCCTCGAATGAAGCCTTGATCTCATATTCGTCCACTATGTGATTATCGAACAAACCACTTTCATCTGTATTCTCCCAGATAAAATCTGAATCTGTATCGGTTATCAAATTTCCGTATTCATCGTAAGCGGCTGCAGTGAAATCTATTGTTTCTCCAGCAGTGATGACCTGATCATCTGGACCGATCTCCACATTATCAACATCTGACGGTTCAACGGATATAGTTACATGCTCGGAAGTAACTTCACCATATGTTGCACTTACTAAATAATCATCAGCAGAAGTTTCATCGAATAGACCATTTTCAGTATTTTTCCAGATGAAATCTGAATTATCATCGGTTATCAGGTTTCCATATCCGTCGTAAGCTTCAGCACTGAATTCTATTATCTCTCCTGCAGTTAAGGTCTGATCCTCAGATGACTCGATATCAACATATGATACCTCTGCTGGCTCAACTGTAACGGTTATGGTTTCAGAAGTTACACCATCATACGATGAGGTTACCACATATTCACCTGCAGTGGTCTCCTCAAATATACCATTATCAGTATTTTCCCATAAGAAATCTGAATTTACATCGGTTATCAGGTTACCATATTCGTCGTACACTTCAGAATCGAATTCTATTGTTTCACCTGCAATTATGTTTAAATCTTCGACAGGATCAATCTGTACAAAGTGTGTTTCTGTAGGTTCAACGACAACTATTACAGATGTAGATCTAACAGGTCCATAAGTAGCAGTTATCTCATATTCTCCAACCTTTTCTTCGGAGAATACCCCGTCAACAGCATTAGTCCAAGAAAAGTCTTTAGTGCTATCAGTTATCAAATTGTTGAATTCGTCATAGGCCTCTGCTGTGAACTCGATTTCATCCCCTGCATTAACTGTTATAGTGTCAATAGGCGATATCTTCACCTCATCGATCACTGATGTATCGAAAGTTATAGTAAGTTCTAAGACACCATCTTCAGAATCTATCTCAAGAGAATTCGAGGCTTTCATCCCTTCGAACATGCTCTCTGCATATAATATGTCTCCAACTGAATATCCATCATTAAGAAGGGCAAGTGGATGTTTATATCGACCCGTGTTATCCGTTTCAAAGTTGATAGATTCTCCAGTATCTCGGTTTTCTAAAAGTCCTGAGGTATGACCGATAGGTACATCATAACTATCTACTACATTAATTTTCAGTAGATGCCCATAGACTTCTATACTGTATTCCTCGGATACATTTTCATTTCCGTTAACATCAGTGGCTGATATCCTATAATTTATATCACCTATATCACTCTGTGGAGTTATTATTCCTGTATAACTGTTATCACCTATGCTGTTCATCTTTACATCTTGCTGTTCTCCAGTTGTATCGATAAAGGTCATAGTTACATCAGATATCCCAAATTCATCAACAACCTCTACAAATATAGTCTCAGGTTGATCTATGTACATATATTCTGGTGATTGATGTTCTATCGATGGTGGTTGAGAATCCACGACAGTTGAATAAACTCCCTGATTAGGACTAGTTACAATTGTTCCATCCTGTTGCTGGGCTTCGATGTAATACTGTATCTCTCCTACCTCTTGTTGAGGTGGGATTTCAGCGGTCCATTCGTCATCTTGGATGTTATCCATACTAACCAAATTATAAGATTCATCAAGTGTTCCTTTATAGTATAATGATGCTTCTACGATTTCGTTATCGTATGGTATAATCTCTGCTTCAACCTCTATCGAAGTATCTAAACCAATAGAAGCCCTGCTGTCATGTATTATTCTTGAAGAATACGTAGTATTCTCATAGGCATATGCCAATAGATTATAAAGGAATCTGATATCCTGTTGCTGAGGCATGAACCCGCTTTCTCCATTTACCATCGGGTTAAATGAGGAATAAACGGTTTGACCTGCTCCGGCCTTTCTTTCTGTAACCCATATATCGTCGTATATATCCTCCGTTGATTCAGCCAAAATATTCGCTGTAGTCACGTTTGCACGTGTATGAACTCTAGCAGTTGTGCCTTCTATGTATTGCCCGCTTACATAATTAATGAATCCACTTGGGGTATAAGGGTCCTCGATCCCTTCAAATATGGAATGTTCTGGTTCTAGGAGGTCAAAACAACCTTCAAAGTTTCTGCCTTCTACATTCATAAAAGTCCTTACAGTGTCTGTGTCAGGGTCCAAACCAAACATCGGCATAAGCTTCCTGTTGTTGTAGGTAATAGAACCCCAATAATCAGTCTCCCAAAAACCACCAGTCCAGACAAAACCGGCTCCATCCTTTGTGAAATTTTCTATTGCACTTATCTCCGAATCACTAAGATTCCATTCTTCATCTAATGTCCTTATGGGATAACCTGCATTTAATAATACATCTGCTTCTGAGTTCACTAGGTCCTCGTAGGTTATCTCAGGTAACTCCTCACCTAAAGAATGTTCTTCCAAAGAAGAAAGGCTTGTATAATCGATTTCTATCGAATAATTACCATATCTATACCATTCATTCTCCAATGACTCATAAATCCTATAAAAGTTACCTGAAAAATAAGTTCCAAAACCATCGATAACAGCAATATTTAGGTGACCTCCATAATCTAGAACTTTGTAATCAAATTCTGCTACATTGTTATCAGTAAATGTTTCGCCATCAACTGGTTCCGCTTCTAACTTTATAGTATAGTCACCGTATTCCGAAGGTACCCAGCTCATGTTTACATTCGATGTTTCACCGGGAACGATATTTGAAACAGTATATTCATCGACTATATCTTCATCCACGTACAAATTTACTTTGACATCATTTTGTTCCAGTTCACCTAAATTTCTTACTTCGCCTTCAACATACATGGTATCTCCAGATTCGCCCCATTCAGGTTCATCGATGGTTTTTATACCTATTTGGTTTTCTTGTCTATCGGAGTTTTCGTAAGACCTGACCATACTGTTGTATAAAACAGTTTTATCTTGTCTATTTGCATCACCGTATTCAGGTACATTGGGAAAATGAATCGTATTACCGCCTCCATACTCAGCTTCCATAAAGTAAGCATAAAAATCTGGTCCAATGAAGCCCGATGACTCACCAAAAGCGATCACATCTCCATGGGTAATATGGTGATTTGCACAGGCAAAATTATTGCCTGTATTGTAAACATCACCAACATTTTCAAATATTGGATGGTCTGTAACTACTATATTAAAAGGGTCATGAAAATCAGCAGACCAAATCCCTGGTACAGAAGTATCTAATCCAAACATATGTGCTAATTCCATATTTCGATCTATACCATCTTCAGAAAAAGTACCTCCAGATGCTATGATACCTCTACCTGAAGCTACATAGTTTTCTATAGCATTTCTTTCACTTTCAGTATATTGGAAAATATTACTCCATGCATTTGATAGGTAGATTACATCAGCTCCTGTTGCTTCGATATCATCATACGTAATATCTAAAATATTCAGACTTTCGTAATCTATTTCTATATCCACATTCCCGTATTTCCACCATGTCTCAGATAGTTCCTGCCACATAATTTCTTCTCCGTAGATCGGTGCTAATGTTCCATAGCTTCTGAGAACAGAAACGTTGACGGTATGTTCTGGATCTCTACAATATAACGTACCAGACATCACATTATCTTCGATTTCGACTTCTCCATCTAATGGCGGTATTTCAAAGGATACTTCTAGTTCACCGATTGTATCAGATATTACTTCAAGTATTACTTTTTGATTTTCTCCAGCCGATAAAGTATCTATAGTTTTGGAATTGACAAGATCGTTATCCACATAAATATTCACATCTATGTTGTCAAGATCCGTATTGCCATCATTTGATACTATAGCCTCTACCTCTACTGATTCTCCAGGTCTGACCCACGATTCAGAAAATTCTAGGTCTCTAACTGAGACATCAACATCATATTCTACGATCAACCAATCTAAGATACTTTCCATCACCTCTTCTGCATTTTCCATATCCTCTTCAGCTATTGCTTCGAATGGGAAAGATGTGAAAACACTTCTGAAAGGTAGATCTGTATCATTTGATCGGATAGCTACGGGTTCATCGATTTGATCAACAAATATTTCAGTACCCGATTCAGAAGGATAAACATTATCCGCATGTCCACCCCAGAAAGGATATGTAAGGTCAAATGGACCCATACCGTCAGTGATAATATCGTTTTCAACTCCTGTAACATTATCTGCAGCATTTAGGTCTATGTGTGTATCTGATATAAGCAGATAGTCTTGTGTAAATTGGGTTATACCTATATCCTTTATCAATCTCTGTGAAGATAGATACAACTTACCGTTATGGTCTAGATATTCTCCCAAAACTTCCTGTTGATCTAGATCCAAAGTATCAAAATTATTATAAGTAGACCATAGAACGACTTCATAATCACGCATTTTGTTAGCACTTGGAGTTCCACGTTCCTCTAGATTCCACAACTCAAAATCATAACCAAGGTTCTGTAGAGTTTGACTGTAATGGATCTCTTCATCATGATCTACAACAAGTAGAATATCAGGTAAATTTTCTGTGGTAAATGTGTAATAGGACCCTTCATTATCATCGATGGTTTCATGTCCGACTATGTTTTTAACTTCTACATAGAACTCATAATCTGTTTCTGGGACTAAACCTTCTATAAGTATATGGTGTATGTCATCTAGTGCATTTATGGATTTTTCATTCCATTCTCCTTCTAACGTTCTCCAATAAATCGTCGAACTAGCCTTGATATCTGTCGCAAAGCTTATTCGAACTTCGTTGGAAGCGACACTTGTTATTTCCACATCACTGATCATTGGTGATAGACCGATCACCTCTGCTGTTGTTCTCCTTTCGCCATATGGGGAATTATCAAAATAAATTGCAGTTATCTCACTTCCGTGCTTAACTTGTAATCTTCCATCATTGAAGTCTCTTTTTTCTTCAGTTAATTCTAATGTACCTACGAATCTAGAACTATCACTTTCAGTCTGTGTCAAAACTACTTGTTCGCCATCAGGATAATCACTAGAAACTTTGACAGTGATATCTTGAATAGTCGAATTGTCTATATTAAGGTCACTATCATATACCTCGATGGTTACGGTATCATCTGTCCCATAATACGGTTTATCCATTGATATCGTACCTACCGAGGAACCTTCTATTCCACCTCTGAATACGAGAGAGAAATCCTGTTCTATCTGTTCGGTTTCCCGTACTGCATCCATAGGAACAGAATCTCCATAGACTACAACATGATAATCCCCTTCCATAGGTTCTTCGATAAAGACATTATGTACATTGTTTACATCGTCAGTTTCCCTTATCGATGAGTCACTCCAACCATCGGTTAAAGCGTTCCCAATATAACTAGTACCATCCGGTCCGATCACCTCTAAATTTAAATTGTTGACGAGTGATTTATCAGCATCGGGAGAACCAGGTACATCAGTGTAAGCCATCGTAATCTTCAAAGGTTCGTTAGAATCCATGACTGTAATGGTTTCACCGTAACTCTCACCTGTTTGGAGTCCTGTGACTTGATCTGTAAATTTTATGCTCCCATCCGTCAAAAGAGTATTGGTAAGATCCATCCTACCCCATCCTTCGTTTATGTTGGGTATAGGTGAACTTTCAGGAGCATCATCAAGATCAACAGCCCCATTGATCAACGCAGCTCTTACTAGTGACGGGGAAGGGACATTTTGATAGGTTTCCTCATAAAATTGCATGAAAGCTGCAGCACCACCTGAAACATATGGTGAAGACATGCTGGTACCACTACAAAATTCATAGTATTCACCATCAGGTGATCCATATGCCCATCCCGGTCTAGACATCGATGAGAGAGCTGAAGAAACATAGGTTCCAGGAGCGACAATATCAGGTTTTACCCTACCGTCGACGGTAGGTCCTCTGCTACTGAAAAATGCTATCTCATCCGGGTTATCTGCTTGTACACCTCCATCACTTGGCCTATAATTTTCAGAGGCACCGACAGTTATCACATTTTTTGCTGTCCCAGGTGCTCCTATAGTTGTTGGCAATGGTCCACTATTTCCTGCTGAAATTACGAACAGCAGCGGTTCATCTGTGTCAGTAAAAACGTTTGCATCCCTTGTATAACTGTCATATGCAGCTGATAAAAGAGTATAATGACCTCCTGATGCAGCTCCCCATGAATTACTGCTTATCATAGAACTAGATTCAACAGTATCTCTGTTAAGTTCATCAAAATCAGGACCAGCAAAAAATCCATTATCATCAAAGATCTTCTGACTAACTATATTAGCTTCGGGAGCTGTACCATGTCCGTAAAGATAGCCATTTTCATCTCTCAAATCTGTAGAACCATCACCTGCAACTGTTCCAGCTACGTGAGTTCCATGGCCTATTTTATCACCGGCATGCTCTGCATGACCGTAATAATATAACTCTTTAATTCTCCCTCTGAGGTCAGGATGCATGGTACTCTTCTCACCTGTATCCATGCCTGTATCGACTACAGAAACCGTTACACCATCTCCTGTGTATCCATGGTATGTAATTTCACCACCATCACCGGAATATGTACCACCCACTATCTCAGTTCCAACTTCTCCGTGTAATTCTGGAGTATAACTAGGTTCAGCCCAGATGAGACCGGGTATCCTTGCAAGTCCATCGATCATATCTGCACTCATCTCAATATTATATACTATGTTGTTTCCAAGTGAGAACATTTTTTCTTCTCTATCGCTTATCGACCATATCCTGGATTCAGTATATTCATCTGGTCTTATCAAGACATTTATTGCCATCGAATCTTCTTCTTGGATGGATGTGAGTTCAGGATGTAGCCTGAACTCTCTTCCATAGGGTACCGTAGCCCTTACAAAATGTTCAGAGTGGATGTTAGGGAGATATTCCTCATGTAATTCAACTAAGAATGCATTATTATTTACATAATGTATTATCTCAGCGCTGTTATCCTCCAGGACTTGTATCCAGTTCTGATTAATAGGACCGATCATCTGGATTAGATGTAGATCATCGTTATTTGTTTTAAAATCAGTTTCAATGGAGGGATCAAAGTTCATTGTCCTCGTCTCTATCAAAGACTCTGATTCAATTTCAGTGATCAATATATCAGAACTTGATATATCCAATACATCCGGATTAATCATAGCCAAGACAGAGTTTTCATACTCCTCTAAAACATCAAATCCTAGATCATTCCATTCGGGATTATCACCGTTTCCTATCCATGTAGCCATAACCATAATACTGTTCTCGATATCTTGAGAACTATCAGCCGTATTATGTGCCATGCTCGCCGGTATACTCAGTACAAACAATAATAGTACCACTGTTACTATTAAATTCCATTTTCTTTTCTTATTACTATTCACTACCATAATTGCCTAAAAATTTATAATGTATATAATGGGCTTTGTCGTATATGACATTTTAGACCTTTATATAGTATTAATATTAATAGTTGTTTATAATAGTGTTTTCCCTTAGAAGGTCGATGATTTATTTACAAACATTTATCAGCCCATAAATTAAAGGCATGTTTTTTGAAGATATTCTGTGCTTCTGATAATTGTTTCATTGACTTATCACTATCTCCTGATTTTTGGTAAATCTTTGAAAGTATAAATTTGCTTTCACCGATTTTAATGACTTCACCGATAGTCTCAGCATATTTCAATGAAGAGTAAATTTTTTCCATGGAATTTTCATAGTTTTCATTATACATGTCAACTAAACCAAGTGTCTTTTGGATATGATACTTCAAAGGGATACTACTTTGAATACCTGATCTTTTTTCTTCTAATCTCGAAAGATACTCAGATATCTTTTCATCATCACTGAGTTTGATATAAGTCTCGATGAGATCACATAGATTCTGGATGACCAATGGTTCAACAGATAAGTCAAGAGATATCTCGAGAGACCTTTTATAATGGCTAATAGATTTTTCAGTTTCTCCTTTACAAAAAAACAGTTCTCCGATCTCTTTCAAAATTTTAGCTATCCCTTTTTTGTCGTCAATTTTTTTGAATATCTCTAAACTTTTTTCAAAATGATCCTGTGCTTTTTGCAATTCATTTTTATAAAAATACACTATACCTATCTCTCTTTGTGTTTCTCCTACACCTTTTTTATCATCTATATCTTCCCTTAACGACAAACTTTTATTATATTCTGTCATCGCCTTTTGCAGATCTCCTTTTTTTCGGGATATCTTTCCTAAGTTGTGCTTAACCATCCCTATACCGTGTTTATTTCCAGCTTTCTTGTGTATTGTATAAGCTGCTCTATAATCTTTCAAAGCTTCATCTAATAGACCTTTATTTTCCTTAGCCATCCCTATATTATTCAAGGTAATAGCTGTCCCGTTTTTAAATCCTATGTCATTCCATATATCTAACCCTTTTTCTAGATATTCCAAAGACCTATCATAATCACCCATATCTGAATATACTGTGCCGATGTTGTTGTATGTTTTTCCTAAACCTACTTTATCATCTATCTTTTTCCATATCTCAAGAGCCTTTTTATATCCTTCAATTGCGTTTTCATAATCGTGTTCATAAGAAGCTAAAGTGGCTATGATGTCTTCTGTGTCCCCCCTCATCTCGATTACATCAACATAATCCAGCAACTCATTCAGCTCGTTCAAGAGTTCCCTAGCTTTATTATAATCCCCTAATCTTAAAAATATCCAAGCCTTTTTGTATAGTAAATTTCCCCGTTCCTCGCTTTTTTCTGTGGACAACTTTAAACCTTTATCTATCAATTTGAGTGCCATATCAAAATTAGCCTGTAAACCATATGTCATGGATATCTCTGCATATAGTCTCTGTTGAGTATCGATATCTTGAGATTCTAATAATGCTTGTTCGTAATATTTTCTCGATCCTTCGTATTTACCAACTAAAGTGAGTGTACTAGCTAGTTCTTCATATATCTCTATTTTATCTATATCCTCTTCATCATCTATCTGATCGCACAATTTTAGAGCCTTTTCATAATGTTTTATGGCATTATCGTGGGCGAAAACTTCTTTTGCATATCCCCCGGCTTTTATATAATAATCTAACGCATTTCGATACTGATCAGCCCGATTATAATGTAGAGCTAATGTAGCATATTCTTCCTTTAGCTCATCACCCCAAAGTTCCTCTATCTTTTCAGCGACGGTTTTGTGTATATGTTTTTTTCTAATAACACTAACGCCATCATAAACAGTCTCTAGTATCATCCTATGTGTGAAATAAAACTTCTTCTCTTCATAGTCTTCACGCCATAATCCATCTCTCAATAATACCTCGATCAATTCAAGTAACTCCATCTCATACATATCTAAGATTTCTAAGAGAAGATCAAATTGGATCTCATCGCCTATTACACTTCCAACCTCTAATATCCTTCGTGTTTCATCATCCAATCTGTCGATCCTTCTGTCTATAATATTGGAGATCATATCAGGTATGGTTATTTCATGGTGTTCTATAGATACACCTTCTTCTTCGATTTCCTTGAGATATTCTTTGATGAATAGAGGATTTCCTTCAGTTTTAGTATATAGTGTTTTTACAAAATCAATATCGGCTTCAGGTTTACTTAGCATCTTTTTTACAATACTCTTTGTTTCTTCAAAAGATAATCTATTCAATTCAATTTCTTCATATAGGTTCTCTCGAGAAGCTTTTTGCAATATATTCCTCAAACGATCTCCCACCTGAACATCCTCTGGACGATAGGTACCAATGAAAAATACAGGTTCATCCCTTATTTTATTCAACATATAATAGAATAGATCTAATGTAGCATCATCAACCCATTGTAGATCATCGATGAATATCACAATTGGTTTATTTGAAGTCAAATCCTTAACGAATTCAGTAGTTTTATAGAAAGTAGTTTCTCTTTTTTCATCGAACATCAGTTTGTTTTCGATCTCAAGTCCATTGATCGGGTTTACGAAAGGTAGAGAGTAATAATTTCTTGCTTCTTCGGGACCCAAATCTTTAAGATATCCCGATATAGCATCTTTTAATGGAAGATAAGGGTCAGAACTATCAACATAGGAATTACCTTTTAGGAAACCATATCCCTGTTTTATAACAATTTTTCTGAATTCATTGACCAATCTGGTCTTTCCGATACCGGCTTCCCCCTTAATTAAAACTGCTTTTGAACCTTCTTGCGTTACTTTATCGATAAGATTAGAGAGGAAATTGAGCTCATCTTCCCTTCCAACAAATATATCCCCTTCCTTGATACTCTTCGTTAAATCTATCACCCCATCTTGATGAAACATCACCAGTCCATCTAAAAGTGGGTCTTTTGATTCGATATACTTGTGAATGTCCTTTAGGTGTACTTCAAAGTAGTTATTATCTTCTTTGACGTTTACTTTTTCTTCCATCAATCTTTCTCTGATAGATTTTTCTTTTTCTATACCTTTAGGTGTGAGAAAATAGACTTTTCTTTTCCGTTTTAGTCCCTCGATGTGTTTTAAATCTTCTTGTAAAATATCGTCTTCTGTTTCTTTTAACCTCTGTATCACTTTGGAAACATGTCCCAGACTGATATCTAGTGTCTCAGCTATTCCGGCTTGGGTTATTTTGTAGGGAACGGATTTTCTATTTAAATAATCTTCATAACCCCTGAGGTGCAATAAAATACGTTCTTTCACAGTAGAGCGAGGCATTTGTAAGATTGTGTACTTATTGGTATAAAATTATTTCGGTATCTGCTTAGTTGATATGAAATAAATACTTTACAACTGGGTTTAAATAGATTTTTTAGTAAGGTCACTGTTCCTTCTTCTTATCGATATTATGAAGTACAAATATTATACCTCCAGCTGCTATGAAAGAGCCTATGGTTATCAATAAAAGTGGGTCCGTTAGAAACGACTCAGTATCTTCTTCTCCGTTAGTATCATCACCGTTGCTTACTACATCTTCTCCGTTAGTATCTTCGTCACCATCATTGGCATGATCTGAACTAGTTATCGTAACTTCCTCTATGATTATCTCCTCCACCGGCACATCTCTGTGACCATCGACGGTTGTTGTTTCAACAGATGCGATCTCATCTACTACACCCATACCACTTGTCACTCGTCCAAATACACAGTAGCCCGGAGGATTCTCATCGTAGTCTAATCCTCGATTATCCACGGTGTTGATGAAGAACTGACTAGTAGCCGAGTGAGGATCATTTGTCCGAGCCATAGCGATAGCGCCCCGCTCATTTCGATGACCACTTACTCCAGCTTCGTTCTGGATCGGATCGTAAGTAGGTTCCTTTCTCTCCATCCCTGAGTAAAATCCACCACCCTGTATCATAAAGTTTTCAATAACTCTGTGAAAGATCAGGTCCTCATAGAAACCATCCTCTGCATATCTGATGAAATTTTCAACGGTTTCCGGAGCATCGTTTTGGTACAACTCTACTTCGATGGTACCTCTATTTGTTCTTATAGTTGCCAATGGATTTTCATTCGATGAACCCTGAACTGGTACGAATGAAACTATGAGAACTGCTAAAATGATGAAACATAGTGCGCTTTTGATCAACTTCATACTGCTCCTTATCCACATTTCAGATAAAAACGTTTTCATATGTTTTTAACAGTTCTTCCATTGGTTACACATAAAACACCAACATA
>SL_8KL_010_SEDDRAFT_10003449_pt1 | contig 13024 bp, 10 predicted proteins | sample SodLakKL_010_SED_4_FD_11160 | JGI IMG/M metagenome (IMG submission 11160) | reverse complement strand
ACGGCTCTCGCTAGACCTATCTGAAATCCTAACTCGGATGCGGTGTAAACGATAGCTAAGATGTTGATAGCAGGGCCCGAATATAGAAAAGCTGTCGCCGGCCCTACACCGCTGCCTTTCTTGTACAGACCAGCGAACATGGGAAGTATGGTACAGCTGCAGACCGCCAAAACAGCTCCTGATACCGAAGCTATAGGATAGGAGATCTTCTTCTTGACATCTGGGCCGAGATATCTGATGATAGCGTCCTTTTTTATGAAAGCTGCTATCGCCCCAGCGATGAAAAAAGCCGGGATCAAACAGGTGAGAGTATGAGAACTCAAGTAATAAGCTACCATCTCAAGACCGCTCATCAACATCGCGTATATCTGGTCCAACATGCTATCGTTCTTGTTTCAATATTTTTTGAAATACTCTATGTTGATCTATAACCCAGTCATTAATAAGGATTTTGGTTTCAAAAAAATTTTAAATGAATCGACTTTAAGGAATCTAGTGTTCCCTTTTCTCGGTATATCCGACCCCCGATATTATCAAAAAAAGTAAAATTGATCGATTCCATCTACGATCGGCAAATCTTTCGAAAAAGTTATTTCCTATATTACCATTATCAAATCAAAAAGAGACATGATAATATGCTTGAGGAAGAAAAGATAATGCTGTTGGTGGGCGTTATATTCATCTTAGTCAGCATAATAGCAATGATCGTCATACCGATCAACTTGGAATTCAGTATCAATACTAATTGGCTTATCGGTCCTATAGCGATGATAATAGGTATCGTTTTATTGATATTCACTTTCAGAGATTAGATGTAAAATGAACTTTTGAAGCCAGTTTTTCCAAATGAGGTCTATAACATCAACCCCTGAAAAATGAAAATCACGAAAGATTTTTAATCACCACTATCTGTATGACCTAATTAATTGATAACCATGGATATGTCTAAGAAAGACGAATACGAATTCAACAAGGCGGTAGAGGAGATCGAAGACTTGAGAGGTAGGGGGACGGAACTGATCTCTTTATACATACCGCCGGATAAATCTATATCAGATGTGAATTCTTACATAAACCAAGAGATGTCTGAGAGCTCCAATATCAAATCTAAGACTACCAGGAAGAACGTACAGTCCGCATTAAAATCTATAAGGAGCAAATTGAAGTACATAGATAAGGTCCCTGAGAACGGAGTTATATTTTTTGTTGGAGAAGTTTCAGCCGAGGGAGACAAAACGGAGATGGTGTCAAAAACAGTCGAACCTCCCCAAAGATTACAGACTTTTACATACAGATGTGATTCAGAATTTTATGTAGAACCATTAAAGGAGATGTCGGGGGAAAGGGAAAACTACGGTCTTATCGTCATCGATAGAAGCGAAGCCACGATAGGCATTTTGAGGGGCAATAGAGTCGAAACTTTGAATCATATCCAATCAATGGTTCCGAGCAAGCATTCCAAAGGAGGACAGTCCGCACAGCGTTTTGAAAGAAGTATAGAGAAGGCCGCTCAGAACTTTTTTAAAAGAGTCGGCGAGAAGGCGAATGGACTGCTTTTGGAAGAAGATATAGATGGACTTATAATAGGGGGCCCTGGTCGGACCAAGGACGATTTCGTAGAGGCTGAATACCTACATCACGAACTCCAGAAAAAGATAGTTGACACTTTCAATACGGGATATACCGATGAATACGGACTCAAAGAGTTGATGGAAAATGCACAGGAAACTCTATCCGATCTAGAGGTTATGAAGGAGAAAGAGTTGGTCGATAGGTTGATGGAAGAGATAAAGGATCCTAAAGGCGGTCTAGCCACCTACGGTAAAGAGGAAACCCTTAGAGCCCTGAGGATGGGTGCGATAGATACTTTGCTGGTATCGGACGGTATCGATGAGCAGGTTGTCAAATATGATTGTGATGAGTGTGGAGCTCAGGGTATGGAAACTGAAAAATTGAACTCCGATGATGAAGTCTACTTGTGTCCCGAATGCGATTCTAAGATAGAAGAGCCCGAGAAAGAGGATATAATCGATTTTTTCTTCGAAGAAGCTGAACAGGTTGGTACCGATGTAGAGATGATATCGAAACAGTCAGAACAGGGCGAACTACTTCTCAATGCGTTCGGTGGTATAGCTGGAATATTGCGATTCAGGATCAATTGAGGGGTCGAGATGACATATCCTATATTGGAATTCAAAGAGAAGATAAAAAAAGAGATCAGTAGAGCGACTGAGATGTCAGAAGAAGAGATAGATCTAGAAAGACCTCCAGAAGGGAGGGGAGAGTTCTCTTTCCCATGTTATCCTTTATCCCCTATACTCAAGGACGATCCGGAAAACATCGCTGAAGACCTTTCTACTGAAATAGAACTTGAAAAAGGAGGCGTAAAACAGAGCGGACCATATCTCAATTTCAGGATAGATGAGAAGTACCTTTCTGAGAAAACGATCAAAGATTCTTTGAACATGGGTAACGAATTCGGCACTTTTCCAGATAAAAATAAAAATATGATAGTAGAACACACCAGCGCTAATCCAAACGGTCCTTTACATGTAGGAAGAGCGAGAAATCCGATAATCGGTGATACCTTAGCTAGGATATACGATAAAATCGGATTTGACGTAGTGAGGGAGTACTATGTAAACGATATAGGACGTCAGATGGCCATCCTCACATGGGGTTTGGAGAACCTCGAAGACTCCGATCTAAGCTCTCCAAGAAGAGATAAAGTCGATCATGACCTTGTCAGGTATTATCAGGAAGCTAGTCGTCTTCTCGATGAAAACGAAGACCTGGAAAAAGAGATACGAGACATAATACGTGATATGGAGAGAGGTGATGATCGGATATTTTCTGCCTTGAAGGAGAATGCTGAAAGGGTCCTTTCAGGCATAACTGATTCTTTAGATAGATTGAATATAAAATTCGATAGTTTTGAACACGAATCCTCTCTGATAAAGGATGGTTCCGTGAAAGAAGCTATCGAGACACTGTCAAGACTTGATGAGACCGATATCGATAAGGGTGCACTGTTTTTCAATTTTGATGATGAAGAGATTTTCATAACAAGGGAGGATGGAACCAATCTTTATCCTGCTAGAGACATAGCTTACCATCTGTCCAAGGCGGAAAGGGCGGAAAAGCTGATCGATATTTTAGGGGAAGATCATAAATCACACGGGGAGTTCATAAAAAGAGCTCTTGAATCACTCGATGTAACACCTCCAGAGATGGTTTTCTATTCCTTCGTAACCTTTGAAGGCGGCGAGATGTCGACGAGGAAAGGGACCTATGTGACTCTAGATGATTTCATGGATACTGCTGAAGAGAAAGCAAAAGAAGAGATATTGAAGAGAAGGGAAGATCTATCTGAAGAGGCCGTAGAAAAGATAGCTGAGAAAGTAGGGCTTGGTGCAGTCAGGTATAACATTATCAGAGTACAACCGGCAAAGCCGATAGATTTTAGATGGGAGGACGCATTGAATTTTCAGGGTGATAGTGCCCCCTTCATTCAATACAGTTACACCAGGGCGAACAGCATACTCGAAAAGGCGGAAACCGACTTCTCTTATGGTGATTTAGATTTTGATGATCTGGAAGACGGAGAGTTCCGTTTGTTGAAGAAGATAGCCGAGCTACCATTGGCCTTGATGACTGCCGCTGAGAGCAATGCCCCTCATAAGATGGCTAGGTATGCCCATGAACTCGCATCTGAGTTCAACCAGTTCTATAGAGACTATCCGGTACTAGAATCTGACGATAAAAAGGAATTGAGATTATCGATAGTAAAAAGTTTTTCCAGTGCTATGGGATCCAGTCTTGATATATTGGGTTTAGAAAAGCCAAAAAAGATGTAAAGATATAAGAAAAAAGGGTTTTTCTGGTTTTGGTTTTTTTATCTGAGTCTGTCTTTGAACATGTAGAGTCCTACTACTACACCGATTATGATTATCGGTATAAGTGCGTATACCAAGTACTCTCTCCAAGCTTCTTGCCTGACGTTTATGGTCTCATCTGCTTCATTGTCAAACTGTAAACCAAGTGGTTCCTCGCCATCTGTAACGTTGACGATAACTACGTTTTCACCGTCACTTTCAGGTTCCCATTCCATACTGATAGTTACTGTTTCTCCAGGTGCTATAGTTCTGTTTTCCGTCTCTTCGCCGTCTTTGTAGAACACCTCGTCGATGTCAACTCGATCTCCGTTGACTTCAAGTCTAGTTCTCACGTCTGTTGCGTCCAAATCACCAATATTTGTGACGTTCACTCTGATCGTGACAGTGTCGCCGACTCTTGGATTATCATCTGAGAATCTCAAGTCCTCCATTATGCTGAGGTCGGGGACGTCTCCTAACTCGATGACCAAATCCTTTTCTATGGTCCTGTTGTTTCCTGCACCGTCGATGACGGTCAGTTCTATCTTATATTGTTCGGCTTCGGTGAACTCTGTATAGTTCCAAATGATCTCCTCGCTTGTAGCGACGACCACGTCGTCACTATCAGTAAGAGTCCAGTTGTACTCCTCGATCACACCTTCATAGTCGGGATGAGCCTCTATTTCAGTTGCGTTGAAAGTAACGTCCGTGTTTCGAACTATGCTGATTATGGGATCACTGCTAGTCTCGTTGTTCCATTCTACGATGAAATCACCTATAGGTTCAGTAGTGTCGTTGACGTTTACGGTGATGGAGTACTCTTCCGAGTTGCCCACGCCGTCTGTGACATTCAGAGTGACTTCGTAAACGTCCGGAATATCGAACTCATGAGTGACATTCATGCCCTCTTTTATCTCAGTGTCATCACTGAAGTTCCATTCATAACTCCTAACGATGCCTGTAGCTTCGTCGTAGAAGTCTTCACCACTGAAATCTATCTCTTGATCCTCGTTGACGGATGTATCTTGGCCTATCTCGACTTCCTTTTCGTCTACGAGTATGTAGTCTCCCTGCGGTCCTTCGTCGTCTATAACTAGGGTCAGGCTGTCAGAAGGATAGAATCCGGCGCTGTCTTCTACTACTACCTCAAGGTCAGCTTCTTCTGCCTCTTCAAAAGTATAAAGTCCATGATGACCGTCTATATCGATAGGCTCACCATCCCAAGTCCATTCATATGATATAGGATGGCTGGTTTCGCTTTCGAAATCCGCGGTCAATTCTACTTCTTCACCTTTCCTTATTACGTAATCGACCTCATCTTCTTCTTCCATCTCTTGTACCCACGGTTCATTTGTTATCGTTATATCGACTTCGCCTTCATCGGATTCTCTAACGTCAAATGTAAGATCAGAAGTTTCACCGTCTTCCATCGGATTTATCTCTAGGGTGGTGTAACCATCTACTTCGACATTCTCAGGTATGTCCTCCTCTGTTCCCGGTCCTATGTATCTTTCGTAACCTTGTAGAAGATCAACTGTATAACTGAAGTCTCTAACATTACCAAAGGTATGATCGTTTTCAACGGTCAGATCGATGATGTGTGATGCCTCTTCAACATCGACGGCTTCGTATGTTTTCATCGAAGTGAATTCTATCTCTCCTGTGAAAAGTTCTGTGACATCACCTTCTAATTGTTCGAAACCTTCAAAGGCGGTATCATGTTCATCTATTTCGTAAACAGTATCGTTTACGGTTATGAACCTTTCACTCGTGGGTAGATCCTGGCTGTAAAAGAGTCTGTCCTGAAAATCCTCAACTTCCTCTTCGCTCAGGCTTAGATCTTGGTCACCTATGGCTAGATCTATCTGCATCGCAAGATTCCCTATGTGAGAATAGTCCATGGTTTTCATCCTAGTGCTCGATCTTAGAGTTCTAGTGGTTTCTATCTCTAGGTTCCCTATCTCATCGAATTCCATATGGGTATCAAAGGTTTCTTCACCAGACCTCACCGTACTTGTTTCCTCTCTAGGGATCCTCTTTCTCTGTTCTTCACTTAAAGTCACTTCGTCGATAACGAGAGGTTCATACTCCGGAGCGTCGACGACCAGCAGATATTCGCCCGCTGGAGCTCTGATCCTGAAAGTTGGTCCGGACATCGTGTGGTGAAGGACACCGATATCATCGTTGTAGAGTGTTATATCTAATTCCTCTCTGATACCTCTTCCTTCTTCGTCTACCAGATTACCTTCGACGTAAGGTTTAGAGGACAATTCAACATCATAATCGGTACCTAGTTCAGGCATAGTAAAGTCAGTATTTATGTAAGGAGCATAACCGGCTTTTTCGACTTTGAATGTTCCATCAAAATCATCATAGATCTCTATCTCATAGGTCGTTATGTTCTCTCCGTTTACCTCCTCTACTTCAGTAGTTACTGAGTGGTGAAAGCCACGTTCTCTGTCTTCAAGTGATACTACAGCGTCTTCGACCATGTTTCCATCTTCATCTTCGACTTGACCGGTGACAGTGTTGCCTTCGATCCATTCATGGTCGACCAATATATCATCTACGACTGTATCTTCACTGACTCTGAACGGCTCTGTGGTCTCTCCCATGTAGGCTATCCCGCCATCTACATCGGGATCGACCTGTGAAGGGAATATAATCTCATACCAACCAGGACTAACTTCTGTGAATTCATAAGAATATTGTGATGTGCTCTCAGTTCTGATATCTCCGGTTGAGAGATCTCTCAGTTTGATATCCAAATCAGATTCTATGGTTCCGTCCTCATCGATGGGTTCAAGGAATCCTTCAATTGTAATATATCCTTCATGTTCGCTCGCTTCTACGGGCTGGGCGTTCCATTGGACCACCATCAACCCTGACATGACTAGTACCAGTACCGCCAGGGTGGTGGTCATCTTGCTAAACTTTCCAGATTTCATTTATAGTTCCTCCTTACTTATGTCAGAGATTGCAGATTTCATGAGAGTACCCCCTATAAATATTTTTTCGGATGCCACCGTAAGATTTACGTATTTTATATCAGGCATATCTCCAATCCAGATAATAGGAGATATTATAATTCTAAGTCGGACCCTTCTTGAAAAGAGATGATAAAGAATAATACACAGCTTACAATTAAGTAGAACGGTATCTATGAAACATAAGAGGAAGAGCAAGAGAAAAAAGGATAAAACCTGCGACGTGAAAGGGTGCGATGAAGATAAAAAGAAGTCATTATCGAAAAAAAAAGTGAGAGATAAGACCGATCTCGACATAGAGGCCTCTGGCAAGAACGCTTATCTTTGTAAAGAACATTATAAAGAATACAAAAAGGCAACCGAAGATGAAAGACGGGCTAAAAGGCTAAGTTGGGATTAGCTCGCAGTGTCTATCTTCAATGTCTTCTAGGAACTAATATTAAAAAACTAGGAAAAACTACTTTAATAAGCATCTAAATGGAAACAAAGCACACAAAAAGAAGTGATGTTTGATGTCATGTGAAACTTTAGATAAAAGGAGGTTGTTAATACACATACTTACAATTTTGTTTTTGTCCATTTTTGATTCTAAGAAACCCAAAAGAGTAAAATTACCAAAGACGGAGATGGATGATTCCCTGGAGATAACAAAAGAGGATCCTTCTGAATATACGAAACTCCCTCCTATAGAGAAAGAATCAAGAGAAACGATCGAACTCATCCCGGTTAGAGAGCCCTACAGCTACGCGCGCATCATCTATGATGAGGAAGATAAAGAATTTCTCTATCAGGCGATAGAACCGACTCTGTCAAAGAAGGAAGAGAAGATGCTGGATAGGATAAAAGATACGCTTGACAGGACACTATCCTATGAATGGAAAACTATGGAAAAAAAGGACAAGGAATCATTCATCAGGGAGGCTGTCAAGAGTTATATCGAGAGCAGGGATCTAGATCTAGGAGAGAAATCCAAAAAGCGTGTGCTTTACCATATAATCAGAGATTACGTCAGATTTGGGCCTTTAGATGTTCTTATGAGTGATGAAAATGTTGAGGATATCTCCTGTGATGGAGTCGATATCCCGGTCTTCATCTATCATTCTGATTATGAATCCATAAGGACTGATGTCAAGTTCACAGACGAGGACAGGCTAAATTCATATATTATCCAACTCGGTCAGCGCTGTGGAAAGCAGGTTTCCGTTTCCAACCCCATACTTGATGGAACGACCCCAGAAGGACACAGAGTACAAGCTACTTATGCTGACGAAGTTTCAACTAGAGGTTCATCTATAACCGTGAGGCGGTTCAAAAAGGAACCTTTCACACCTGTCAAACTCATCAAATACAACACAGCGAGCCCGGAGATGGTGGCATATCTGTGGTTGATGGTGGAAAACGAGAAGTCTTCTATAGTCGCCGGTGGAACGGCCTGCGGTAAAACGGCGACCCTTAACTCTATGACCCTTTTCATACCTCCCGGATTGAAGATAGTTTCATTGGAGGATACAAGAGAGATCAATCTTCCCCATGAGAACTGGATACCGAGTACCACGAGGGCCGGGATGACGATGAGTCAAGGTAAAGGTAAGGATCCCGGCGAAGTCAATATGTACGACCTCGTGAGGAACGCGCTTCGTCAAAGACCTGATTACATCATCGTAGGTGAAGTCAGAGGTGAGGAAGCTCACGATATGTTTCAGGCTATGGCTACCGGTCACGTAACATACAGTACGATGCACGCGGATTCTGTTCAATCTATGGTCCACAGGCTTGAAAACCCTCCGATCAATTGTCCTAGGGTTTTACTTACCGCTCTAAGATTTGTTATCATCCAGAAATTTGCTAGAGTCGACGACGAGCAGGTCAGGAGGATACAGGAGATAACAGAGATAGTCGCCTTTGAGCCTGAAAGCGATGAGTTGATAACCAACACTGTTTTTGAATGGGATCGAGCCAGTGACAGCTACAATTGGAAAGGTCACAGTTACAATTTTGACGAGATCATGACCGCAAAGAATTGGACTCAAGAAGAGATGGATGAGGAATTCGCAAACAGGGTCGAAGTGGTAGAGTATATGGTCGATGAAGATATGGTGCACTTCAAAGACATATCGAAGATAGTCACCTCATATTATAAAGAACCTGAAGAGACTCTAGCTAAGATAAGAGAAAGGAGGGACGAAGAAGATGTCTAGGTTGAAGGATGCATTCAGCGGTTTTGAATTCAAAGATAGTTCATTTCTATCTTCTAAGAGGGCAGAATCTGGTGAGGAGATAGAAAGATACGGTCCTCACGTGAAGAGACTACCAGAAGACACCGTCCCTGAGTATCTGACTTTAACCAGCTATCAAAAGTTCTGCTGGAAGACGATGGGACCTATAGTTGAGAAAAAAGATGTCGAAGACCAAGAACTAGAGTTGAACTTGGTCCAGGCGCATATGAATACTAGGGTAGAGGAGTATATAGCTTATGTTTGGATGAGCACCATTTTAGCGGCTATAGGAGGTCTTTTAGGTGCTATATTCATGGGCTTGATATTACCACCTATCCTTGGCCCACTGGGATACATTTTGTCTGTTGCAACTGCAGTTATGACCCCTGTCATGGTATACATCGGATTAAAGGTGAAACCATCTGCTAAGGCTAATAGTCGGGGTAAAAAGATAGATGATAAGCTAGCTGATGCCATGAGTTTTATCGCTTCTATGGCTTCAGCCAATATAAACATAGATATGATATTTCAGGAACTGGCCAAGCAGCCTCTCTACGGAGAAGTCAGCGAAGAAGCTAAATGGATAACTAGAGACACTGAGATACTCGGTATGGATATATTGAATGCTCTGGATAGGGCTTCGGATAGATCACCTTCGGATAACTTCAGAGAATTCCTCCAGGGCGTGGTCACGACATCGACTTCAGGAGGTCAATTGAAGCCGTATTTTAAAAGTAAATTGGAGGAATATCAGGAAGAACGTAAACTTCAGGTTCAGCAGAACATGGAAACTCTGGGTATGTTGGCGGAATCTTTCGTTACAGTTGTTGTTGCTTTCCCTCTATTTCTTGTAGTTATAATGGCTATCATGTCGATCATGGAAGGATTGGGTGCGGGCAACGTTATCCCGTTCCTTTACGCCGTGGTCGGTCTCATGATACCTGGATCCCAAGCCGGATTCATATTCATAATATGGCTAGTAAATCAGGATTGATGATAATATGGCAAAAGGAGAAAGAAAAAGTCCGATGGAAAAAGTTCTCTCCCTTGGGTATGCGAAAGAGATCTTGATAGCTTCAGTCATAGGAGCTGCTATAGTAGGATTCATCGCGGTTCTGGGCATCTTAGGTGTTGGATGGGTTCCGCTGCAGCCTCTCGATTGGGCGATGATAGCCGCGATGGTTCTTTTCGGTCCGTTCGGCTTCTATGTGAGCCATAAACAAAAACAGATAGAACAGATAGAGAGAAGATTACCAGACTTTCTCAGAGATGTGTCAGAGGCAGGTAGATTCGGTATGACTCTATCCGATGCTATAGTGGTTTCAGCTAGAGGTAGATACGGTAAGTTGACACCTGAAATCAAGAAGATGGCCGCTCAGATAAAGTGGGGGGTCCCTGCTAATAAAGCCCTAAGATTGTTTTCTGAGAGAGTTGATACTGATCTAGTAAACAGAGTAGTTGCGATAATCACCAAAGCTAACGAGGCAGGAGGTAATGTAGCCGACGTTTTGAACATGGTTTCCCAGGATGCTAAAGAGGTGCACAGCTCCGAGGACGAACAGAAGATAGCGATGACCTCTTATTTAGCGGTAATATACATTTCTTTTGCGGTTTTCATCGTTGTCGTGATAATACTGAACACCCAGTTTTTGGCTCAGATGGAACAGGCAGGAGCTCAACTCGAAACAGGCGCCGAAGAAGCTGCTGAAGGTGCAGGAGTGGCAGACATAGATGTTGAGAGCATACCAGTTATCCGTTACATATTTGCACTTGCTGTTTTTGCACATGCTGTCGGGGACGGACTGGTCGCGGGTGTCCTACAAACCGGTAAGCTGACGAACGGTATGAAACATAGTTTCATATTGCTGTTGATCGGCTTTTTGAGTCTTAGGATATTGTTCGGCGGATTAGGCTTATTATTGTGAGTGATAAAGATGGCTATGAGCATAGGAGAAAAATTGAAAAATGCGGTATCTACCGCAGATGAAGGTCCAAAGAAGGTCAAATTACCCTCTAGCGAGGAAACAAGTTCTGAATATTCTGAGGAGATAACACCAATACCCAAAATAGCGGAGGAAAACGTCAAGGAGATCGAGACCAATGTGGTAGAGGAACCATATACCTATGTAAGGATCAAGTATGATAATACTTCTAACGAATATATATACGAGGTCATCGAACCCCCTCTAACAGAGGATGAGGAAGAAGTATTGGAGATAGCGAAGGACCGTCTTATAGATAGAGTCGAACTTATTGATCTAGAGACCAACGAAGAAAAGAGAGAATACTTGGAACACAAGGTCAAAAACATATTGAGCGATCTCGACTTGAAATTGAAACCGAGTTCAAGAGAAAGAGTGATGTATTACGTTAGGCGTGACTTTCTAGGCTTTGGGCCTATCGATGTGATGATGAAAGACGCTGATCCGGAGGATATCTCCTGTGACGGTGTAGGCATACCCATATATGTATTTCACAGAAAGTATGGATCGATGAAATCTAATGTCAAATTCGATAGTGCTGATGAATTGGACAATTATGTAATATGGTTGGCTCAAAGGAGTGGGAAGCACATATCGGTTGCGGATCCTATGTTGGATGCGACCATGCCAGATGGATCTCGTCTTCAGGAAACTCTCGGTACACACATCACTCAGAAGGGCTCTTCATTCACTATCAGGCGTTTCGAGGAGGAGCCTTACACCCCTATAAATCTTATAAAATTCAAAACTTTCAATCCAGAGATGATGGCCTATGCGTGGATAGCCATAGAAAATGGGCAGTCTATGCTGATCTGTGGAGGTACAGCTTCGGGTAAAACTACCACCTTGAACGCCATCCTACTATTCATACCGCCTCAAGATAAGATCGTTAGTATAGAGGACACTCGTGAGTTGAACCTCCCTCATGAAAATTGGGTTCCTCTGCTGACCAGGAGTGGTTTCGGTGAGAGAGACGAAGATACTGGTAAAAAGGCAGGAGAGATCGACATGTATCAACTCCTCCAGGCTGCTTTGAGACAGCGTCCACAATACATGATGGTCGGTGAGGTAAGAGGAGAGGAAGCTTACGTCGTTTTCCAGGCTATGGCTACGGGTAAGAGTGCGTATACAACATTCCACTCTGAGGACGTTCAGACCATGGTCAATAGGATGGAAAACGATCCGATAAATCTACCAAGGGCTCTAGTCGGCGCATTGGATATAGTCATGATGCAGGCAAAGGTCAAAGTAGGCACAAAGATGGTCAGAAGGATCAAGAACATCACCGAGATCGTGGGAGTGGATCCAGATACTGAAGAGCTTATCACGAATAAAGCTTACAATTGGAATCCTGCTGATGACTCTTATAATTATAGCGGTCATAGTTATATCTACGAAAAGGTTGCCCAATCAAAAAATTGGACACAGAGAGAGATGGAGAAAGAAGTCAAAAGACGAAAGATGGTGTTGGACTATCTAGAGAAACAAGAGATATTCAATTACAAGGACTTCGCCCATATGATATCTTCTTATTACAGAGATAAGCAAGCCGTGATGGAAGAGGTCAGGGAGAAGTTGGATGAAGATAAGAAGGAGAATTTCAGTTATGAATGAATCAAGGTGATAATAAATGTCTAGACTCAGAAGAAAGATGGATGAAAACGAAGAGGGGGTCGCTACTACAGTGGGAACTATAATGGCGTTACTGATATTTTTGAGTATACTTTCACTGATCACGCAGCAGTACGTCCCCGTATGGATGGAAGATAACGAGGCATATCACATGGAAGAGGTAAAAGGACAATTCGCCGATATAAAAGGTGGCGTTGACAGTTTGGTCANAAACGATATGACAGATTTTCNTAGTTATTCCTCTGTAAACCTCGGTACCGAAGGTATACCTATGTTTGCCGGTTCCAGCCCCGGGAGATTGAATTTCAGCCCTAATTGGAATGAAACAGAAA
>SL_8KL_010_SEDDRAFT_10003447_pt1 | contig 13031 bp, 8 predicted proteins | sample SodLakKL_010_SED_4_FD_11160 | JGI IMG/M metagenome (IMG submission 11160) | reverse complement strand
AGTCTTCTTTAATCTCAAAACCGCATCATGAGCTCTTACGTATCTATCAGAAAATATCTTCAAATTCAATTTGTCCTGATCTATTGAAAAATCCTCGACTTGTGCTCCACCATCTTCTACCTCTTTGGGAACGCCACGCTTCAAGAGGTTCTGGTTTGCTTTCAAGATAATACTTTCTACATCATCTTCAGCATATTCTATCTCATCACTGAAAGTTAGAGTAGTCTCGAGTTCAAATCTCATATTGTTCAGAGCGATATCTCAAAGGACGTATAAATATTTTTGATATCCTCTTCGTCCTTCGCAGAGTTTCAAGTCTCTAAGAAACCAATTGTTAGAAGATCAAGATAAGAGTATACATCGAAATAGAAATTTTTAGCCTGGCGAAAAGCTCTCCATCCATATTTCGTCTATTCCTTCACTACTCTAGTTCGGTGGTACCCACTCACCTTCTTCATCATGATCAAATTCGAAGGAAACCTCGTCCCTTTCAACATCAGAGACGAATTGTAGTGTTTTAGAATGATTTTTTAATTCGTCTACTTCATCATCATCTAACTCAAATTCAAGGGTACCCTCTTTCGTCTCACCAATTTCTATCTCGAATCCGCTATTCGAAATAATAGTTCCATCTTCACTTTCCATCGTAGTGTTAACTAAAATAATGCCTCCCTCTTCAAAGAAGGCGGTCTCTTTCGTTTCGATATGATAAGGAACTTCTAGATGCTTTTTAGTTTCATTCAATTCGGCGTCATCACCGTCTATATCATACTCCACCAACATCGCTTGGGAATAAACGCTTTCGTGATCACGCTCGAAGGAGATATCCTCTTCTTCATACGAGATATCAGAAGAAAACTCGATAGTTTGGTCTTCCGTAAGCAGTTCCTCTACGTCACATTCATCTAATCTAAATCTAAGGTGTCCCTCTTTATCCTCACCTATTTCGAATTGAATATTGTCAAAAGAAGTGATTTTATCATGATCAGTCATAATAGTATAGATGTCCACCACGCCTGATATAAAATCGTTATCATTGGTTATTATTTCGTAAGGAGTTTTTAAAACATATTCTGATTCCTCACCATTAGATTCTTCTAATGTAGCATTGTCTTCATCTACCTCAAAATCTTCTAACACCGCTGGAGACTCAATACTTGGATGATTGCGTTGGAACGATAGGTCTTCCTCAAAACCAATATCTGAATAAAATTCTATAGTTTGATCATTGGTTAGTAGTTCTTCTATATCATTTTCGTCCAATCCGAATATAAAGTTGCCCTTTCTCTCTTCACCGATCCGTAGTTGAGTAATGTCACTAGAAGTGATTTTTCCATCATCGCTTTCCATAGTTGTTTCGATATCCACATCTCCTGAGAGAAATTCATTATCGTTCGTTTCTATTTCATACGGAATCTTTAAAACATGATCTGCTTCCTCATCCTCCCCTGCTTTTTCCAGCTTAGCATTTTGATCATCTACTTCATAGGCGGCTAGAATCGGTTCATATTCAAAACTTTCTCTTAACACCTCTGAAACAGTTGTTACTGGGAAGTCCATAAATATCTGTAAGAGGGGTACATGTACCTCCGCAACTGCATCTACTTTACCCCCCTTCTCCAAAATATAGTCCTGGATATTTTCTATGTCCTGTTCGTCTTCATTTTCAATCGGCATGGAGATGGTAGTGATATCACCGCCACGAATCGTTTTATCCTCTACTTCACCTCTATCAAATTCGATCTCTTCGAGTCCTTTGTCTTCTAGCTCGATTATTAACTCGTATTCCAACTTTTCGATTTTGAGATTTCTAGGAGAAGAATTTCTTATATCTATATTGAGGATCATCTCTATTTTCGTTATATCGCCAGTTCCATCCTCAATTTCGGTCTCATACTCATCGACATAAACATCCTCTACTTCGATTTTTTCTGCGCTATCCATCAGTAGGTAACCCTCAAATAAAAAAAGAGGAATAAGAAGTATAACAACCACAATTATAATGATTGGAGGAATATTCCCTTTACCATTTATTATCCTCTGCAAAGTTGACCTTGGCGTTATATGTTATTCTTATTATTAACACTTTTCCCCCTCTAATCAAACTCTCCACATCGATTCCATTTTTTTCGAAACATTTAATATCATAGCCCTCATACTACGGATTGGTCGAAAACGATGGAAGATTACGAAGGTTTTGGAGCTTCCGAAGTGCTGGTCAAAAATGTCATGTCAGAGAATCCCCTTATCATCAAGGAAGACGAGAAGATAAAGACGGCCGCTAACCTGATGAGTGAGGCTAAGACAGGAAGTCTCGTCGTACTTGATAGTGAAGGTGAACTCTCAGGGATCTTGACGGAGATGGACATTGTAGATGACCTCGTTTCACAGGGACTCGACCCTGAGAAAACGTTGGTAAAAGATATAATGTCATATCCTGTACATACCATCGAGAGTAGTTTGCCGATACAGAAAGCCGCAGAGACCATGGCTGATCTCGAGATCAGAAGACTCCCTGTGCTCGAAGGAGGAGAGATGGTAGGGATAATCACCGAGAACGACATATTAGAGATCTCTCCAACTCTGATCGACATAACTAGAGAATACAAAAGGATCAGAGGTCCAGTTAGAAACCAAGAGTACCAGGAACCCCTCAACAGGGAAACCTCTGGATATTGCGAGAGCTGTGGAGTCTATTCTGAGCGACTTACATTGGAGAACGGCCGACTTCTTTGTCCGGAATGTGAATGATTTTTCTTTTGAGTATTTCACCTCAAAATTAAATAAACACTTCCTTATATCATTATTTGAACTAGACAGTGATATTCGCAACGTATGGTGAGTGATATGATGAAGGCTGATCTCAAAAACGTCCTAAAAAGCCTCAAAGAAGAGGGAGCGCTCGGCGCAGCACTGGTCGATAAGAAAGGAAACCTTATAGAATCTGATCTGCCAAATGATGTTCATGATAAAACATTTGGTATGATGAGTGCTACGATTATAGGTGCCTCCTGTCGGGCAAGTCCAAAGTTGAGCAAAGGCGGCGTGAAAAGAAGTATCATTCATTCAAAGGAAGGTAATATAATACTGAGTAATACCGAGGAAAATATGATCCTTTCGGTCCTGGTTGATGAGTCTAGGGATATAGATTCTTTCATGAAGAAGGTGGATGCGGTTTTAAACGAGATAATGGAACAATTCTAATCCTCTAACAGCTCGATTATCCATCTCAACGCTTTTTCAGAAGTCTGTTCTTTTACACCGTTTCTATCTCCAGAGAAATGGAACGATCTGGTTTCTGTTTTCTCTTCGGTTGAGAGTCCCAGATGGACTGTACCGATTGGTTTTTCTTTACTACCTCCTCCTGGGCCTGCAATGCCGGTAGATGAGAGACCTATATCCGTACTTCTATTTTTTCTAACGCCTTCCGCCATTTGTCGAGCCACTTCAGGACTTACCGCGCCCCTTTCCTCGATCACTTTTTTATCTACGTTAAGAAGCTCTATCTTCGTCTCATTGCTGTAAGTCACAAATCCTGCCATGAAGTAGTTCGACGATCCAGGGACAGATGTCAACCTGTTGGCGATAAGTCCTCCTGTACAGGACTCCGCCACAGATATCGTCCTATCTTTTTTCGTTAGAAGATGTGCGGCTCTCTTTTCACTTTCAGAATCTATATCTATTTCAGGCTCAATTCTGTGTTTCATATCTATATCACCTAAATATTCGGCAACTTCTTCAGGGACGAGGTCTTTCCATCCCATATCACTTCTTATCCGCCTCCGTATCTCAGTACCAGATAATTTTTCTCTATCCAACTGGTCTATCGTCCCAGTTTCGTAGTCGATTTCCTCGAAGAGATCTAGAACTACTTCAGAATTTCCATAGACTTTCTCAAAATCTGGTAGTATGGCCTCAACATAGTAAGGCCATGCAGGATGACAGTTAAGATCCGGGATGGGATAAACTTCAACTGGTTTTATCTCTCTGTTTTCAATAACTTTCTTAATCATGGTTATCCTCTCTCCCCCAGATAGAGGATTTGGTGAGGTTCGTGCTTCCTGAGCACTTCCTATACCGAGGATTATAGAATCGCACTCCTCAAGTATCTGTCTGACCGCTTCGAGATGCCCGTTATGGAACGGTTGAAACCTTCCGATGAGAAGACCTTTCATGGTATTGAAAGTTAAAAATTGATTATAAATATTGTGCTGAAGATTTTGTGAAGTTTGTATGAGATATGTTTAAATACTAGCGATGCCTTAAAATAACACGGTAATACGGATACAATTTTCCTTCGTACCACGAAATTTAGTTGGAGAAGGAAGGGTGGACTATTGTCGAAATTGTTGAGTTAGTAGACTCAATCCAATCACGGAAAAAATAATCTATCTATAAATTCGAGTTACCTAAATATACCGCTACCCTAAAAGGAGGTGGAAAAAATGAAAATGATAAACAAAAAAAAGATCGGAGATACTCCCGATGAAAAAATCGAATTGATAAGGAAGAGAGTTTTCGAAGGACCGAACGTTCATGCGCTCTTCCCAGTGATCGAAGCATACATAGATCTCGGAGATTGGGTGGAAACCCCTTCTGATGAAAGAGTCGCCCAAAAGTTGATAAGTTTATTACCTGAGATCAAAAAGCACACGTGCTCTAGAGGTTATGAAGGCGGATTCGTGGAGAGGTTGGAAGAAGGGACTTATCCCGCCCATATGATCGAGCACATCGCTTTGTCAATACAGAACAGCGTAGGTTCTGACGTTTCATTCGGCAAGAGTAGAAGAGACGAAGGTAGTATTTACAGAGTTGTGATATCTTATGAATATTCCTCTTTAGCCTCTTTAGCACTTGATAGATCAGTGAAGCTAGTAAATAAATTATTGGCTGGAGGGGAAAATTTGCATGGGTTCGTCGAAAATCTATTGGAGGACGCTGAAGAAGTTCTCTTAAAAGAAAAGATTGGACCGAGTACTAATGCTATATTGAAAGCGGCAAAAGATAAAAACATACCCTACAAGAGGGCTGACGAAGATTACAGCCTCTTTTCTCTTGGCTGGGGAAAGAACAGGAAGTTGATATGGGGGCCGGAGACTTCTGAGACCTCTCTGATCGGAAGCGAGATAGCTCAGGAGAAAGACATATGCAAGGATTTCCTCTACAATCACGGGCTTCCAGTACCGAGAGGAGAAGTCGCAACGTCCCTTAAAGAAGCTCTGGATATAGCCGAATATATTGGATACCCAGTTGTTATAAAACCGGTGAGCGGAAACCACGGAGAAGGTGTCTTCGTAAATCTCAAAAATCCGGACGAACTTGCGGAAGCATATTCACTAGCTAAAGAATACGAGTCTTATCAACTCGTAGAAAAATATCTGTTTGGAGATGATTATAGAGCTTTACTGGTCAATAACGAAGTTGTGGCCTTAGCTAAGAAGATACCTGCTCATGTTGAAGGTGACGGGTCCTCAACGATTAAAGAACTTGTTGAATTAGTAAACCAGGATCCAAAGAGAGGAGATGAACATGATAACATATTGACGAAGATAAAACTCAATGAGGAGGTAATGATGAACTTGGAGCGTAAAGGATTGAGCCTTGATTACATACCAAAAGAAGGCGAAATTGTACAATTGACCAAGACCTCCAATTTAAGTACGGGTGGAACTTCGGAGGATTGCACTGATGAACTGCATCCAACTTTGAAAAGATTGTTAGAAAGGACCAGCAGGATAGTGGACCTTGACCTGATGGGTGTAGATTTTAGAGCGGATGATGTTTCAAACCCAGTGGATGAGTTGAACTGGGGGATCATCGAAATCAATGCTAGTCCTGGCTTGAGGATGCATATATCTCCTACCTCGGGAGAACCCCGGCCGGTGGGTAAAAAGATAATCGACCACCTTTATCCTTCGGGGAACGGAAGAATTCCGCTTGTGGCTATAACTGGAACCAATGGTAAAACTACGACCTCTAGGCTGGTCGATTGGCTCGGCAGAAATCAAGGTCATCATACTGGTCTCGCTGTCACAGGAGGCATCTGGTCCAACGGCATGAAGATAGCTGAAGGCGATACAACAGGACCTTGGAGTGCGAATCTAGTACTCCAGGATCCTGAGGTGGACTATGCCGTTTTGGAAACTGCTAGAGGAGGAATGCTAAAAAGAGGGCTTGGCTTCGACAAATGTTCAGTTAGCGTGGTTTTGAACATCCGTGAAGATCATATAGGATTGAATGGGGTTGAAGATAGAGATGACATCTTTTGGGTTAAATCTCTACTCGTCGAGGCTACAGACGAAGACGGCTACAGCGTGATCAACGCTAACGATGATTATGCGGAACAGTTGATCGAAAAGGCGAGAGGAACGCCTTTACTTTTCGGCGTGGAGAAAAATCAACTGATAGAAGAACATATAAAATATGGTGGAGAGGCCTTCGTTCAGGAAGGAGATGAGCTCGTGGCTTATCTCGAGGAAAGTATTAAAAATATAGCGAACGTTAAAGACTTACCGTTCTTGAGAGGAGGAGTTAAAATGCTTGTGGAGAACACTTTAGCAGCGATGGCTGCCGGATACGCAAGCGGACTAGAAGTGGACAGATTCAAGAACGCGTTGGCTAAATTCCAGACGGATGAATGTACTACACCTGGTCGTTTGAACGTCTTCGAAGTTGAAGACAGGAACATAGTGGTAGACTACGCTCATAATCCCGACGGATTGAGAAATCTAGGTGAATTTACCGATCATATCTCCAACGGGAATAGGAAGATACTAGTATTCACTGGTCTTGGTGATAGGACAGATAAAGATATATTGCAGAATGGAGAGATCGCAGGAGAGCGATTTGATAAACTCGTCTTTACTGAAAAAGACGACCTGATAAGGGGTAGAGACTCTGGAGAGATCATGTCTCTTCTGAAAGTAGGGGCTGAGAAGATGAACAATGAACCAGTGACGATCCAAGATCCTATGAAGGCGATCTCCTATGCACTCGGAGAGAGTAAACCGGGAGATGTGGTGGTATGTGCGAATCTTGACATCACTTCAGAACATCTCGCCGAAGTGTTTGGCGCTTCTGACAATCTCTGGAATAAAGAAAAAGATGAAATAAAGAACTGCAAGATAGATTTGACATCGACTCTAAAAACGAGTGGGGAAAATAATACGATGGTGGAATAGAACATCATAGAGAATACCTAAAACCTTTTCCTCATCCATTATTCTCAGGAAATATCGGTTTTTTACCTTTCAAGTCGTACTCACATCCATTAGACAGTATATGGACTGTGATTCCTTCAGCATGGATAGGAGTATCTGGACTTATTTCTGAGATATTGGTATGTTTTATGTTCTGACCGTCTACGACCATTAGATTTCTGCTTCCGACCACTCTGAATATCTCCTGATCAAACTCCCATATCGCTGCTGTGTCCTCTCCTAAGCCTATCCCGAGAGTAATGGGATTTTCCACAACTACGTGTACAAGCCTCGGAAATCTCCCTCTAGCTGTGAAATGGGTGTCTATAACTGTCTTGGAAAGAAAATGTAGTCCGTGAGTGAGTTCTATAACGCCTGCCATAAGTGCATTTTTGCTCTCTCCGTAAGCTATCATGAGATTCGTCATACAAACAGCGCCGGCACTTGTCCCTCCTACAGGATGTCCCCTAACGTGTTTCCTTTGAATCTCTTCGGTGAGAGCACTTCCTCCAAGTATAGTGGTTATCCTCAACTGATTTCCACCTGAGAAAAAGTACGCATCTGCCTCTAGAGCTTTTTCTATCATGTTTTCGCTGTTCGCTTCCTCTCTAGTCTCTGGATTTATATCAATCGAGTCTACCCCCATTTTTTTGAAGATTTTTGAATATCTATCGAGAGTTTTCTCTGGCCTTTGACTCGCAGTAGGAAGAATTCCGATGGAGGGTTCATCTTCACAACGAATCTTGACTATATCAATGAACTCATTCAAAATAGAACCATCTCTAGATAAGTCCATCTTGCCTCCAATGGTTACCAAAGGACCTTTAGCCATCTTCTTAAACACCGATTCTTGGATTTGAAATATTTAACCACTGTATAAACTTTCCTATCTTTTATCTATAATGAAACTTATTATAATATTATCATAATTCACAGAACTAATAAATATTGTACCTTAACTATTCATTACAAATGATAGGTATGGATAATAAAATAAAAGAACTGTTGGAGAACAATCCAAGAGTGGATATTGGTTTTTTTCCCACTCCTTTACAAAAATTGGAAAATATGAGCAACGAATACGGCGTAGATTTGTTTATAAAGAGAGACGACCTCTCTGGGCCTGAATTTGGAGGCAATAAAGTAAGAAAATTAGAATTTATCATTGCCGAAGCACTTGAAAGGAACTGCGATTACATAATTACTTATGGAGGTTTCCAGTCCAACCATTGTCGGCAACTCACTGCTGCCTGTAAAAAATACGGCTTAGAACCTATTTTGTATTTGGTGAGTGAAAAGGAACCTGAAGAGTACAGGGCAAATCTTCATTTGGACAAGATCATGGATGCGGAGATCAATTTTGTGGGTGAGGAGCTTGATGACATGGAAAAAGCTATGGAGAAAGGCCTTGAGAAGGGCAAGAAGCGTGTTAAACAACTGGAAGAAAACGGTTTTAGATGTTACGATTGTCCACCTGGTGGATTTGACAGGAACGGCACTCTTGGTTTTCTGTGGGCTTTTGGAGAACTAGTTGAACAGTTGGATGGTGTCGCGGATAAAATAGATTATATCGTCCATGCCAACGGTACTGGAGGAACCTATACTGGTTTGATGATGGGTAAAAAGGTACTTGGTTTGGAGGTTGATATCCTACCTTTTAGCGTATCTTCTCCTTCTCCAGACTTTGAGCAGAGAATCTTTCTGATGAGTGATAAAGTGAAAGACAAGCTCGGAAGAGAGGTTTCTACCATAAAGCCCGAAGAAGTGGAGATCGATACAGATCATTACGGCCCCGGTTATGATGTGCCTTATGAAGGTTCCATCGAAGCAACGAAAGAACTTGCACGTCAAGAAGGTATTTTTCTAGGACCTGCCTACACAGCGAAAGCTATGGCTGGTCTCTTGGATTACATAGAGAAAGGTAAGATTGAAGAGGATAAATCGGTGTTATTCTGGCATACAGGAGGCACTCCAACGATATTTGCTGAGGAGCATATCGTAGGGAATGTTTACGATTGATATTTTGATAGGACTGTAAGTTTTACAGGATATGGTAATCAGCCTAAGTAAAGGATCCTTAATAAATGTTAGCGCTATGATCTTGTGATCAAACTGAGAACGGAGAAGGTCAGGTGCTAATCAAATGACTAGTCTTTCATGACGAATTGAACGATCAATTTAGACTTTAGAGAAGGAACTAATATTAGATTACCTTTGCCTGTAAATCGCTTTTTTTGTTTACCTTATATATAAAATTCGCTCTCGTTTGATATAAGAGAGAGATAAGTGCGATTGCTTACGAAATTTTTTACAGACAATACACATTCTTATGACGACCCAAAAATATAATAATACTCCTTTCATTGGTTTTATTGAATAGGTTCTAGGGAACTCTCTCACAAGAGAGGCAATAATATGATTAGAGCCGATGATAAGAAGTCTAATAATAAGGCCGAAGAAGATAAGGAACTTACTCCTGAGCTTGACATATCCGGCCTCAATAAATCAATTCGGAACGTAATAGAAGATTTGGAAAGTAAGCACGAAGTATATGGGGATGAGACGGTCAAAAAGGCTACTCTTAAGTGTTTAAAACATCTTCAAGATAAAAGAGAACTATCTCACAAAGAATTGAAGATGAGCGTATACCTCGATTTTTTAGATGATCCAACAGAGTTGAAAGGAGAGAGTAAAAAAGATGAGGGAGAAACTCCAATAGAAGATCTTTGGGAGATAGGCAAGACAGGTCTACATCATCTTGAAAAAAAGACCGATCTTGTTGAAAGCTCACCAGGCAAACAAGGCAGGAGATACAGGTTGAATCCTGAGAGAGAACAAATAAATTTCGCAGAGATGAACAATTCAGAGAAAAGTAAGTCAGAGAGCAGTTCGTTTGATGATTTTCACAGAGAAAAAGTGGTCGAGAGCGGAAAACAATTCTTAAAGACCGTATACAGAGGCGGTGAAAAGGGAAAGGCGGAAAAAAAAGAAATATCTATTTTGGAAAGAGGGAAAAGCTATCTTATTAAAGAAAAAAAACCGGAACAAGGGCTAGAACTATCTATAAAGACGATGGAAGGAGAAGGAAATGGCTATATTTTAAGCAGTATAAACCCAGAAGAGATTAGAAGAAAATATTCTGATGTCTCCCAAGATTCGATATCCTATAATTGGCTTACAGTTCTTGAAGGGGAAAATAAGTTCAATCCATCTAATCTTCACCTTATAGGACACAGTATGATCGATTTTCTAGAAGAGAAGAATGGACCGATTTTTATGGAAGGAGTAGAGATCATCCTAAAACATAATTCCTTCGATAGATTCTGGGGTTTTTTAAACCATCTTGTAGACGTAGTTTCTGAAGAAAATGGAATCTTAGTTATCAGTCTGGATCCTAGAACGCTCTCAGATCAGGATTTAGCCAAGATAGAACGGACATTGGAACTTCTATAAATATTCAAGAGAGATAAATTGGTTGGGCTTATATGGTACCAAAAAACAGTGATTTTTCTTTTTATTTCTCTGTTTCTTATCCGTGGATCGACCATCGCAACCACGTGTAAGTATATCTTTCTTTTTCCATAATTGTTCTATCGCTCTGTATTGTAACTCTAGGGTCTCAGTTTTAACTCTCGTTTTCCTCTCACATTCCTCCGAAAAACCTGCTTTCAAGGAAACTCTAACTTAATGTAGTTCGAACTGTTCTATCTCATCTACGTAAGATTCATCGTTCCCCAACAGTATACAATTGGTCTCTAATATAAACGCATCTAATGCATCATTTCCTTCCCAACAGTCCGAAACTTTCAACAGATACTCCTTACACAATGTCGGCTAACCGTTGGAGATTCTAGCTTTATTCACACCCTTCTTTAAAGTGGTATTCACGAGCTTCTCAGCAGCTTCCTCTTTTGAGTAAAATACACCTCAATAGTAGGATAGAGCGATGAAGATAGCGAACTCATTATTAACGTTAATAGTATGTCAGTCATAATGCATATTACGCCTGAAGAGATGAATTATAAACCAATAGTAGGATGGGCTCAGCCGGGTTCGAACCGGCGACCTCCGCCATTTTGAGCGTCGGCTTAAAGCCAGTGGATTCCTTTGGAATCCAACGCGTGTCAAGGCGACGTCATGACCAGCTAGACTATGAGCCCATTATGAATAGGCTAGGTGGGGACCATTAGTCCATTAGGTATCCTTGATTACTGTATTTAGTTATATATCTCTTTTGCTTTTTCATATACATATAAGGAAAAGATTGTTATAGTCATTCAAAGAACTGTGTATCGATGGACTACATTCAGGAAATAATAGGAGAAATAGTTGAAGGAAAAATAAAAACTCCAGATGAGCTACAAAAGGCGAAGATCAGGGTCTGTAAAAAATACGATAAGGACGAACTTCCTAAGAACACCACCATATTGAAGAAAGTGGATGAGATAGAAGAGGTGGATAGAGAAGACGTTCTTCACGTACTTCAAAGAAAGCCCTCCCGAAAAAAATCTGGGGTTTCTGTTATTGCCGTAATGACCTCTCCGGAAGAATGTCCTCATGGGAGATGTAGGATGTGTCCTGGTGGTCCAAAGAGCAGAGAACCGAGTCCTCAATCATATACTGGAGAAGAACCCGCTGCCTTAAGAGGCGAGAGGAACGAGTTTGAACCATATAGACAGGTCAAAGATAGATTGAACCAGTACAGAGCCATAGGTCACGAAACGGACAAGATCGACCTTATCATCATGGGAGGTACATTTCCTGCGAGAGAATGGTCTTATCAAAAGGGATTCATTAAAGGTTGTCTAGATGCACTGAATGAGAAAAAATCAGATTCCTTAACCCAAGCTCAAAAGATGAACGAAAATTCTGATAGAAGATGTATCGGCTTGACTATCGAAACTAGACCGGATTACTGCGGAAAAAAAGAACTCGACAAGATGCTTCAACTCGGAGCGACCAAAGTTGAGATCGGTGTTCAATCTATAAGAGATGAAGTTCTAGAATACATAGAAAGGGGACACACTGTAGAGGATTCAATAGAAGCTACAAGGTTAGCGAAACAAAAAGGATTCAAAGTCTGTTACCATATAATGCCTGGGCTTCCCAAAATGGATAGGAAACGTGATTTAGATGATTTTATCAAGATTTTTGAGGACCGAAGATTAAGACCGGATATGCTGAAGATCTATCCTGCGTTGGTGGTTAAAGGTACAGATATCTACGAAGAATGGAAAGAAGGGAAATACGAGCCTTTAACCACTGAAGAATCTTCTAAATTAGTCGCTGAGATGAAATCTAAAGTACCTAAATACGTTAGAATCCAAAGAGTACAACGAGATATCCCATCTCCTCTTGTCGAAGGTGGCGTTAAGAAAAGTAACTTACGACAGTATGCCAGGGAAGAACTAGAGAAAATGGGAAAAACTTGTGAATGTATAAGGTGTAGAGAGGCGGGTCATTCCGACGAAGATGTGGATATGGATTCACTTGAGCTTAAAATTTTGATCTATGAAGCCTCTGGAGGAAAGGAACACTTCCTTGAGTTGAGTGACGTTAAAGACGTGCTCTTAGGATACGCAAGGCTGCGTTTTGATGAGGAAGCTCCTCCGACCATAAGAGAATTAAAAGTGGTTGGTGAGATGACTCCTGTTCACGAGCAGGTAAAAGACTTTCAACACTTGGGATTCGGAACTCAACTCCTTCAAAAATGTGAATCTCTCGCTAAGGAAAGAGGAGATAAAGTAAGGGTAATAAGCGGAGTCGGTGCGAGAAATTATTACAGAAAATTCGGTTATCGATTAGAAAGGCCTTATATGGTAAAAAGATTTT
>SL_8KL_010_SEDDRAFT_10003444_pt1 | contig 13041 bp, 1 predicted proteins | sample SodLakKL_010_SED_4_FD_11160 | JGI IMG/M metagenome (IMG submission 11160) | reverse complement strand
TACAGCGTAATTTATATGAATGGTATGTTTTTGGGTGCTGAGTCATTCAATCAAAATCTCAATTCATGGGATGTATCTAATGTTGAAAATATGGTTTGGATGTTCCACAGTGCTTATACTTTTAACGGAGAAATAGGAGGTTGGGATACCTCTAGTGTAACTAACATGCATAACATGTTTAGAATTGCGGATTCCTTCAACCAAGATATAAGTGGTTGGGACACATCTAGCGTGACTGATATGCGCAGGATGTTCCGTAGAGCTGATTCATTCAACCAGGACATCAGTGGATGGAATACCTCCAGCGTGACTGATATGTCAGAAATGTTCCGTGATGCTGACTCTTTCAATCAAGATTTGAGTGGTTGGGATATATCAAACGTAAAATACATGGAGGAGATGTTCGACGGTAGTTCATTAACTTGGGAAAACTATGATCCTATGCTGAACAGCTGGTACGAACAGGACCTTGAACATGACGTAACATTAGGTGCTATAGATACTCACTACACGCACGAGGCGTATACTTCGCGATATCTGATGATAGACGAGTATGACTGGACGATAAACGATGCGGGTCTATTAGATGATGCACCCTTCGTCTCTACATGGGATACCACCATCACTTCTGACCACTCAACACCTTCAGACACTATCGAGCTTCCTCTTGTGAGTAATGGTGAATATGACTTCATCGTGGATTGGGGTGATGGAAGTGAGGACCACATCACGAGCTATGATCAGGCTGAAGTCACCCATACCTATAGCAGTGAGGGTACTTACACAGTAGAAATATCGGGGACCATCATGGGATGGGAGTTCGACGATGGAGGCGATGTCGAAAAGATAACTGAGATATCATCGTGGGGGCCACTCGGTTTTGGCAGAACCTCAAACCAATTCAATGGTGCTGAGAATCTCGAACTGACCGCAACCGACGCCCCTGACTTAAGCGAAACTAGTAATCTGCGTCGGGCGTTTTCATCCTGTTATGATCTTGGCGATGAAGGTAGTATGAATGAGTGGGACACGTCCAGCGTGACTAACATGAGGTATATGTTCTCCCACGCTTACTCTTTCAACCAACCTATCAATGGTTGGGATGTATCTGATGTGACTAACATGTTTTATATGTTCCGTTCTACTGATTCGTTCAACCAGCCCATCGGTGATTGGGATGTGTCCAACGTGACTACTATGGAAGGTATGTTTGTGGGTGCTGAGTCATTCAACCAAGACCTGAATGGGTGGGATACGTCAAATGTGACAACCATGTCATCGATGTTCAGGGGGGCTGATTCATTCAACGGCGAAATTGAGAGATGGGATGTATCGAGTGTGACAACTATGTCATTTATGTTCCATACTGCTAATTCATTCAATCAAGATATTAGTTCCTGGGATGTTTACAGCGTAATTTATATGAATGGTATGTTTTTGGGTGCTGAGTCATTCAATCAAAATCTCAATTCATGGGATGTATCTAATGTTGAAAATATGGTTTTGATGTTCCGCGGTGCCGACTCATTCAACCAAGATATAAGTGGTTGGGACACATCTAGCGTGACTGATATGGGGCAAATGTTTTCTAGTGCTGATTCATTCAATCAACCTCTCAATGAGTGGGACACATCTAGCGTGACTGATATGAATAGAATGTTCCACAGTGCCGACTCATTCAACCAAGATATAAGTGATTGGGATACGTCAAGTGTCACTGATATGTCCGAAATGTTCCGTGATGCTGACTCTTTCAACCAAGATTTGAGTAGTTGGGATATATCAAACGTGCAAGACATGGAAGAGATGTTCGACAACAGCGCGCTCACGTGGGAAAACTATGATCCTATGTTGAACAGCTGGTACGAACAGAATCTAGAGGAGGGCGTAACGCTCGGTGCTTACAGCGATGGTGGAGTACGAACCCACTATACACTTAATGCGGCAAATTCACGACAAAATATTATTGACGAATACGGTTGGACCATAAATGATGCTGGCCTGTTAGAAGGAGGTATATGGGCAGAGCATGATGAATTAACTGGTGAGGTTGTGCCGGGAGATGATGTGAGACTACGTACTAGTGTCGACTACGAAGCTTACGTTGAAGTGGATATATATGTGTCTGCGACCAACACTCCCTTTGGGGATATAGGTGTCGAAAATCTCGCAGTAAAAAGTGAAGTGATGGAAGAGTTTGTGTACTTCGAAGACGAAGACGACACGATAACTATCATATCAGGTGCAAACCCAGAAGGTATGGCTAATTTAAGAGTAGAATGGAAAGTGGACGCTCCATATGGGACTCCTGCTGAAATTCATTCAGTGACTGTTGAATATCAGTTATACCGCCCAGACTATGATGAAAATACAGTAGATTCTTTCGACCATGTCGACGATGAAAATCATCTTTCAAGGTCTTTTGGGTTGGATGCCGCCCTGATTGAAGATGGTGAATCCACCCTCTCTTCAGAGGAAAGTTTGCTTTATTCCTCTGAAATCATGTATGCAACACGCTTCTCAACGGGTCTCATTATACTCTCCCTGTTTTTAGCTGTTGGTGGGATAAAATATATTATGAAGTCAAAAAAAGAAAAACAAAGATGATCCTTGATTGAAACCTGTTCCTGTCGATATCTATCGTGTGATATGCCATGAAATGGAAAAATATACGCTTCCTAGTCGTAGGATTGTGTCTATTCCTGTTGATATTACCTCAACCAGTGATTTTAGCTGAATCAATTTCAACGTTTGGAGAGGAAGAAGAAAAGAACACGCTCTTTGTATCTAAAGAAGGCAAGATTGAGGAAACTATCAAAGAAGAAGACATCAAGATACTACAGGAATATCCCGACGCATATCTCATTCAAACTAACGCAAAACAGGAAGGTCTGTTTCAATCTGATGAAATAAACATGATGAGTACGCTCCCTGATAGAAATCTTATCAACGTTTACGGTGAAACTGTTGACATCACCGAGCCCGAACTTGATTTTGACCCGAATCTAGTTGGGCAAGACTACGATGATGGTGAAGAGGGGGGGCATCTTGTGAGTATGATCGGACCTGTTCATCAAGATTGGAGAAGAGCTATTGAAGAATTAGATGCTGAAATAGTGAATTATCATCCTAACTATGCGTATGAAGTTTTGATGGATTCAAACACTGCAGAAAAAGTTGAATCTTTAGATTTTGTAGATCAGGTTGATGTTTTCCATCCTGGTTTCAAGATGCCCAATAACGTTGAGGGTGGTGAGGTTATGGTTTCTTACTACGATGGACGTTCTGAATTCAGAAATATAACTAACAGAGAGGAGATGATCCGCCTTGCTCAAAAAAGAGATGTGAGTAATATTGAAGAGTATCACGAGCCTGAACTATACGATGAGATGGCAACGCAGATCATAGGTGGTGGATTGTGGATTGACGACCCTGATGATGATCCAGATTCTCCTTTTAGAGGATACGGAGAATACGGTTCTATGGCAAACCAATTAGGTTATACCGGTGAAGATGTTGTGGTAGCGGTTGCAGATACTGGTTTAGGTGATGGAACGACACCTGATGGAGGTCATCCTGATTTTGCCGGCCGTATACTTGGAGGATATGATTATGAGAGTGGTTCTTTTGAAGAAGGTGAATGGGATGATAACATAGGGCACGGCACTCACGTTACCGGCTCTGTTGGTGGTGACACATATCACGGGACAGGTGAAACCATTTATGAAGATTATTACGCGGGACAGGGTTCTGCTCCGGGTTCGGAGTTTTATGTTGTTAAGATCTTTACTGAGGATGATGGTTTTGTGGGTCCTAGCGACTATCACGAAATAATTGAAATCCCTGCACAACAGGAGGATGCATATGTTCATTCTAATTCATGGGGCGCCCCTACTGATGGGTTGTATTATTATTCTGATTCTGATTTTGACGCTGCTGTAAGAGATGCAAATAGAGATACTGAAAAAAACGAACCGATGGTAATCACAGCTTCAGCAGGTAATTCTGGCTCAGGTAGTAATACTATTGGAAGCCCTGGAAATGCTAAAAATGTCATCACTGTTGGTGCGACTGAAAACTATAATCCTGATTTGAGAAGCTATGATCCCGAATCTATCGCAAGTTTCAGTTCAAGAGGATGGACAAACGATAATAGAGTTAAACCAGATGTGGTCGCTCCTGGTGAAGATGTTGCCTCAACATATCTCGATGAAGGATACGATGTTGCTTCTGGAACGTCCATGTCCAACCCCGCCGTTGCTGGAAGCGCAAGCGTTATCGTTGAATGGTATGAAGAAAACTACGGTGAAATACCTGCTCCATCTCTTGTGCGTGGTCTTTTGATAAACACAGCTTACAGCCTTGAAAACAACCAACGTAATACTCTTGAAAACACTCCTCACATCCCTAATCAAGATGAAGGATGGGGTATGGTAAACTTGCCAAAAGTGGTTGATAGTGATGTAAATATATTCAACATCAATGAAGAAAAAACAATTGAGACAGGGGAAATCGAAAAACATGAAATAATGGTAGACGACCCCTCTGAGCCTTTGAATATCACATTGACTTGGACTGATAAAGAAGGGGAACCGGGTGATGAATGGACCTTGAAAAACAATCTCAATCTTGAAGTTCTATCTCCTTGTGGTAAAAGATATCGTGGTAACAATCTGCGTGAAAGTTGGTCGGTTGCAGGACCCTCGACGTATGATTCTTTTGATGTCAGCGGTGATGGATGGGATGATGTCAATAACGTTCAGAATGTATTCATACCTCCAGATGATATAGAAGAAGGTACTTATGAGGTATGGGTGTCCGGCCATAACGTTCCTGTTGATGGTACTAACGATGGCAACATAGATCAAGATTACTCTCTTGTTGGTCATAATGCAGTGGCCGATCATCCGTGGCCAAGCTATAGTATGGATGAAAAAAATAGGGGTAGAAGCCGTTTTGATGCAAGTCATATAACGAGTGAAAAAGAATGGACTTTTGAAACTGATGAAGGTATCGGGACTTCTTCAACTGTTTCACAAGACGGAACTATCTTTTTTGGGACTGTTGGTGGGTACTTGTATGCACTTAATCCAGATGGGACACAAAAATGGAGTCACGATATTGGCTCACCTATCTATTCTACGCCTGCAATAGGTCTTGACGGTACTGTCTATCTTGGATCACATGATAATAATGTTCACGCAATCTACCCTGATGGAACAGAGAAATGGCAGTTCAGTACTGGAGGAAACATAGACTCAGATCCTGTAATCGGTACTGAAGGAACTATATATATTGGCTCTCAAGACAATAATCTTTACGCGATCCATCCAAACGGTACTGAAAGATGGCGGTTTGAAACTGATGATTCCGTCCATTCCTCCCCTGCGATCGATGCAGAAGGGAACATCTATATCGGTTCTGATGATAACAATTTGTATGCTCTAAACCCTAACGGGACAGAAAATTGGAAATTTGAAACGGGAGGTTCTGTCCGTTCTGCTCCGGCGATAGGAGAAGAATATGTCTATGCAGGATCCTCCGATAACAACCTTTATGCATTAGACTTTGAAGGGGAAAAGAGTTGGGTTTTCGAAGCAGAAGACTCCGTTCAATCTCCTTCAGTGAGTGATGACTCGGTCTATATGGGGTCCTCTGATGGTTATTTACACGCTTTATCTAAAGATGGTAGTTTAAGATGGGATTTTAAGATAGGGGAAACTGGTATCGATTCAACCCCTGTTTTAGGTAGAAATGAAAATATATTCATTGGTTCGATCGACAACGATTTTTACTCGCTTGGAAAAGACGGTGTGGAAAATTGGAAAGCAGGACTGAATGGAAGCGTTCGTTCAGCGTCTATTGGCGGTGATGGTGGTGTTTATGTTGGTACAGCGTCTGGTGATTCGAACACCGGAACCCTGAATGCTTTCCGAGGAGATCTAAACGCTGATTTCTCATGGATACCTGAAGATGCAATGGTTGATAGGGAGATACAGTTCAGAGATGAAAGCACTAGAGGTGAGTCTGATATAGTCCAAAGAGAATGGGACTTTGATGATGGTAACAGCTCTGATGCTTTGAACCCTATTCATACTTATGAGGATGAAGGGTATTACAATGTAACTCTCGAAATAATGGATGAAGATGGAAACGAGGACTCTATATCTTATCTGGTCAACGTGACTTACTACGAACCTCCCAAAGCAAACTTCACATTCTCTCCAGAAAATACACTAACTGGTGAAACGGTTGAATTCACTGATGAAAGTGAAAGAGGCAGCCACAATATATCTTATATGGAGTGGGATTTTGGTGATGGAAGTACATCCTCTAAAGAAAACCCAGAAAATTCGTATAATGTTGGTGGGGTGTATGAGGTCTCCCTATATATAGAAGATGAACGAAGTTATTCTGATTCCCTAACAAGAACTGTCAATGTATCGGATGATCATGTCTATTCTTTTGACGAAGAGAAGATGATTAAGATAAGTTCTAGAGGAAACTCTATATGGACCCATGATATCAATCATTCTGAAGTTGTGACTGATGTTGCTGTTGATCCTGAGGGTAGTAATATCTATACAAGTTGCTCCAATGCTTCTATAAGAAAATATGAAGATGAGGGAGTTTCCGTAGGTGAGGTCTGGAATATCACTTTGTCTGAATCAAAAATTCCTGCATTAACAGTTGGTCCTGAAAGATACATCTATGCTGCTTCTGATGATGGTGAATTCTATAAGATCAACCAGGGTGGAGATGTTGAGTGGAACCATAACGTGCATGACCATAAAATAACGGGCTTGGCCGTAGATGACAATAGCATTCACACCATCGATGTCTCAGGAAGATATATCAGGTCAAACGAAGAAGGAGAAGAATTAGCATCTATGTATACGGGCTCTGAATTAACAAGTGTTAAAACAAGTGATGAAGGATATGTTATGATTGGTGGTTATCCTGATGGACACGGTAATACTTTATTCCACGTAGATCAGCACGGAAATGTAATATGGGCTAATGACGTCTATGATGGGAAAGTAGAAGACATACAAATGGACCATGATTCAAATGTATACGCTATAGGTGATAACGGCACCTTGCGAAAATTCGAAGATGATGGATCATTAGAATGGGGATATGAAAGTGAAAATTTGGATAGTAATCTTGCCCTTAGCCCAGATGGAGAAATTTTTACGACCAGTAATGAGGATGAAAAAGTTTTCAAATACATTCCAGAAGAAAATGAGTTTGAATGGGAGTATTCTCTTAAAGACAAACCAATGCATATAATTCACCGTGCCGCACCTCCCAGCTCTTTTCCTAGATATTGGGAAAGATCTTTGAAGGAAACTCCCTGGCCTGTTCCTGGTTATGATGTGAGGAGAACTTCTCAAAGCCCATATAATACATCTCATCTTGAAGGTTCTAAATTATGGAATTTTGATATAGGTGATTCTGTTTCACGATCAAATCCTGTCATAGATGATGACGGCACTATCTATGTCGGTTCCAATGATGGTCATCTATATGCTATCCATCAGAACGGAACACAAAAATGGCGATTTGAGATGGACGAAGACACTTATTTCAGAGGGTCAGTCGCAATTTCCGAAGGGGGCTCCGTCGTTGCCATAAGCCAAACTAGGCCTTACACTGTCTATTTCTTAAATCATTCAGACGGATCAGTCGAATGGAGCGTCCCTGCAGGTGGGAGCAACTCTTTAGGCCCTACCATATATGATGGTGTTGTTTACTATTCTTCCTATTCAAATGTACTACATGCTGTAGATATCGAAAAACAAGAAAGGATATGGGATTTTGGAGATAGTTCGATGCCTTCGCACTCCACCCCTGCTGTGGGTGAGGATGGTACGATATATATAGGTGACACGGATAACCATCTATACGCAGTCAATCCTGACGGAACGGAAAAATGGCGTTACGAAACCGGAGATTGGGTTAACACTGCTCCTGTTGTAGGAGATGATGGTACTATTTATTTTGCTTCGCGCGACTACCAACTCTATGCCTTGAATCCGAACGGAACTGAAAAATGGGTTTACGATGAACCTTATGTTTATATGGGTGGTTCGTCCCCCGCCCTCTCAAATGATGGAATAATCTATGTGGGTTGTATAGATGGAAATTTAGTAGCTATAGACTCTGAAACTGGAGAAGAAAACTGGCGGTGGTCTGAAAGAAGAGCTATAAACACAAATCCTGCCATAGGTTCAGATGGTATGTTATATGTTGGTACTGATTACACCAGTGGTGTAGGATATATCCGTGCGATCCATACAGAAAAAACAGAAGGAGAGGCGGGAGAAGTCAAATGGTCATATAAGGCAGAAGATGAAATGAAGTCATCACCTGCCGTCTCAAATGAAGGTGATGTCTACATAGGGTCTGATGATGGTAGGTTATATGCGTTTGGAGAAGAACATACTCTTTCTATCGATTCCTCGGAAGGTGGGGAAGTCAATACACCGGGTGAAGGCACATTTACCATAAAACACGGGAGAGAAGTTGAAATTGAAGCAAGACCTGAAGAAGAGGAGTTTATAGGATGGACAGGAGATATCGATAGCAACGATAACAAAACCACGATCACTATGGATGATGATAAAGAAATAGAGGCTTTGTTTGGTGAAAGTTATGAGTTGACTATAGATGTTGAGGGTGAAGGTTCAACAGATCCTGCCTCTGGGACTCATACCTATGAGGGAGGAAGTGAAATAAATGTCTCTGCGATCCAAACAAAAGAGCACTGGTCATTTGAACAATGGACAGGAGACATTTCCTCCAAAGATGAAGAGATAACTTTAACAATGAATGAAAACAAAAACATCACCGCCCAATTCACAGAGAATGAATATGTGTTGAGCACCTCTGTTGAAGGAGATGGGGGGGTTGAAATAGAACCTGAAAAAGAGTTTTATGAACCTGAAGAAAAAGTAACACTAACGGCATCCCCTGAATATCATTGGACCTTCGTTAAATGGGAAGGCGACATAGATGGTACGGAAAATCATACAACAATCATCATGGATGAAGATAAAGAGGTCACGGCAGTCTTTGAAAAGAAAAAATACTATCTTAATACAAACGTTGAAGGGGATGGGGAGATAGATATTGAGCCAGACAAAAAAGAATATGAAGCCCTATCAGAAGTAAATCTGACAGCCATCTCGGGTGAAGGTCATTCATTTGTTGCTTGGGAAGGCGATCATAATGATAAAGAACAAGAGATAAGTTTGGTTATGGATGAAAACAAAAACATCACTGCAATCTTCGAAGAAGACACATATACAATAAATAGAAACGTGGATGGAAAAGGTGCGATAGCCCTTGAACCAGAAAAACAGGAATACACACACGGTGAAGAGGTTGGGGTGTTAGCAGTACCTGAACAGCACTGGCGCTTTGTCGGTTGGGATGGAGATGTTGAAGGAAATGAACGGGAAACCACTCTCCTTATGGATGAAGATAAAAACATCACTGCTATCTTCGAAGAAAAGAGATACACTCTTAACGTAAGTACAAATGGAGATGGAATGGTCGAAATTCAGCCTGAAAAAGAAGAATATGAGCCTGAAGAAGAAGTGACGCTAATAGCAGACTCGGATGATCACTCAACGTTTACCGGATGGACAGGAGATGTGGGCTCTTATGAAAAAGAAATCGATATCGTGATGGATGAAAATAAGTCGGTGACCGCTAATTTTGAAGATATCTACTATACTCTAAATGTTGATGTCGACGGGGAAGGGTCTGTAGATATAGATCCTGAAAGAGAAGAATATAAGCACGGTGAAGATGTCAATCTAACAGCATCGGGTGATGAACACTGGTATTTTGTTAGTTGGGGTGGTGATCACGGTGGAGAAGATCGTAATACAACGATAACGATGGATGAAAACAAAACTATAATCGCTTTCTTTGAGATGTATGAATATAGCCTTGATGTTGAATATGATGAAGATGAAGGTAATGTAGAGATAGATCCTGAACAGGATAAATACGACCCCAAAACTATTGTGGAACTTTCAGCCACGCCTGAAAATCATACTGAATTCGTTGGTTGGTCTGGAGATTATGAAGGCACGACTGAAACAATTTCTATAGTTATTGATGATGATAAGAACATCACTGCTCACTTCTCTACTAAAACATATACTCTCGATGTTTCAATAGAAGAAGGTGGTGAAGTCGATATATCACCTGAGAGGGATGTATATGAGCATGGTGAGGAAGTAACACTCTCAGCGTCATCTGCTAAAGGTTATACTTTCATCAGTTATACGGGGGATTATGAGTGTTCTGAGAAGTATACTTCATTCAATATAACAGAAGATAAGGAAATATCCGCTGTTTTTGAGATTAACACGTATCATCTTTCCGTTGATGTGGTTGGTGAAGGCGAAGTTGAAGTAGATCCTGAAAAAAATGAATATGATCATGGAACAGGTGTGAATCTCACCGCAATGTCTGATGAATATTGGTACTTTGTGGGTTGGTCTGGAGATGTTGAAGAAGGGAATGAATCTATTAAAGTGATAATGGAAGAAAATATAACTCTGGTCGCTGAATTCTCGATATACGAATATTCATTGGATGTTGATGTTGAAGGTGATGGTTCTGTTGATATAGAACCTGAAGAGGATATGTATGAACATGGTGCTGTAGTCTATATCAGTGCTATTGCCAACAACCACTGGTCTTTTGCTGAGTGGGGTGGTATCAATAATTCTGGTTCGGATATCGTGTTAGAGATGGTCGAGGATAAAGAAATAACAGCCATCTTCCATGAAAACCGTTACTCTCTTGACATCGATGTTGAAGGTATGGGGGAAGTTAATGTAAGTCCTGACAAAAATGAATATGAACCTGAGTCAGAAGTTATATTAGCAGCTGAGTCTGAAGAACACTGGGTATTTGTAGAGTGGGAGCAAGATTTGAGAAGTTCTGAGGACAAAATAACATTGATCATGGATGAAAACAAGGAATTGACCGCAATATTTGAAGAAAAAACTTATCACCTTAACATTACTGAGATCGGAGAAGGTTTTGTCGATGTGGATCCATTCAAAGGAGAATACTCGCCAAACGAGGTTGTGAACCTCACCGCTCACCCTGCTGAGGGTTGGTATTTTGATACGTGGTCAGGTGACAAGAACGGGACTGAAAACACAACATCACTCGTCATCACGGAGAATACGAGTATAACTGCTGTCTTTGAGGAGAAAACATACGCAGTCAATATCACTAGTGATGGTCCTGGTAGTGTGGTGATTTCACCCGAGAAAGAGGAATTCAAGCATGGCGTTCTCGTTGAACTAACGGCATCCCCTGATGAAGGAGCACATTTTGTCGGTTGGAACGGATACAGAGATACAGATGAAAAACACCTGTCTATAATAGTGAGTTCTGATATAGATATCACTGCGGAGTTTGAAAATAACACGTATCAAGTTGAGGTTGATATAGAAGGTTTAGGTTCCGTAGAGTTAGATCCTGAAAGAGAAGAATACGAGCACGGTGAGGAAGTAAACTTATCGGCCGATCCTGATGAACATTGGTATTTTGCCGGTTGGTCGGGTAATTATGGTGGTTATCACCCAGAAATTACGATAGTTATCGAAGAAGATGTGCATTTAACAGCTGGTTTCAAGGAAGAAACTTATTCTCTCAGTGTGTTTGGGTTTGGAAGTGGTTCGGTTGCGATGAATCCTGAAAAGGAAGAATATGCTAGAGGAACAGATGTTGAGGTGACCGCCTTCCCTGCTGAAGGATGGGTTTTTGTGAGATGGGATGGGGATGTAGAAGGAAGAGCCAACTCGATAAACATAACTATGGATGATGATAAGCAAGTCATCGCTGTTTTTGAAGAAAAACAATATGAGGTAGACGTATCTATCGAAGGCCAAGGTCATGTTGATATACATCCTGAATCAAGTTTTTACGAGAATGGCGACGCTTTATATCTAGAAGCTGTCCCATATGAAGGATATGAATTCAAAGGATGGGAAGGTGATATAAATAGAAATGGGAGTGAGATCGAAATCACTGTGTATGATGATAAAGAGATAGTAGCTGTGTTCGAAAAAATCACTGGAGATATTTCTGTGAGTGATCTGGAGATAGTGATGGATGGATATGAGGCAAGCATCACCGCTGACGTGGAGGTAACCGGAGATGAAAAGTTTTTGTTGCCTTTGAAAGTGAATGGTGAGTTGATCGAGAATATTACTGTCATGCCGGGTGATGAAATGTTGGAATACAAACACACATTCGAAGAAAGTGGAGAACACAGCATAACATTAGGCGAAATGGAAGATACGATAGTCATAGAAGAAGAAACTGAGGATAGCATTCTCTTGGGCACGGGTCTAACGACTGTTATATCGACGGTGTTGATATTGATGGGTTATATGTTTTACAAAAAAGACAATGAGTAACCCTTTTTCCTTGCATTTTTTGTAAAAAACCGCCTTCGATTCCAAAAAAATGAAAAACAGTTCCTTTGTTTTTCTATGAATATATGTATATTTTTGTATATCTTCGCAACTTCTGATTTATATTTTTTGCTGATTTTCTAGTATGTTACCCTATGAAGTCATAGGTTTTAAATAAAGTACAGGATGATAAGAAATTGAAACGCATCATAAGGATGCGTATCCAAACAAAAGAATTACACATATAGGTGAAAAAATGTTAGGAAACAAAACGAACGTATTTTTAGTGGCACTAGCTGCTCTGGTGCTTGTCGCCGGAACCGCACTGCCAGTAGTACATGCATCAGATGGAGATGGCGACACTACAGACACGGATGTGTTTGTAGATGTACAGCAAGTAGATCCGGAGATAGAAATCACAAGCTACACAGAAGACATTGATTACTATCAAGATGTTGAAATAGAGGTAGAGGTTACGGCACCTGCTGAAGACGACGCTACAGATACTTTTGACATCGAGTTTGATTATACTGGAGGAGAGACTGTTGGCGAAACAGACGACGGCGATGCAGAGATCGGAATA
>SL_8KL_010_SEDDRAFT_10003443_pt1 | contig 13042 bp, 8 predicted proteins | sample SodLakKL_010_SED_4_FD_11160 | JGI IMG/M metagenome (IMG submission 11160) | reverse complement strand
CGAGTGCCGAGCACGTTGGAAATCAGGGCGCCTCCCCACATGCCGTGAGCGATGATCTCCTGAAAGCGGCTGCTGCGGGCGAAGTCCTTGTCCACATGGGATGGATTGACGTCCCCCGATATGACCGCAAACAGCTTAACGTCCTCCATGGTGAGGCGCTTCTCGAGGCTGGCCTCGTCGTTAACCTCGATCTCCTCGAAGGTGTGGTTCTCGATATAGCGTTCGTTTTCTTGGAGTATCTTCATCGTGCTGCCCTCGGACATTGTTCGCTCAGTAGCAGATGCGATCGCCTGCGTCGATGTAGAGCAGGGCGCCGGTGGTAGCGGCACCGGCAGATGATGCCAGATAGACCGCGGCGTAGCCCACGTCCTCGATGGTGGCCAGACGGCCCAGCGGGGCGCGGGCCTCGCTGGTTTCCACCAGCTCTTCAAAGTCCTTGAGGGCGGAGCCGGCGCGAGTACGGATTGGCCCCGGAGAGAGGGCATGCACGCGAATCCCCTGCGGGCCAAGTTCCATGGCCAGGTAGCGGCTGGCCGACTCCAGAGCAGCCTTCACCGGTCCCATCAGGTTGTAGTTCTCTACCACCCGCTCTGCGCCGAGGTAAGACATGCAGATCAAGGTGCCACCCTCCTTCATCAGTGGCTCGGAGCGCCTGGCCATGCGCAGGAAGGAGTGACAGGAGACGTCCATGGCGAGTTGGAAACCTTCCAGCGAGCAGTCGATCAGCCGGTCATGGAGGTCCTCCACCGGGGCGAAGGCGATGGAGTGAATCACGAAGTCGAGCCGGCCCCAGCGCTGCCTGGCACGCTCGAAGAGCGCCTCCATCTGCTCCTCATTCTGAACATCGCAGAGCACAAGTTCGGGATCGCCCATCTCGCCGGCCAGCGGCCTGACATTGTCCTTGTCCTTGGGGATTGCATAAGTCACCAGCATCTCGGCGCCCGCCTGGTGAAGCGCCTTGGCACAGCCGAAAGCAATACTGTCCTGGTTGGCCAGGCCGGTAACGATGCCGACCCTGCCCTGCATGGAGAAAGGGTTCGCCATGGGAATCTCCTTGGGGTTTTGCGTGCAGCATGTCACGCACAAAGGAAAGTGCCCGTATGCCTTTCGACTGCTAGCTTGGCTCCCTTAGCGGCTGGAATGGCCGCCGGCGCGCCATCGAGCACAACCGAAGGTGACGGGATGAGGCGAAAGGATGTCGAGAGCCTTTCGCGAACGCTACAACATCAATTGTTATCCTTATCCGGTTTCGGCGCACCGGTGCCGCCCACCTTGGCTGCGAGGTCGGCTTCGATGATCCTGCGCTCAGCCTCAGCGATCCGTCGGTCGGCCTCTGCGATTTCGCGATCCTTCTCTGCGAGGCGCTTCTGAGCCTCAGCGGCGGCCGCGCCACTGTGTTGCTGTTCAGTTTCCTCGGATGCCTGCTGCTTATCCTCGCTCTTGGCATCATCCTTTTCTTGTTTGCTCTCATTTTCATTGCGGGGCTGCTTTTTGGTTTCCTCGGACGGTTCTTGCTGTTTAACCTCTTCCCTTTCGCCGACTTCCTCGTTTCTGTTCCCGCTAGTGCCACGTTTATCCGACTTTCGCGCCTCCCTGCGAGCCGATTTTTCTTCACGCTCTTTGTTCTTCATTTCAGCCTTCTCCGATCTATCATCTTCTTTCTCTCGCGTCCGTTCCTCGCGCCTTCCTGCAGGTGCCGCGAAGGGGAAGAGATTCTGGCGCTGTAGCATCTTTTCCCCTTCGACAAGCACGAAGACTCCGACACCGACCGCCAGACAAAGCACCCAACTCCATGTATCGAGCGGCACCGTGCCGAACAGTGTGTTCATGAAAGGCAGGTAAGTAAGAAGCAGCTGGAGGCCTATGATGGCGGCGATTGCGATTAGCGCTACGGGATTACCGGTCAATCCGGAAAGTGTGTAGGCCGGAGCGCGGAATGAGCGAGTGTTGAGCAGGTAGAACACCTGCCCCATGACAAGGGCGTTGATGGCTAGTGTCCGAGCAAGTTCGACCGGCGTATTCGGGTCCTGCTGCTCGAAATAGAACAGCAGCCCAGCACCGCTTAACAGCAGAAGGCCAACAAACACGGTGCGCCAAAGAACGAACGCGGTGAGCAGAGGCTCGTCTGTCGGGTGCGGCGCACGCTTCATCAGGTTACCTTCCGCCTTCTCCCAGGCAAAGGCGATACCCAACGTGACGGCGGTGACCATGTTGATCCAGAGGATCTGCACAGGCGTCATCGGCAATACGAAGCCGAGTGCGATCGCGAGGACAATGATGAAGCCCTGAGCGAAGTTCGTCGGCAGTAGAAACAGGATGGCCTTGCGCAGGTTGTCGTAGACAACACGCCCTTCCTCGACCGCATGCTCGATCGAGGCGAAATTGTCATCGGCAAGCACCATCGCGGAGGCCTCGCGAGCCGCCTCGGTACCTTTCTGCCCCATTGCAATTCCAATATCCGCACGTTTGAGAGCGGGTGCGTCGTTGACCCCGTCACCCGTCATGGCAACGATATGGTCAGAGGACTGAAGCGCCTCCACCAGCCGCAGCTTGTGCTCAGGGCTCGCTCGCGCAAAGACGTCGACGTTACATGCATTTTCCTTCAGGCTACCATCATCCATGTCCTCGATCTCGCGCCCGGTAAGCACCTTGTCAATGTTCTCGATGCCGAGCTCCCGGGCGACCGCCGCGGCAGTCTTGGCGTGGTCGCCAGTGATCATCTTCACGCGGATGCCCGCGTCCTGGCAGAGGCTCACCGATTGGATCGCTTCATCGCGCGCCGGATCGATCATCCCAAAAAGACCCAGGAAAACGAGATCGCGCTCGACCTCTTCCTCGGTAAGTTCGGATATCTGTTCTACTTCCTTGCGGGCAACTGCCAGCAGTCGCTGGCCGCGTTCAGCGATCTCGTCTGCCCAAGCCAGCCACTGCTCGGGATCGAGGTCGCGCTGATCGTCACCATCTTGTTGCTTGCTGCACATCTCCAGCAGCTGCTCAGGCGCACCCTTGACGTAGATAAAATGGTTGCCTTCCTGGTCATCGTGCAGTGTCGCCATGTAGCGCCGCTCGGACGCAAAGGGAATCTCGTCTGCACGAGGAAGCTCCCCCGCTTCCTTCTCCTGATCCAATTCCGCCTTCCGGGCAAGCACGATCAGAGCGGCCTCCATGGGGTCGCCTTCCGGATACCAGTTGCCGTCCTTCTCCATCACCTCCGCATCGTTGCATAAGAGCCCGATCCGGAGCATTTCAATCACGTCGCCGTACTGGTTGGGGTCAGCGTTATCTTCGTCAATGGTGAAACCGCCCTCAGGCTTGTAACCGACCCCCTCTACCTCCATCTCAGTCGATGCTGTGCGTATGGTCCGTGCCGTCATCTCGTTGAGGGTGAGCGTGCCCGTTTTGTCGGCACAGATCGTCGTTGTCGCGCCAAGAGTTTCGACTGCTGGCAGCTTGCGGATGATCGCGTTTCGTTTCGCCATGCGTTCCACCCCGATCGCCAGCGTCACGGTCATTACCGCCGGCAGGCCTTCGGGAATCGAAGCAACAGCAATGGATACTGCAGCGAAGAACATCTCTGTCCATTCCCGGTCCCAGACGAACGTGCCGATGGCGAAAGTGGCGGCGGCAAGCACAACGATCGCAATGCTGAGCGTCTTGGTGAAATCGTCGAGCCGGCGCATGAGAGGAGTCTTGAGGCTTTCGACCTCGGACAGCATTCCGCTGATCCGGCCGATTTCCGTTTGTTCGCCGATTCGTGCGACGACACCTGTGCCCTGTCCGGACGTCACAACCGTGCCAGAATGGGCTAGGCTGGAGCGGTCGCCAATCTCGGCATCCTTTTTGACCGGCTCGGGTGATTTCTCGACTGCGGTGGATTCGCCGGTTAGTGCTGCCTCCTGGGTCTGGAGATTTTTAGCCGTCAACAGCCTCAGATCGGCCGGCACGCGATCGCCAGCCTCTAGATGCACAACATCGCCGGGCACCAGTTCACTGGCTGCAACCTGTTGCTGTTGGCCTCCTCGGGTCACCTGCGCTTCTTGCGACAGAATCTTCTGCACGCTCTCCAGTGCGCGCTCAGCGCGGCCTTCCTGGATAAAGCCAATGATGGCGATGATCAGCACGACGGCAAAAATCACGCCGCTGTCGAGATATTCCCCGAGCAGGCCCGTCACCACAGCAGCAACGAGAAGCAGATAGATAAAGAGGTTCTTGAACTGGCTGATGAAACGCGAGAGTTGCGAACGCTGGGCAGCCTCCTTAAGGCGGTTCTCGCCGAACTCATCGCGGCGCGTTCTGACCGCTTCGTCATCCAGGCCTTGTTCCGGATCCACTTCGAGCGTGGCAATTGCGTCGTCCTTTGAAAGCGCATGCCATGCTGTATTTCCGACAACATCCTTCGATAGCATGTCTTCGTTAGCCATGTTTGTTGAATCCTTTATGCATTCCAACAGCCAGGATCGTGCCACAGCCTGGACTCCAAGCAGCAGCTACCTCTGTTTGCCAGCGTCATGCTTGTGATTGCATACCCGAACGTGACTTCTTTGCCGGGGCAAGCGCAGTCACATGCATACGTCGTTCATTCCCGCGCGGCGATCCGCGCCAGCGAGTCGCTCGCGCGCGTTGTCGGCGTAGCTGGTGAGCGCGTTAGGGAGGCGCGCGTAGTTCAACACCTGCAATTTGCTCCCCGGCGAGATAATCAAGACTCTTGACCCTTACGTTGCCGGAGATCAGGTCTGGCACGATAAGAATATCCGCATGCCCCAACACCAAGGACTCAATGCCATTGATCCGGCGACATGCTCAAATTACGATATTGCCCATCGCTAGTAGACCGTTGAGTTCAGGTTCTGTGGCAAGTTCACGGTCATTACGATCGGAATTTAAGCTACCCACGAGCGTCGTTAAATTATCAACATCGTCGGCGAAAACGCATTTTTCTAGCCGGGCAGTCTGGCCAACTTCGATCTCCCGGAAAGGGATATTGCTGATTGTTGCCATTGTCTCAGTCACCGCTGAAAGACGTATGTCCCTGGCGCCTTTTCTTTGGGGCTGTAGACCTTGGTGCCCATTTCTGGCGGCTCGACTTGGGCTGAGCTGTGCTCGTGCAGCCAATCGTTCAGCGCCGGCCACCATGACCCGTCGTTATGTTCGGCCTGTTCGCACCATGCTTCGGGGTTGAGATAGGAGTCTTCCAAGCGAGTGCGGTGGATCCGATAGTGCCTCTTACTGTGCCCCGGTTCGCTAACGATGCCTGCATTGTGGCCACCATTGGTGAGAACGAAGGTCACATCGCCACCGGCCAGCAAGTGCAGCTTGTAGACTGACTGCCAGGGCGCGATGTGGTCACGTGAGGTCGAGACGCAAAAGATCGGCACCTTGATATTGCTAATCGCAACGGGTTTGCCGCCCAGTTCGAATTTCCCGTTGGAAAGCTGGTTTTCCAGGAACAATCTACGCAGATATTCACTGTGCATTTTGTAGGGCATGCGCGTGGTGTCCGAGTTCCATGCCATGAGGTCGAACATTTCTCCACGTTCTCCCAGCAAGTATTCCTGAATGTAGCGTGACCAGATGAGATCATTGGAACGTAGGAGCTGAAAAGCGCCGGCCATATGGTGCCTATCCAGATAGCCGCGGTTCCACATCGTGTGCTCGAGATAGGATACTTCGCTCTCGCTCGTGAAGAGACCCAACTCGCCAGGCTCGCTGAAATCGGTCTGGGTGGCAAAGAACGTGAGGCTTTCGAGCCTGTCTTCGCCATCGCGCGCCATCTGCGCCGCCTTGGCGGCCAGCAGCGTTCCACCAAGGCAATAGCCAACGCCGTGCACCTTGCGCTTAGGAACGATGGCCTGGACGGCATCGAAAGCCTCTCCGACGGCGACCGCGTAATCTTCCATCCCTCGGTCGCGGTCCTCGGCTGTTGGATTGCGCCATGACATGGCAAAAACCGTATAGCCCCGACCGACCAGATAACGGATCAGCGAGTTGTGTGGCGAAAGATCCAGAATGTAGTATTTCATGATCCAGGCGGGCACCACGAGAAGCGGCTCGGCAGCCACCTTGTCGGTAGTGGGGCTATACTGAATCAATTCCATGAGGTGAGTCCGGTGCACGACTTGTCCCTCGGCAGTGGCCACATCTCTGCCTGGGACAAAATCCTCGGCACCGACTGGTGGGCGATCGCTGTTCCAGCGCTCCCAGTCTTCCACGAAATGCTCGGCCCCGCGCATCAGATTGCTACCACCTTCCTCGAGAGTTCGGTTCAAAACCTTTGGATTNGTCCAGAGGAAGTTGGTGGGCGACACCATGTCCAACATCTGCCGGGTGACGAAGGACACAATCTGTTCATTGTTCCGTTCAAGGCCATCCACATCGTTGGTCGCGCGATACCACCATTCCTGTGTCAACAAGAAGCTTTGTTGGAGCATGTTGTAGGGCCAGCGATTCCACTCTTCATCGTTGAAGCGATGATCATGTTCCATGGGTTGAATGCATGGTTCTGCCTTGACGCCTTGCGCAGCATGCGCCATAAAGCTGAGGAAGCGTCCCCATGAACGCATTGCTTGATCGGCAAGCTGTATATTCTTGCCAGGCGACCCCGCCGCATGCACCCACCATGTGAAAAATTTTGAGCTTAGGCCGAAGGGCGTTACTCTGGCTGTCGCCCGAGCCAGTGAGGCTTTAAAAGTGGCGTCGAGCGCTTTGATACCATACTGCTCTTCAGGATCCGCAAAGGGATAGGCGAGATGGAATTCCGGCGGTTCTGCTGCTAGGCCACAGCGCTCCTCGCGTTCGCTCTCGTCGGCGGCATCAGGCCGCGACGTTGCAGGCTGCGCCAGATGAGCCTCAGATGCCTGCTTTTCTGCAGCCTGTTTTTCCTGCACTTGGCTCTTTTTTGCCCCGGATGTTTTGCTTTCGCTTTGGTCGGGGGCACGCCCGGGTTGTCCGGTGGTGTTCGTTGTGTTGCGGGCCATGTCATCACCTCTTGCAACTCGTTATCCTTGGCTCAGCCCATATGGAAGCCACCGCTGATGTTTAGCGTGGCGCCGGTCATAAAATCGGAGCTCTCGGCCGCAAGAAAGGTGACGGCGCGTCCTATCTCGGTGGGCTCGGCCAGGCGGCCCTTGGGCACGTCCTCAAGGATATTTTCGATGATCTCGTCGGGCACCTTTTCCACCATCGCCGTGTCGGCGTAGCCCGGTGCAATCACATTGACCGTAATCCCCTTATTTGCGGTTTCGCGGGCAAGCGCACGAGTAAAGCCCTCTATCCCGGCCTTGGCGGCGCAGTAGTTGGTCTGACCAGCCTGGCCTCGTGCGGCGTTGATTGAAGAGATGTTGATGATGCGGCCGTAATTGCGCTGACGCATCCCCCCGATTACCTGCTGACACATGTTGAACATGGAACCCAAGTCGACCGAGATTACCTGATCCCAGTCGTCGCGGGACATCTTGTGAAACATGGCATCGCGATTTACACCGGCGTTGTTGACCAACACGTCAACAGGGCCCAAATCTTTTTCCACCTGAGCTACGCCGTCGCGACAGGCGTCGAAATCGGCAACATCCCATTCGTAAACGTGAATGCCTGTTTGCGTCGAAAATTCATTCGCCGTGTCGTCCTCGCCATGATGCGTGGCGGCCACCGAAAAGCCCGCCTCCATCAGCGCGCGCGACGCCGCGGCGCCAATGCCTTGGATGCCGCCTGTTATCAGAGCGACTCGTTTTCTCTGAGACATAAATCTATCCTTACAGCTTTAAGCTAAAGTGTAGTGAAAGCCAACCTATGCTTGTAAAAAGCAGTTGAGTGAAGCTGTTTGATATTGAGAGCTAATTTATCATGTCAAGCCTATCACTGCCATATGGGGGCATTAAGATATTGACGTGTGTAAATTTACTACTCAGAAGCGCGCATTAAACCGTCCTTGGAAAGCGACGAACGCTCTATATCTTCGAGTTTCCTCTCTTTTTTTTAGCGAATCTCATGTGACAAAGCCATGGCTTAAAGCCCCATTATTTTACAACTTTTCATTTAAGACAAGATCAAAATTTTCAGAAAAAAATAGTAACATGGACCCTGAATGGAATGATAAATCTAATGCTTGAGACCGCCGTTCCTATCTTCCGTTATTACATGGCCAGCAAGCTGCTCACTCTGGTGCTGCAACGTGCGATGGGCTGAATCGATCTCAGCGATAACGAAACGTTACGCCGAGACTCTCGTCGGTCGCGGGCAGCAGGCCGACACGAAGGCAGCGGCACTTCTATTACCCGTCGATTGGATGCCGCTGTTATTGAGTCAGGCGCTGAAACTGGCGCGCCCCACGATCAGGGGGTCGGTAGGCCCGACGTTGTTGATGTCCTTACCCGTGTAATTGAGGGAGTTCAGGACATAGCGCATGGCGTTCAGCCGAGCCCGCTTCTTGCAGTTGGAGCGAATCACGATCCAGGGACACTCGGAGTGGTCGGTGTGGAAGAACATGGTTTCCTTGGCCTTGGTGTACTCATCCCACTTGTCGAGTGACGCCATATCGATCGGGCTAAGCTTCCACTGCTTGAGCGGATGTATCTTGCGCTCATTGAAGCGCCGCTTCTGCTCGTCCTGGCTGACCGAGAACCAGAACTTGATAAGGTGGATGCCGCTGTTGACCAGGTTGCGCTCCAGCTCGGGAGCCTGGCGCATGAACTCCTCGTACTCACTGTCCGTGCAGAAGCCCATCACGCGCTCGACGCCGGCGCGGTTGTACCATGAGCGGTCGAAGAGAACGATCTCCCCGGTGGTCGGCAGATGCTGCATGTAGCGCTGGAAATACCATTGCCCACGCTCGGCATCGGTCGGCTTCTCCAGCGCCACCACGCGTGCACCGCGTGGGTTAAGGTGCTCCATGAAGCGCTTGATGGTGCCCCCCTTCCCCGCGGCATCCCTGCCCTCGAAGGTGATCACGACGCGCTGCCCGTTCTCCTTGACCCAGGCCTGAAGCTTGAGCAGCTCGACCTGCAGGTGGTATTTCTGGTGCTCGTAACTCTTCCTGGTCATGCGGTTCTTGTAGGGATAGGTCGCCGAACGCCAGTCTTTCACCAGTTCCTCGTCGCGGTCCACCGGCATCCGGGCCTCGAACTGCTTCCAGCCCATGACCGCCTTCTTGAGGGCCAGGGCATCATCCGGCGAGGCACCATCCAGGATATCGGCAACGGCCCTCAGGGCCTCTTCGTGTTCATCAGGCAAGGGGTTCATTCCTGAGACGATATCCACCAGTGCCGCCGCCTGAAAATCCCTGGCCTCGGAGATCTGCTGGTTGACCCGAAAGGTTTCCACGGTCTCCGCCGTGGTGGGGTGTTTTGTCTTGTTGGGTGTGGCCTTGGAATTATCCGGCATACGGTTTCCTGTACTCGTTGAAACCCGGAGGGGCCCCGGCGAGCAGGGCAGGCTGTCGACGGGTGCATGGGGCGACCGTGCTGCCATCACCGCCCCTAGTATTAGCTTAGTCACTTGGTACAGGGAGGAGGCGAAAAATAATTGATCCAGGTCAAGCACGACCGGGTGGTGGAAGAGCCGTGCACGGGTTGCGGAGGCGAGCCCACTTTAGACTTAGGTAGAACATTGCTATCATTTCCCCGCTCTAGCCGGCGTCACGGCTCATCGACGCATCCCTCCTTCGCAACTAGAGCATCCTGATGTCTTCCCAAAACACCTCCTCCCCTTCCGGGGGCTCGGCGCTATCGCGCCTGGGCGATCCTATCGTGCTGCTGCTGACGGTCGGTTTCATCGTGGCCTTCGTCGGCCTGTCGCTGTTCGATATCGAGCTGGTGGCCGACAGCATCGGCAGCGGCTTTGCCTGGACGGCGGCCACCCTCGGCACCTACTTCCAGCTTCTGCTGCTACTGACCTTCGTGATCGCCATGGGGGTGGCCATCTCGCCGGCCGCCAGCGCCAGGGTCGGCAACCTGGACAGCCCGCAGATTGGCACCTTCAAGTGGCTGTCGATGATCATGTGCACCCTGCTGGCCGGGGGCGGCGTGTTCTTCGCCGCGGGTGAGCCGGTCTATCACTTCGTGGTCACCCCGCCGGCCTTCGATACCGAGGCGGGTACCGCCGAGGCCGTGGCCGGCGCCCTGGCCCAGTCGTTCATGCACTGGGGCTTTCTGGCGTGGGCGGTACTGGGCTCGCTCTCCGCCATCGTGCTGGCCCACGCCCACTACGTGAAGGGCCAGCCGCTGCAGCCGCGCACCCTGCTCTACCCGGTATTCGGCGAGCGCGTCATGAAGGGGGCCTTCGGCAGCGTGGTGGATGCCTGCTGCGTGATCGCGGTGGTTGCGGGCACCGTGGGCCCGATCGGCTTTCTCGCCACCCAGGTGAGCTTCGGCCTGCATGAGCTCTTCGGTGTCAGCCAGGGCTATGCTACCCAGCTCGGCATCCTGGTGCTGCTGGCGGCGGTCTATGTCACCTCGGCGATGACCGGCATCCACCGGGGGATCCAGTTCCTGTCGCGCTTCAACGTCTTCCTGGCGCTGGCCATCGCCGCGGTGATCCTGGTGGCCGGTCCGACCCTGTTTCTGGTCAATGCCTTCAGCCAGGGCTTCGGCGAGTACCTGTCATCATTCTTCGCCATGGCCACCATGACCGCCGAGACGGCCCCCGCCTGGTGGATGCAGTGGTGGACGGTGTTCTTCTTCGCCTGGTTCATTGGTTACGCGCCGCTGATGGCGATCTTCGTGGCGCGCATTTCCCGCGGGCGTACCATCCGCGAGATGATCCTGGCCGTGGCAGTGATGGCCCCGGTGGCTACCGCCATCTGGTTCACCCTGCTGGGGGGCTCCGGCATTCACTACCAGCTAACCGGGGTGATCGACCTCACCGAGGCGCTCAACAACTTCCAGTTCGACGTGGCGACCCTCACCGTGGCCCAGGCGCTGCCGGGTGGCACCCTGATGGCACTCGCCATCCTGCTGCTGACCAGCATCTTCGTTGCCACGACGGGCGATTCCATGAGCTATGCCATCGCCGTGGTGTGCGCCGGGCACGACGCACCTAACCGCCTGGTGCGCGCCTTCTGGGGCATCGCCATGGCGCTGATGGCCGGCATCCTGCTCTACATGGGCGCGGGGCAGATCGGCGTGCTGCAGCAGTTCATCGTAATCACGGCGATTCCCGTCTCGTTGATCCTGCTGCCCACCCTGTGGACCGGCCCCCGTGCCGCCTATGCCCTGGCACGGCAGCAAGGCATCATCGACCCAAGCACAGCGGCCAGCGCCAAGGCGGACTGATCCGGCAAGCCGAGGCACCGGTGAAACCAACGTCCGCTCGGGGCGATCAGGGATTGTCCCGATCGCCCCGAGCGGGCGTATTGCATTTACCCAGCCGGTAACTCTCGCCGTCAGTCACGATACGGCGTCACCGTGACGATGACGACGCCTCAGTGCCCGGGCGCCATCACCCCGGCGAAGCGCACGCCGCTGAGCAGGGCCATCTCGCGTTTCCAGGTACCCAGATCGTCGGGGTTGAGGCCGGACAGGCTGTCGTGGCCGCAGGCGCGCGCCATCACCTGCATCAGCGCCGTCGATGAACGCAGGAAGGTCTCGAGCTGTCTGGCGGACTTGTCGATATCCAGCCGCTGTCGCAGGTCCGCCCGCTGGGTGGCGATGCCCGCCGGGCAGTTGTTGGTGTTGCAGATGCGAGCCGCCACGCAGCCGATGGACTGCATGGCGCTGTTGGCGACGGCCACGCCGTCGGCGCCCAGGGCCAGGGCCTTGACGAAGTCGATGGGCAGTCGCAGGCCGCCGGTGACGATCAGGGTCACCCGACCGCTGGCTCCTTCGTCGTCCAGGCAGCGGCGTGCGCGGGCCAGCGCGGGAATGGTGGGCACGCTGATATGGTCGCGGAACATGCTGGGGGCCGCACCGGTGCCGCCCCCGCGGCCGTCGAGGATCAGGTAGTCGGCGCCGGCCTCCAGAGCGAACTGGATATCGCGCTCAATATGGTTGGCGCTGAGCTTGAAGCCCACGGGAATGCCGCCGGTGATCTCGCGCACGCGATCGGCGAAGCGGCGGAAGTCCGCCACGCTGTGCAGATCCTCGAAGGTGGCCGGCGAGACCGCGGGCTGGCCCTCCTCGAGGCCGCGCACCTCGGCGATCTTGCCGGTCACCTTGTTGCCCGGCAGGTGGCCGCCGGTACCGGTCTTGGCCCCCTGGCCGCCCTTGAAGTGAAAGGCCTGCACACCCTCGAGCAGGCTCTCGTCATAGCCGAACTTGGCACTTGCCAGCTCATAGAAGTAGCGGGAGTTTTCCTGCTGTTCCTCGGGCAGCATGCCGCCTTCGCCGGAGCAGATGCCGGTGCCGGCCCGCTCGGCGCCGCGGGCGAGCGCCACCTTGGCCTCCTCGGAGAGGGCACCGAAGCTCATGTCGGAGACCAGCAGCGGCATTTCCAGGGTCAACGGCTTCTTGGCCTCGGGGCCCACCACCAGGCGGGTGGCCACCTCGGCATCGTCCAGCAGCGGCTGAGTCGCCAGCTGGGCCACCATCAGCTGCAGGTCATCCCATTCGGGCAGCGTATGGCGCGGAACACCCATGGCGGATATGGGCCCGTGGCGCCCCACACCGTCTAGCCCCTCTCGGGCCAGTTGGTGGATGAACGCGACGGTGGGCTCCTCCTCGGTGGCCTCGGCCTTCGGGGTGCGGTCTTCGCCGTCCTCGTCATCGAGCTCCGGCGCCTCCTGGCCTACCTGGTCGCTGCCGAACTGCTTGTGGGTGCCATCGCAATAGGGGCTATCACCGGTCTGCTTGCACTGGCAGAGGTACGCCTCGCCGTCCTTGTCGGCGGTGAACATCTGCGGCGTGTAGCCGGTGCCCTGGTGGGAGCCGTCGCAGAAGGGCTGGTCGCCGGAGCGACCGCAGCGGCAGAAGGCGTACTCCTTGCCCTCCTCCAGAGTGACCTTCTTCGGCTTGTTGTCGGCGATGACCGGTTGGCTCATGGCAGGCTCCTGAATCCGTTGGAAGGTGACATCGCCGTCATTCTGGAAGAGTGAGGCAGCCCCCGCCAGTGGCGA
>SL_8KL_010_SEDDRAFT_10003442_pt1 | contig 13043 bp, 11 predicted proteins | sample SodLakKL_010_SED_4_FD_11160 | JGI IMG/M metagenome (IMG submission 11160) | reverse complement strand
TGTTAAAAAAGTCCAAATCCTTATTAGAGGAATTGAACGATATAGTTATTAATACGGTAGCGTAAATTGCTATTATCTTAATTGAAGAAGAGAAAATATAGATATTTTATATAAACCTTCGCAAAATAAGTATTTTGCGAAGGTTTATTATTTTTAACATAAATATATATTCTTATATATATTGAAGAGATTTATTAAAGCTTCATTCTAAAGGTATTTTAATTTGCTGCCCTGGTTTTAAATCGCTATTAGACATATGATTTATTTCTTTGATTTCATAAATCACTTTTCTAAGATCAGTGCTTGAGCCATAATAACGTCTGGCTATATTCCAGAGACTATCACCTCTTTTAACAATCACCTTTTCAAACTCTAGATAAGATTGATTTATTAAATTATTATTAGTAGTATTGTTTAAAATCTTTTCGCCAGATAAAATTGCTGGACTGAAATAAATAATAGTCATAGATAAAGTAATCAGCAAAACCAGGACCAATAATTGATTATTATGTTTTTTCATTTTATAATCCCCCTCAATGCGAACCTTAGTTCAGTACTTATGTTCTATTATATCAGAACGCCAGTTCATGTTCAACCCTTTTAGCAATAAATTGTGAACTATTGTTTGTTATATATATTATTTTATGATATAATATTACTATCAATTATTATCAATTGGAGGGATAATATGAATGATCTCAGTGATAGGCAAAAACAAATTTTAGAACATATTATAGATGAATATAATACTAAAGGTTATCCACCTTCTGTAAGAGAAATTGGTAAAGCAGTTGGATTAAAATCACCAGCTTCTGTTCATAATCATCTCAAAACTTTGGAAAAATTAGATTATATAAAGAGAGATCCTGATAAGCCAAGAGCTATTGAAATTTTAAAGGGTAATAAAGAAAAAATTAAAACTGAAGAAATAGTAAATATCCCTATTTTAGGTAAGGTAACTGCCGGAGTTCCAGTTTTATCTGAAGAAAATGTAGAAGATTATTTCCCTCTTCCTATTAATTATTTTAAATCAGGAAATAGTGATGTTTTTATGTTACAGGTTGATGGCCAGAGTATGATTAATGCTGGTATTCATGATGAAGATTATGTTATCGCAAAAGAAACTAAACATGCCAAAAATGGAGATATTGTAATAGCTTTATTAGAAGACGAAACTACAGTTAAACGATATATTAAAAAGTCTGATTATATTGAATTAATACCAGAAAATGATGACTTCGATACAATTAAAACTACTAATGTTAAAATATTAGGTAAGGTTATCGGTCTCTTTAGATCAATAAATTAAAATTAAAAAATTCTATATAAAATATAATAAGGTTGCCCGATTCAAAATATCTGGGCAACCTTTCGTTTATTAAAAAATAAAATCTGATATTAAATTGCCTGTCTTCCTCAACTCATTAATAGCTCTAAGTTTGTGACCTTGTTCATAATAATTTACTCCAAGTAATAAGCGAGTATATTGATTATTTTCTATATTTAATGACTTATTTAAGTTNTCATGAGCTTCTTCATATCTTTCTGACTCAATTAATGCTGCAGATTTATAATTAAGAGGCCAAATATTATTTGAATCTTTCTTAATAATTTTTTCAAAATAATCAATAGCATCATCGTATTCATCAAATATCACATGATAAAATGCATAATAATTTAAATATAAAAGTTTGTTTTTTTCTTTATCGATTTCATTAATTTCTTCATTAAACATTTCATCAAATTCATTTCTAGAAAAATCATCTTTAAAGTAATCTAATATTTCCATAGTTTCATTAATCATGCCTAAATTAGCCATAGTAATAGTTTTGTAATAATTGTTAGCTAATGAGTCAGGGTTTTCATTATATTTGATTTCAGCCTTTTCATAATGCTGACTCCAATAATCTCCATCTGCTAATGAAACACCTGGAGAAATTATAATGATGCAAATTATAGTTATTATAAGTAATTTATTTTTATTTTTCAAAAGTTAATCATCCTTTAAAATATATTGCTATCTTTTAATCTTTCTAAAGCCTCTTCTATTCTACTTTCATTGGCTGTTAAAGCAATTCTAACAAATTTATTGCCTTCATTACCATAGCCAATTCCAGGAGTAAAAAATACACCGGTCTCTTCAAAAACTTTTTTAGAAAATTTTTCCCCAGTTGAATAATTTTCTGGAATTTCAGCCCATATATAAAATGTTGCAGTATTTTTACTTACATTCCATCCTAAATCATTTAAGCCAGAAATAATTTTATCTCTTCTTTTTTTGTAAATTTCACATGTATTTTCTATTGCTGTTTCATTTCCAGTTAGAGCGGTTATGGCTGCCTTCTGAATTGCTTCAAAAATTCCTGAATCAATATTAGTTTTAATTCTTCCTAAAGCATTTATAACTTTTTTATTCCCAACAGCCCAACCAACTCTCCATCCAGTCATATTAAAGCTTTTTGATAAAGATCCAAATTCAATTCCAACATCTCTTGCTCCATCAACTTCTAAAAAACTTAAGGGTTTGTTGTTTTCATAGTAAATCTCAGAATAAGCTGAATCATGAGCTATAATAAAATTATATTTTTTTGCGTATGAAATCATTTCTTTAAAAAATTCTATATCTGCAGTAGCTGCAGTAGGATTATTAGGATAATTCAAAAATAATAATTTAGCTTTTTTTAATATTTCTTCATCTACAGAATCAAGTTCTACTAAAAAATCATTTCCTTTATTTAATGGTAATTTTTCAACCTTACCTCCTGCTAATAGTGAAGCAGTGTTATAAACAGGATAACCAGGATCAGGGACTAAGGCATAATCACCTTCATTAATGTAACAAAACGGCAAATGAGCAATACCCTCTTTTGAACCAATTAATGAAATAACTTCTTTATCTGGATCCAGTTCAACAGAAAATCTATTCTTATACCAGTTAGATACTGCATTTCTATATTCATATAATCCTTCATAAGATGGATAACTATGTGTTGATGGATCCTGGACAGCCTCTATCATGCTATCGACAATATAGTTAGGTGTTGGCTGATCAGGATCGCCTATTCCAAAACTAATTACATCGACTCCTTCTTCTTTAGCTTTATTAATCATTTTATCGATTTCTGCAAATAAATATGGTGGGAGATTTTTAACTCTTTTAGCTTCTTCCATTATAAGCACCTCTTAAAATAGTTTTATTGTTAATCTTTATTATACCTTAATCCTACCATCAAAAACAAGTCTAGATTCACCTTTAATATAAACTCCATCTTTATTCCAGTCAACTTCTAAATTACCACCAGGTAATTCTACTAAAGCTCTGTTATTAACTAGATTATTTAATGAAGCGGCAACGACTGTTGCAGCTGCCCCTGTACCACATGCTAATGTTGCCCCGGCACCACGTTCCCAAACATTTAATTTTATATTATTTTCTCCTATGATCTTTGCAAATTCAACATTTGTTTTTTCTGGGAATAATGTCTGCTTTTCAATTTTAGAACCTATATCTTTCCAGTCTAATTCTTCAATATTTTCATTTACAAAGATAACTGCATGAGGATTTCCCATTGAAATCATATTAAACTTAAATTCTTTCCCATCAATAATTATATTTTGATTTAAAATATACTTATTTTCTTCTATTCCAGGTAAATTAATTGCTAAATTTTCATTCTTTAATTCTGGATTCCCTAAATTAACACTAATAATTGAAGTTTTATTTTCTTTACTATAATTTATTATCTCTGGAATAATTTGTCCAGCTTTAGTTTTTAAGTTTAGTTTATTTTTATTAGATAGATCATATTCTTTAATATAATGAGCTACACATCTAATTCCATTCCCACACATTTCTGCTTCTGAACCATCAGAATTGTGAATTATAACTTCAAAATCAAATCCAGGATCTTTTATTGATAAAATTTCTAAAATCCCATCTGCACCAACACCAAATCTTCTTTTACAGATATATTCTATTTTTTCTTTGATGTCAAATTCAACTTTTTCTTCTCTATTATCCACTACTAAAAAGTCATTTCCTAAACCATGCATTTTAGTAAACTTAAATTCCATTTTGATTCAGTCCTTTCAAAGTAATCAAACTTGCTGCAGGCAGATTTAATAATATATACTAATAAATCTTTCTCATGCCAATTATCTGGATTCAACCAGATATTTTTAGAATTTCTTCTCAAAAAAGTTAACTGCCTTTTAGCAAGATGTCGAGAGCCCTGTTTTATATTATTTATAGCTATATCCATATCAACTTTTTCATCTAAATATTCTTTGATTTCTTTATAGCCAAGTGCTTGACTGGCAGTGCGACCAGGATTATGATTATCAAATAAATATTTAACCTCTTCAATCAATCCTGCCGTAATCATTTCATCAACTCTATTATTTATTTTTTTATATAGTTCTTGCCGATTTCTCTTAATAGCAAATTGTAAAAAATTATATCGGCTTTCTTTTCTATTCTGTTTAAACTCAAAATAAGTCCTGGTTCTTCCAGTCATATGAAAAATTTCAATAGCTCTGGTAACCCTTCTAGTATCATTAGGGTGAATTCTATTAGCATACTCTGGATCTATCATTTTTAAATAATTATATAATTTAATTTTATCAACAGTTTTAAGTTCTTCTTTATATCTTTTACGAAAATTACTATCAGGTAAATAAGGCAACATAAAACCTTCAACAACAGCTTTGATATACATAGTAGTTCCACCGACTATTATCGGAAGTTTACCCCTCTTACTTATGTCATTTATTTTTTTATCTGCTAGCTTTTTATATTTAGCAACAGAAAACTCTTCATTTGGATTGCAGATATCTATTAAATGATGAGGTATTTCGTCTTGAATATCACTAGAGACTTTATCAGTTCCAATATTCATATATTTATAAATCTGCATTGAATCTGCAGAAATTATTTCTGCATTTAAAAGCCTGGCCAATTTAATGGAAAGACCAGTTTTTCCACTTGCAGTTGGTCCAGTAATTATCAGCAGATCTGGTCTTTTAGTCATATCTTTCCACCTTCTGTTTTAACTCATCAATAGAAAAATTGATGACTATTGGTCTGTAATGAGGGCAATAATAAGGGTTAGATGTACTAAATAAATCTTTTATTATTTTTCTCATTTCAGATTCAGAAAGATATTTACCTTCTTTAACAGCTTTTCTGCAAGAATTATATTTTAATAATTCATCTACTAATTCATTATTTTTAGCAATTTTAGTAGTTTCCAATAGATGATTAATTAAATCATTGATACTCTCCTCTGGATTTTTATCTTTTATAAAATCGGGCACAGAAGTTATAGCATATTGAGAAGGACCAAACTCATCAATCTCAAACCCAAATTTATTAAGCTCACTTTTTATTTCAGATAATATTTCTTTTTCCTGGGCATTTAAATTTAATTGGATTGGAGTTAATAGCATTCTACTATTATTTTTTGCTTTCTTATTAATTTTTTCTTTTAAATTATCATAAAGAATTCTTTCATGGGCATTATGTTGGTCAACCAATAAAACTCCCTGGTTAGTTTCAACTATAATAAATAATTTATGCAACTGCCCTAAAATATTTCTTATTTCTAAATTTTCATCTTCTTTATTTATCTTGTGTATTTCATCTTTATAATTCTCTTCATTTGAGCTATTTTTATCAGTAGATTCAGTTTTAATAAGCTCATTATTATCTTCTTTTATATCTTCTTTAATTATATTCCCGGTAAGTTCTAATCTTGATGGAAGATATTCAACTTCCCTTTTTAAAATTTTCTTATTAGCAGAATTAGATTCTGCTTTAGTTTTATTTTGATTATAATTATTTCTGTGATTTTGTTTATTAAATTTTGGATTATTAGTCTTTTGATTATTTTTCATTAGTATATCTTTAATATTATTCTTAATTGTTTTCTTAATATCTTTCCCTCTACTGAACTTAACTTCTCTCTTTGTTGGATGAACGTTAACATCAACTAAAATAGGATTCAAATTTATATTAAGAAATAATAATGGATATTTTTTAATGCCAAAGAGCTCTTTATAAGCTTCTTCTACAGCTAATCGCAAGAATTTATTATAAACAGGTCTTCCATTAACAAAATAATATTGATGTTGTCTTGATGACCTTAATATATCTGGATCAACTAGATAACCGGAAACCTCAATGAAATTATCTTTAAATTCAACAGAAATCAATTTATCAAAAATACTATCACCATAAATACTATATATTACATCCTTTAGATTCTTGTTTCCAGGGGTTGTAATAGTTCTGTTGCCGTTATGGTCTAAAGTAAATTTAACATCAGGTCTGGCTAATGCAGCAGCAGTAATTATTCGGCTAATATGGGCAGCCTCTGTAGAAGTTTTTTTGAGATATTTATATCTCGCAGGAGTATTAAAGAATAACTTTTTAATAGTTATCTCAAGGCCTTTATTATACCCTATAATTTCTTTATCAACAACTTNCCCACCTTCTAAAACCAGTTTAACACCTTCATTTTCTTCTTCATGACAACTCTTGGCAATAACATTTGCAACTGCAGCAATACTAGCTAAAGCCTCACCCCTAAAACCCAGTGATCTCAATGAATATAAATCATTTACTTTTTCTATTTTACTGGTAGCATAACGAGAAAAAGCTAATTCTATCTGATCACTTTTTATACCTTGACCATTATCATTAACCTTAATAAGATCTTTACCGCCATTTTCAATTACTATTTCTATTTTAGTAGCATTAGCATCTAATGAATTCTCTATAAGTTCTTTAACAACAGAAGCTGGACGTTCTACAACTTCCCCTGCAGAAATTTGATTTGCAATCTGCTCAGATAATTTTTTTATTTCTGCCATAAGATTTATTCATCTCCTGTGAGATCCTGTTTGAATTCATATAATTTTTCTAAGGCTTTAATAGGAGTTAAATTATTTATGTCTAATTCTTTAATTTCCTTGATAATCTTTTCTTCATTCTCAGGATAGCCAAATAACTCTAACTGCTCTTCATCTAACCTATTAAAATCTCTGCCATCAATTTCACCATTATTATTTTCTAATTTATTTAAAATTAAATAAGCCTGATTTATTATTTCTTCAGGTAGTCCGGCAATTTTAGCAACTTCAATTCCATAACTATCATCAGCAGATCCTGGTTCAATTTTATGTAAGAACTTAACTTCATTATTTTCTTCAGTAACGGCTACATTTAAATTTTTAATACCCTCGTTTTTGTTTGCCAGGACAGTTAGTTCATGATAATGGGTGGCAAATAATGTTCTGGCCCCAATCCTGTCAGGGTTGTTAATATAATTACTAATAGCCCAGGCCAAACTCAAACCATCATAAGTGCTGGTACCTCTACCAACCTCATCTAAAATTATCAAACTTCTAGCTGATGCATTATTAATTATATTACTGACCTCATTCATCTCCACCATAAAGGTTGATTGACCTGTTGAAAGATCGTCACTGGCTCCAACCCTGGTAAATATCCGATCAACAAGACCTATTCGGGCAGCGCCGGCAGGAACAAAGGAACCAATTTGAGCCATTAATGTAATTAATGCTACCTGGCGAAGATAAGTAGATTTACCTGACATATTAGGCCCAGTAATAATCATAAACCTATTATTTTTTCTATCAAGTCGACTATGGTTTGGAACAAAATCAATATCATCTATAATTTCAACAACAGGATGCCTTCCTTCAGTGATTGAAATTATATCTCCATTATCAACTTCAGGACAGATATAATTGTTTTCAGCTGCAACCTCTGCAAGAGATATTAAAACATCTAGAGTTGCAAGTTGTTTAGAAGTAATCTTAATTCGTTCCAGCATTTTATTAGCTTTTTCTCTTAGACTACTAAATATTTCATATTCAAGTTCATGAATCTGATCTTCTGCTCCTAAAACCTGAGCCTCTTTTTCTTTAAGTTCAGGAATTATATAACGCTCACTATTACTTAATGTCTGCTTTCTTTCATAATCATCTGGCACATTATCAATATTTGCTTTTGTAACCTCAATATAATAACCAAAAACCTTATTAAACCCTACCTTAAGAGAACCGATACCAGTTCTTTTACGCTCCTTAGGCTGCAGATTAGCTATCCAATCCCTGGCTTCCTGTGACTCTTCCCGCAATTTATCTAATTCATCATTAAAACCAGATTTTATTAAGCCACCTTCCTTTGGAGAAACTGGTGGTTCTTCAACTAATGCATTATTTAAAATCTCTAATAATTCAGGAATTTCATCCAGTTTATTTCTGATTTCTATTAAATAAATCGACTGAAAATCTTCAAGTTTATTTTTTAATTCAGGAATTAAATTTAATGAACTCCTTAAACAATTCATATCTCTAGGATTAATAGAACCATAACTTATTTTGCTTAAAATTCTTTCTAAATCATATATACCTTTTAAGCTATCCTGAAGTTTTTTTCTTTTAACGAAACTATTTAATAATTCTTTAATAGCCTCCTGCCTTTTTTCAATCTTATCAATATCTAAAAGAGGTTGATTAATCCATTTTCTTAATAATCTGGCACCCATACTATTAATAGTTTTATCTAATACCGAAAGCAAGGATCCATCAAACCGAGAATCAATTATAGTCTGATTTAACTCTAGATTTCTTCTAGTAGAACTATCAATAACCATATATTCTTCAATAAAATATCTATTTATATTTGAAATATGGTCCAGGCTTTTTTTCTGAGTATGATTAATATATTTTAAAATCAATCCAGCCGACTCAACTGCAGCTCTCATGTTTTGCAAATGAATATCTTCTAGATTTTCAATATTAAAATGATCTTTAATAATATTTTTAAAATTATCCTGGAATTCATCTGTTTCATTTTTGATTTCTTCTTCAATATAACTGATATGATAACCGTTATTTTTAATTAACTTACCCCAGTCTTTATCAGGATTAAAAGATTTAGTAATTACAATTTCACTAGGATTTAATCGATTTAATTCATCATAAATTTCATCAATATTTTTAGTCTCAGTAACATTATAATCACCAGTAGATACATCTATATATGATAAACCATAATCTTTGTCTATTTCTGATAAAGCCACCAAATAATTATTTTTTCTTTCAGATAGAATCTCATCTTCAATTACTGTCCCTGGAGTTATTACTCTAACAACATCTCTTTCAACAAGACCGCTACTTTCATCTGCATCTTCAATCTGTTCACAGATGGCAACTTTATAATCTGCATTGATTAATTTTGCTATATATGGAGCTGCTGAATGAGCAGGAACACCTGCCATTGGAGTTTTTTCTCCGCCACCTTTATTCCTGGAAGTTAATGCAATATCTAAAACCTGAACTACCTCTTCAGCATCGTCTCCAAACATTTCATAAAAATCACCTAATCTAAAAAATAAAATAGAATCAGGATATTTATTTTTCATTGAAAAATACTGTTGCATCATAGGTGTGATCTTTGCCATTATCTAACCTCCAAAAAATCAAACATCCCCTTTAATTATTTACTATATCGCCATAAAGAGTCCAACTTCCAGCTTCATTAATTTTAGCCTTAACAATATTACCTATCATCTCTTTTGTTTCAGCAGGGATTATTACAAGTTTATTCCCATCAGACCTTGCTGAAAAATACTCTGGATCCTTTTTGCTCTCACCTTCAACTAAAATATTTATTTCTTTTCCTATTAACTCTTGATTTACCTCATAACTTATCTGATTTTGTTTATCCATTAACGCCTGCAATCTTCTGTGTTTTTCCTCTGAACTTATTTGATCATCTTTTTTGGCTGCAGGAGTACCCTCTCTCGGAGAATATGCAAAAGTATAAGCCATATCAAAACGTACTTTCTCAGCTAAAGATAAAGTTTTTTCGAAATCAGATTCAGTCTCACCAGGAAATCCAACAATAAAATCTGTAGTTATTACAGCATCCGGTATGCTCTGTCTAATCTTATCAATTAAACCTAAATAATGTTCCCTGTCATACTTCCTATTCATCGCTTTTAAAATCCTGGAACTTCCTGATTGAACTGGAAGATGAAAATGCTTCGATATATTATCATTATTGGCAACTATTTTAATAAGTTTATCAGATAAATCTTTAGGATGGGATGTCATATATTTAATTTTTTCTAAACCATTAATTTTAGCTAATTCATTTAATAAATCAGGAAAATCATATTGTTCATCAAGATCAAGGCCATATGAATTTACATTCTGACCAAGAAGAGTTATATCAATAACCCCATCTGCTACCAGTTTTTTCACTTCATCAACAACATCTTCCATTGGTCTACTTCTCTCAGAACCTCGAACATGAGGAACAATACAGTAACTACAATAATTATCACAGCCCTGAATTATTGTAACCCAGGCCTGAAATTCATTTCTTCTTTTACTTGGCAAGTCAGGAATTAACCCTTTATCTTCCTCCCAGACATCAATGATCCTTTCATCACCGTATATCACCTGATTTATAAGTGATGGCAACTTGTGAATATTATGGGTTCCAAAAATAATATCTACCTGTGGATATTTCTGATATAACTCATCAACAGGGCCTTCCTGCTGCATCATACAGCCCCCTACAGCAATAATCATATCAGGGTTATCCTCTTTTAACTGTTTTAAAGACCCGACTTTTCCAAAAACTTTCAGTTCAGCATTTTTACGAATCAAACATGTATTAAACACTATTATATCAGCATGAGCATGGTCTTGAGTTTCTTGATAACCCATGCTTTCTAACATGCCAGCAATTTTTTCAGAATCATGTTCATTCATCTGGCATCCATAAGTTATTATATGATATTTCATCATTATATTTAATAAATCCTCCTAGTTATTCTTCTTTTAAATCTTCAAGTTCATCATTATGACCCATTATAATCAGAGTATCTCCTTCAAGAATCTTATCCTGACCACCAGGAGCTAAATTCAAATTCTTCCCCCGTCTAATAGCCATTACATTGGCATTATATTCTCTTCTAAAATTAATTTCCTGTAAATTTTTGCCAACCATCTGACTAGGAGCAATAATCTCAATAATACTATACCCTGGAGCAAAATCTATATAATCAAGCATATTTGGGCTTATTAACTGTCGGGCAACCCGTTCACCCATATCCCTTTCCGGGAAAACAACCTTATCAGCACCAACTCTGCTTAAAATTTTGCCATGCATTTGATCCTGGGCTTTAGCAACCACTTCTGGCACACCCATCTCCTTTAAAATCAAAGTAACTAAAATATTGGCATGAAGATTGTCACCAATGCTGACAACAGCAGTATCAAAATTATTGACACCTAAGGCACTTAAAGCGGCCTCATCAGTGGCATCAGCCTCAACTGCATGGGTTACATAGTCAACTAATTTATCAATACATTCCTCACATTTATCGATGGCCAGCACATCATGGCCATTATCTGCTAAAGTCCTGGCAACACTGGACCCAAAACGGCCCAGACCTATAACAACAAACTGTTTCATCTTATATCCCCCTTTAACCGACCATTATTTTCTCTTCTGGATATCGATATTTTCCATGCTTTACTTTCTGTCCTAAGGCCAGTGCCAGTGTCAATGGACCTACCCTACCTAAAAACATGGTTATAATTATTAAAACTCTGCCTATCGATGTGAGTTCACCGGTAATACCAGTTGAAAGTCCGACTGTACCAAAGGCAGAGACAACTTCAAATAATATCTCTAAAAATTGACCATCTTCAGTAATAGTTAAAATAAAAGTCATCAATAGGACTATTATTAAGGCCAGTAAAATAATTGTTAATGCTTTAAAAACTACTTCATAATCTACCCGCCTCTTATAAAATTCTATATCTTTTTTATTCTTAATTTTATTAAATGCCGTTACAACGATTAAACCAAAGGTTGTTGTCTTAATACCGCCACCTGTAGAACCAGGAGAAGCCCCTATAAACATTGCAATCACGATAAAGAAAAGAGTAGTACTTCTTAATGATCCTGTTGGTATTGTATTAAAACCAGCCGTTCTTGGAGTAATTGATAAAAAGAAAGAAGAAATAATCTTGTCACCAAGACTTGCATCTGCAATCGTATTTAGATTGCCAGTCTCTAAAACAAATATTATTGCAAAGCTTACTATTGTTAGTAAACCTGTTACAGTTAAGACTAACTTAGTCTGAAGACTAAACTTTTTCTTTCCTTCCCAGCCTAGCAATTCAACAATAACTGCAAAACCAAGGCCACCTAATACAATTAAACTAATTATAGTTAGATTAATGATTGGATCTCCAAAATAGCCCTCCAGGCTAGTCCCAAATAAGTCAAATCCGGCATTATTAAAGGCAGATATGGCATGGAAAATAGAGAAATATATAGATCTAAAAATTGAGTAATCATACCTGAGCCTGATAAACAAAAATATAGCACCAATCCCCTGAATAGTCAACGTCAGGGCAATTACATATTGGATCAATCTTAATAACCCGGAAATCTTAAATTGATTAAGATCTTCCTGGATCAATATTCGTTCCTTTAAGGATATCTTTTTACCTAAAATCAGAGCAATCAATGTCGACATTGTCATAATCCCCAGTCCGCCGACCTGAATTAAGGCCATAATTACAACCTGACCAAAGACAGTAAAGGCAGTACTTGTATTAACAACGATCAAACCGGTAACACAGGTAGCAGAAGTTGCAGTAAATAATGCAGTCAAAAAACCTATGCTTCCCCTGGTAGTTGAAGCCTGAGGCAGCATTAATAAAAATGTGCCAATAGTAATTACAAAAAGATATCCTAACACCAAAAACTGGGCTGGCGATAATTTTGTAGGTGAAAAGTTAGCTTTATTTAGCATTATTTAAGTACCCTTCCCTGCTGCAGAATATATATAAATATCATCTTTTATTATACTATATAAATCATCATATATCAATTCAACGGACTTGACTTAATTATTATAATATAGTATTATTAATATTGTAAATAAAATATGATTTTAATGGTGAGATATAGAGAGAGCCAT
>SL_8KL_010_SEDDRAFT_10003438_pt1 | contig 13048 bp, 14 predicted proteins | sample SodLakKL_010_SED_4_FD_11160 | JGI IMG/M metagenome (IMG submission 11160) | reverse complement strand
GTGGGTAGCCCGCCGATGAGAAACCCCGGATCCAGGCCCGCGTCCTCCAGCAGCCAGGCCACCAGGCTGGCGGTGGTGGTCTTGCCGTGGGTGCCGGCCACCGCAATCACCCACCGATCCCGCAGGACGTTTTCCGCCAGCCAGGCCGGGCCCGAGGTGTAGGGGATGCCGCGATCCAGCACCGCCTCCACGGCGGGGTGTCCCCGCGACAGGGCGTTGCCAATGATCACCCGGTCCGCCCGCAGCAGATCCGCGTTGGGCTCCGAGCCCTGTTGCACCGGGATGTCCGCCGCCGCCAGCACATCGCTCATGGGCGGGTAAAGCGCCTGGTCCTGCCCGGTGACGTGATGGCCGGCGCCGCGGGCCAGCACCGCCAGACCGGCCATGAACGTGCCGCCGATGCCGAGGATGTGAATGTGGCTCATCCGCCGGTAACGAGCTGCACGAACGCGCTGGCGCCGAGGATGTAGCCGAGGCTGGTGGCCAGACTGATGGCGGTGCTCACCGACATGGCCTCCCGCAGGATGTGATTGACCACCGCCACGTTCCAGATCAGCAGGGCCAGATAGGCGAAGGCGCCGCCGGTGGTGACGTCGGTGGGCGGCCCCACCAGCACCAGCACCGGCACCGCCGCCATGGAAATGAAAGCATCGGTGCCGAACAGCGCGGTGGCCGACTGGATGAAGCGCGGCATGTGGCCGGTGAGCTGCAGGACCAGCGCCAGATAGGCGAGGCTGAAACCCAGCAGCAGCATGATGTGCAGCAGCGGCTCGGCGTCGGTGGCGTACTGCTGCATGACCACGGCATTGATGACCGCGGTGGCGACAATGGCGGCCCCCATCAGGGTCGACGAGGCCGGCAGATCCTGCGGGCCCGCCCGGAGAAGGGCGATGGAAACGATTTGCTGCAAAAAGCGGTTCACAAAGACTTCCCTTGAACTTCACTGCCCCCATGGGCTGTCATTCATGCTACCTGTTCCGCCAAGGAACGTCGCGACCGGGGCGGCGGAAGCTCTGTCTGCAGCCCGGGCAGACGGTGCTGGATATTGCTGGAGGCCGAATCCCCCGGCAATTGATAGACTCTGCGCGGATTCCGGCAGAGGGGAGCAAGGATGACCGGGAAGAACGCCTTTTATGCCCAGTCCGGCGGGGTGACCGCCGTGATCAACGCCAGCGCCTGCGGCGTCATCGAAACCGCCCGGGCCCATCCCGAGGCCATCGGCACGGTCTATGCGGGAGCCCATGGCATCCTGGGGGCGCTGCATGAGGATTTGATCGACACCGCCGCCGAGAGCGCCGACACCATCAGCGCCCTGCGGCATACGCCGGCGGGCGCCTTCGGCTCGGCCCGGTACAAGCTCCGGGGGCTCGAAGAAAATCGCGCCGAGTACGAGCGTCTGATCCAGGTGTTCCAGGCCCACGACATCGGTTATTTCTTCTACAACGGCGGCGGCGACTCCCAGGACACGGCGCACAAGGTCGCCCAGCTGGGCGAATCCATGGGCCACCCGATCACCTGCATCGGCATTCCCAAAACCGTGGACAATGACCTGCCAGTGACCGACACCTGTCCGGGCTTCGGGTCAGTGGCCAAGTACATCGCCGTTGCGACCCGCGAGGCGGGCCTCGATGTGGCCTCCATGGCCCGGACCTCCACCCGGGTGTTCATCCTCGAGACCATGGGGCGCCACGCCGGCTGGATCGCCGCCGCCTCCGCGCTGGCCCGGGAGGCACCGGATGATCCACCCCACGTGATTCTGCTGCCGGAAGTGCCCCTGGACGAGCAGCGTTTTCTCGCCCGGGTTCAGGATTGCGTTGAGCGAATTGGCTACTGCGTGGTGGTGGTTTCCGAAGGAGTCCGCACCGCGGATGGCCAGTTCCTGTCCGATCAGGGCACCCGCGACGCCTTCGGGCACGTTCAGCTGGGCGGTGTGGCGCCGACGGTGGCGGCTATGGTCAAGGATGCGCTGGGCTACAAATACCACTACGCCATCGCGGACTACCTGCAGCGGGCAGCCCGGCACATCGCTTCGGCCACCGATGTGGAACAGGCCTATGCCCTGGGCCGGGCCGCGGTGGAATATGCGCTGGCGGGCCGCAACGCCATCATGCCCACCATTGTGCGTGAATCGGACCAGCCCTATCGCTGGCACATCGGCGAGGTGCCGCTGGCGGAAGTGGCCAATGTCGAGGCCCGCATGCCCGCTGATTACATCGACGACAGCGGATTCTTCGTCACCGAGTCCTGCCTCCGCTACCTGCGGCCGTTGATCGAGGGCGAGGATTATCCGCCGTACCGGGACGGCCTGCCGGTGTATGCCCGACTCCGGGGGCAGCGGGTGGCCAGGCGGCTGCCGCCGTTCCGGGACTGACCCGTTGGCGGGGCACGGGTATACTCCGCCGCACAGTCACTGGCTTCAACCAAGGAGAGTTCAGCATGGCCTACCAGGGCATCACCGCAGGGAAGAGCCTGCCCGACGATCTCAACGTCATCATCGAAATTCCGGCCCAGGCCGACCCGGTCAAGTACGAGGTGGACAAGGACACCGGCGCCATTGAAGTGGACCGGTTCATGGGAACGTCCATGCGCTACCCGGCCAACTACGGCTATATTCCCGAGACCCTGTGCGGTGACGGCGACCCTCTCGATGCACTGGTGATCACCCCATTCCCACTGGTGATCGGCTCGGTGATTCGCGCTCGCCCGGTGGGAGTGCTGGAAATGACTGACGAAGGCGGTGAGGACGCGAAGCTGCTGTGCGTTCCGGTGAGCAAGCTCACCCCGATCTATGACCACGTGCAGGCGCCGGGGGATCTGCCGTCGCTGCTGCTGGACCAGATCAGCCACTTCTTTGAGCGCTACAAGGACCTGGAGCCCGGCAAATGGGTGAAGGTCAATGGCTGGAAGGGCTACGACGCCGCGGTGGCGGAGATCGACGACGCCGTCGCCCGGGTTTCAGGCTGATCCCGTGGTCAAGCTGACGCGCATCTACACCCGCACCGGCGATGCCGGCCAGACCATGCTGGGCGATGGCAGCCGGGTGGCCAAGACCGATGCCCGGGTGACTGCCTATGGCACCGTGGATGAGCTCAATGCCCTATTGGGGATCTGCCGCCTGCACGCCGCCGGGCCACTGGACCAGGCGCTGGCCCGAATCCAGAACGATCTGTTCGATGTCGGCGCGGATCTGTGCACGCCGGAGCAGGAAGATCCCCCCTACGAACCGCTACGGGTGGTCGCCGCCCAGACCACCTGGCTGGAACAGGAAATCGATCGGGTCAACGCCGATCTCGAGACCCTGCGCTCGTTCGTCCTGCCCGCCGGCAGCCCGGCGGCGGCGCATTTGCACCATGCCCGCACCGTCGCCCGCCGGGCCGAGCGGGACACCGCCGCTCTGGCCAGCATGACCCCTATTAACGAGGAAGTCCTGCGCTACCTCAATCGCCTGTCGGACTATCTGTTCGTGCTGGCCCGCGACGCCAATCGTGAGGCCGGGGGCGACGTGCTCTGGCTCCCCGGCGAAAACCGCTGAGCATGGCCTGGCGGCAGGTGGCCTTTGAGCTCCCGGCCGCCCGGGCGGGCCTGGCGGAAGCGGCCCTTGAGGCGGCCGGTGCCCTGTCGGTCACGCTGGGGGAACCCCCGGAGGCCGAGGCGGTGCTGGAACCGGGACCCGGTGAGACCCGGCTCTGGGACCGAGTGCAAGTACAGGGGCTGTTCGAGACCGGCACTGACCTGACCGCGGTCCAGGCAGCGGTTGCCGAGGCGCTGGGCGAGCCACCAGCCGGCTGGCAACAGATCGAACTGGCGGACCAGGCCTGGGAACGGGCCTGGATGGCGGATTTCGGTCCCATGGATTTCGGCCACGGTCTGTGGGTGGTTCCCGGCGATAGGGAGCCGCCGGCAGCGGCCACGGTCAAGCTGCGACTGGATCCCGGTCTCGCCTTCGGAACCGGCACCCATCCCACCACGGCGCTGTGTCTGCAGGCCCTGGCGGCCAGGCCGCCCGTCGGCCAGACGGTCATCGACTATGGCTGCGGGTCCGGCGTGCTGGCCATCGCGGCGCTGCGGCTGGGGGCCTCACGGGCGGTGGCGGTGGACAATGATCCGCAAGCCCTGCTGGCCACCGCCGAAAACGCTCGCCGCAACGGGGTGGCCGACCGACTCGAGGTCATGGGTGTGAACGACCCACTGCCCCGCGCTGATGGGGTGATCGCCAATATTCTGGCGGGCATTCTGGTGGAGTTGGCGCCATCCCTGCGGGCGGCGCTTAAACCCGGTGGCTGGATCATGCTGGCAGGTCTGTTGAACCACCAGGCCGAAACCGTGCGTGCCGCCTACCGGGCGGATGTGGATTTTCTCCCCGAGGCGGCCCATGGCGACTGGACCCGGCTGGATGGCCGGCGCTCCGCGCTTTAATGGCGGGCGTCCAATGGTTATGATCTCGGGCTTGCTTTCAGAGGGACGATGCCATGACGGACCAACCCAGCCGGGACGGCGCACGCGAGGGGCCGATTGGCGCTTGCGTCCGCGATGAGCTGACGTCGTACCTCGAGACCCTGGATGGCCACCCCTGCCACGGGCTTCACCAGATGGTGATCGAGGCGGCGGAAGCGCCACTGTTCGAAATCGTGATGGACCACTACAACGGCAACCAGACCCGGGCGGCAGAAGCCCTCGGCATCAACCGCGGGACCCTGCGCAAGAAGCTTCGCCAGTACCACCTCGACCGCTAACTCAACGGAGTGCCTGTGATGACGGCTTCGGCCAGTTCCCAGCCCGTGCGCCGGGCCCTGATCAGTGTTTCTGATAAAACCGGCGTCGCCGCCTTCGCTCAGTCGCTCGCCGGGGCCGGCGTGGAAATACTCTCCACCGGTGGAACCGCCCGGCTGCTCAGTGAAGCCGGCGTTCCCGTTATCGAGGTCGGTGACTACACCGGTTTTCCGGAGATCATGGCAGGTCGGGTCAAAACCCTGCACCCCCGGGTTCATGGGGGGCTGCTGGGCCGACGGGGTGAGGACGATGCGGTGATGGCCGACCACGACATCCCGCCCATCGATCTGCTGGTGGTCAACCTCTACCCCTTCGAGGCCGCCGTGGCCCGCCCGGATTGCACCCTGGCGGAGGCCATCGAGAACATCGACATCGGCGGCCCGGCAATGTTGCGTGCGGCGGCCAAAAACCATGCCGGCGTGGGCGTGGTGACCGAGCCGGAGCAATACGACGCCGTGCGGGCCGCCATCGCCGCTAACGGCGGCCTGGACGACGCTCTGCGGTTCGAACTGGCGGTGGCGGCATTCAACCACGTGGCCCGCTACGACGCGGCCATCAGCAATTACCTGTCCGCCCGCGGCGAGGCGGAATCCGGGCCCGGCTTTCCCGGCCAGCTCAATCGGGCCTGGGCCAAGCAGGCCGATCTTCGCTATGGCGAAAATCCGCATCAGGCGGCGGCGTTCTACCGCGCCCCGGATGCAGCGGCTGGCAGCTTTGCCCGCCATGTCCAGCGCCAGGGCAAAGCGCTCTCCTACAACAATCTGGCGGATGCCGACGCCGCCTGGAGCTGCGTGGGTGCCTTCGAGCAGCCCGCCTGCGTGATCGTCAAACATGCCAACCCCTGCGGTGTGGCCATCGCCGGCTCGCTGCTCGAGGCCTATCAGGCCGCCTTCGCCACCGACCCCACCTCGGCGTTCGGCGGCATTATCGCTTTCAATCACCCCCTGGATGAGGCCGCCGCCCGGGCGATTCTTGATCAGCAGTTCGTCGAAGTCATCCTGGCGCCCGTCGTCACGGATGCGGCGCTGGCGGTGACCGGGCGCAAACCCAATCTGCGGGTCCTGGAAATCGCTGATGGCCCGGCGCCCACGGCGGGCTGGCGTCTTCAGCCGCTGGATGGCGGCCTGCTGGTGCAGGACGTGGACGCGGAGCTGGTGGGGCCTGACGGCCTGCGCTGCGTGACCCGCACGGCGGTGGATGCGGCGCTGGAGGCGGACCTGGATTTTGTCTGGCGGGTGGCCCGCCACGTCAAGTCCAACGCCATTGTCTATGGCCGTCACGGCCGCACCCTCGGCATTGGTGCCGGCCAAATGAGTCGCGTCGACAGTGCCCGTATCGGTGTCCGCAAGGCCGAGGACGCCGGACTGTCCCTGCAGGGGGCGGTGCTGGCGTCTGACGCGTTCTTTCCGTTTCGGGACGGCGTCGATCAGGCGGCCGAGGCCGGCGTGCAGGCCATCATCCAGCCCGGTGGCTCCATGCGTGATGAAGAGGTGATCGCCGCCGCCGACGAGCACGGCATCGCCATGGTGTTCACCGGCATGCGGCACTTTCGACATTGAGCGAGGAGGCGTGATGAGGATTCTGGTCATCGGGGGTGGCGGGCGCGAACACGCCATGGCCTGGCGGCTGGCCCGCTCCCCCCGGGTTGAGCGGGTCTATGTGGCACCCGGTAACGCCGGCACCGCTGGTGAGCCCGGGGTTGAGAACGTGGCGGTGTCCGCGACCGATGTTGTCGGGTTGCGGGATCTGGCCCAGCGGCTGGGCGTTGCCATGACCGTAGTGGGCCCGGAAGCACCGCTGGCGGCGGGCGTTGTGGACGCTTTCGAGGCCGCGGGTCTGCGCTGCTTCGGGCCACGCCAGGCCGCTGCCGAGCTGGAGGCATCCAAGGCCTTCGCCAAAGCGTTTCTCGAGCGTCACGACATCCCCACCGCGGCCTATCGCAGCTTTGATGCCCTGGAGCCGGCCCGGGCCTGGATTCGCGAGCGCGGCGCACCGCTGGTGATCAAGGCCGACGGCCTGGCCTCGGGCAAGGGCGTTACCGTGGCGCAGACCCTGGACGAAGCCCTGGAGGCCGCCGAGGCCATGCTGGGTGGCGCCTTTGGCGCCGCCAGTGAGCGCATCGTGGTAGAGGATTTTCTGGTGGGTGAAGAGGCCAGCTTCATCGCCATGGTGGACGGCGAGTCGGTGCTGCCCCTGGCCAGTTCCCAGGACCACAAGGCCCGGGACGCCGGTGACCAGGGCCCCAACACCGGCGGCATGGGCGCTTATTCTCCCGCGCCGGTGGTGACCGAGGCGCTGCACCACCGCATCATGGACACGGTCATCCGCCCCACGGTGGCGGGCCTGAGCGCCGAGGGGCGAGGGTTTCGCGGCTTTCTCTATGCCGGGCTGATGATCGATGCCGACGGTGTGCCCCGGGTGCTTGAGTTCAATGTCCGGCTGGGTGATCCGGAAACCCAGCCCATTCTGATGCGCCTGCGCACGGATCTGGTGGATCTGCTGGAGGCGGCCTTCGACGGCGAGCTGGCCACTGCTGATGTGGAATGGGACCCCCGGCCCTGCCTGGGTGTGGTGCTGGCCGCCGAAGGCTATCCCGGGGATTATCGCCGTGGCGACGTCATCTCCGGCCTGTCTGGTGAACCGGGAGCGGATCGGCAGGTGTTTCATGCCGGCACCGCCCTGAACGACGCCGGCGAAGTGGTCACCGCCGGTGGCCGGGTGCTCTGTGCCTGTGCCCTCGGTCGGGACACGGCCGCCGCCCAGGCCGCCGCCTATGACCTGGCTCACTCCATTGAGTGGCCGGGACGGTTTGTGCGCTCGGACATCGGCCATCGTGCCGTTGCCGCCGAGCTGGAAGGGGAGTCGCCATGAGCATCGCGTATTACTGTGTGCTGGCCGCGATTTTTCTGCCCATCGTGTTCGCCGGGCTCGCCAAGTCTCGGGGCGACTTTGACAACGCCCGTCCGCGGGAGTGGCTGACCGGCCTGGAGGGGTGGCGGCAGCGTGCCCACTGGGCCCAGCTCAATACCTTCGAGGCATTCCCGCCCTTTGCGGCGGCGGTGATCATCGCCCATCAGCTGGGCGCGCCCCAGGGCCCCGTGGACGTGCTGGCGGTGCTGTTTCTGGTTTTTCGCGGTGCCTACGGGCTTTTCTATATCGTCGATCGCCCGACCCTGCGGAGTCTTGCCTGGATGGCCGCCTTCGCCTGCACGGTGGGGCTATTCATCGTTGCCGCGCTGGCCTGATTGCGGCGGGTTGGGCCGGCTCCCGCGCTTATCGGGGCCGTGGGGACGGGTAATCAGAAACACGATTACGCACAACAACACGCCCAGAGCAATCAGGCGCGGAGTCAGGGCCTCCACGGTCATCCAGGTGATGATCCCGCTAATGGCCACGAGAATGATGGCGGTGACTTTCGCCCGGGGTCGGATGGCGCGGTGATCCCGCCAGTCCCGTAACAGCGGGCCGAAGCGGTGATGGCTGTACAGCCAGGCATGCAGCGCCGGTGAGCTGCGCGACGCACAGTAGGCGGCCATTAGCAGAAAAACCGTGGTGGGCATCAGCGGCACCACCACGCCGATGCTGCCCAGACCCACGAAAAACAGCGCCAGGCTCAACCAGACGTAGCGGGCGATGGCGCCCCGCCATGTGGTGGGGGCCTGGGGCCGGGAGGGCTCGCCGTTGTCGGATTGCCGCGCTGGGTCGCGCTTCATGTCTTCTCCTGCCGGGGTGACCCGAACAGATGATTCAGGTCAACACTTCGATCCCCAATGACCGCTATCGTCAGGCCAACGATCGATCATGGAGAAGGCTGTTATGGCCAACAGACTACCGCTGGAGCGCGAGCTGCTGAGACGTTACGACGTAACCGGGCCGCGTTATACGTCCTATCCCACCGCCGCTCAGTTTACCGAAGCCTTTGATGCCGGGCGATACCGGGAGCGGGTGGCCGCCGGCAACGGCGATCCCATGCCCCGGGCCCTGTCGCTTTACGTGCACGTGCCGTTCTGTCGCACGGTCTGCTTTTACTGTGCCTGCAACAAGGTCATCACCGCCAACTATCGCCGGGCGGAGCGCTATCTGGATCGACTGATCCAGGAGCTGGATCTGCAGGCGGCGCTGTTCGATGACGACCGGCCCGTGGAACAGTTGCACCTCGGTGGTGGCACCCCCACCTATTTCACGGATGCGGATCTGGAGCGGCTTATCGGCGCGATCCGGGATCGTTTTCCCCTGGCTGACCCGTCGGTGCGTGAGTTCTCCATCGAGGTGGATCCCCGCACCGTCGACCGGGAGCGGGTCGCCCGGCTGGCGGAGCTGGGTTTCAATCGACTCAGCGTGGGGGTTCAGGACTTCGATCCGGACGTGCAGAAGGCCATTAATCGCATTCAGGGCGTGGAGGACACCGCCGACGTGGTGGCCGAGGCCCGGGCCCGGGGGTTTCATTCGGTCAATCTCGACCTGATGTATGGCTTGCCCCTGCAGACTCCGAAGCGCCTGAACCGAACCCTGGATGCCGTGCAGGACATCCGGCCGGATCGCATCGCGCTATACAACTATGCGCACATGCCCCAGATGTTCCGTATCCAGCGGCAGATCGCCGAGGCCAGTCTGCCCTCCGCCGAGAACAAGCTCACCCTGCTCATCGAGGCCATGCAGCGTCTCGCCGAGGGCGGCTATCAATACATCGGGATGGATCACTTCGCGCTGCCGGGGGACGAGCTGGCACAAGCCGCCGACGATGGCACCTTGCACCGCAATTTTCAGGGCTACGCCACCCGTCCGGACCTGGACCTGATCGGTCTGGGGGCGTCTTCCATTGGTCAGATCGGTGACGCCTACAGCCAGAACCGCCGGGATCCCGAGGGTCATGCCGAAGCGGTGTCCGCTGGTGAACTGCCGATCTGGCGGGGCGTGGAGCTGTCAGCGGACGACCGGCTGCGCCGGGATGTAATCCAGTCGGTGATGTGTCAGGGCCGGGTGGACTTTGGCACGGTGGAAGAGCGTCACGGCGTGATTTTCCGCCAGTACTTTGCGGAGGCGCTGGAAGAGTTGACGCCTCTGGTGGATGACGGGCTGCTGGACATCCATTCCCAGGGGCTGGCGGTCACCGAGCGCGGGCAGTTCTTCCTGCGAAACGTGGCCATGCCCTTTGATGCCTATCTGGCCGAGGCCCGCAACCAGCGGCGGTTCTCCCGGGTCATCTGAGTCCGGCGGCCCCGTCGGCTTCGGCGGCCGCCCCATCAGTGATCCATGGCGTCATCCTGTTAATGGTCATGGTGGTCATGACCCGCGTCCAGGGCCGTTGGGGCCCGGACTTTGACGTCAATGGGAAGGTCACCGCCTCGCTCCAGCTCCAGCACGATTTCATAGCGCTCGCCCTCCTGCAGCGGTGTCTCCAGGCCCATGAGCATGACGTGACGTCCGCCGGGCTCGAAGATCAGCTCGCCTTCGGCGGGGATGCGCACCTCGGGCGTGTGGATCATGCGGGCGTTGCCGCCTTCTTCGATGGTCTGGTGCAGTTCCACCCGCGGCGACCGGTCAGTGCGGACCCCCACCAGGCGGTCACCCCGGCTGCCGGTGTTGGTGAGATGGAAGTAGGCGCCTCCGGTTTCCAGGCCCGGCGCCGTGGCCCGGGACCAGGCCCCCTCAACAGTGATTTCGGCACTGGCAAGCACGGGGGCCAGTAAACAGATGGCGGCGATGGACCAGCGGGACAGCCGGGCATTCATGGCGAGATTCCTCGGTAACAAAACTCTTCAATTATGCGGGGTCGCCGCCGCGGGCGGAAGGGTCCAGGGGCTGGGGTATATCCCCCTCACGCAGGGTGATCACCGGCCAGCCTCGGTCTCGCGCAGCGGCCTCCAGCACTGGATCCGGATCCACCGCCACCGGATGGTCAACATGCTCGAGTAGGGGCAGATCATTGCGTGAATCACTGTAGAAGTGCATGGCGTCCGTCATCCGCCCTTCGGCATCCAGCCACTGCTGCAGCGCGGTGATCTTGCCGTCGCGAAACGTGGGCACCCCCCGGTGGCGGCCGGTGAAGGCACCGTCCTGCACTTCCGGCTCGGTAGCCAGCAGCACCGGTATGTTGAACAGCTCCGCGATGGGCTCGGTGATGAAGCGGTTGGTGGCGGTGATGATCATCAGGCCATGAGCCGCCTCGCGGTGTTGTTCCACCAGCGCCCGGGCGGCTGGCAGCACCCGCGGCCGGATGTGGGAGTCGATGAAAGCCCGACGCCAGGCGGTCAGCACTTCATAAGGCGTTTCTGCCAGTGGGCGCAGCGCAAACTCCAAAAAGGTGTCGATGTCCAGATCACCCGCTTCGTAGGCCTCCATGAAGCGGCGATTTTCCGCTTCGTAGTGCGCCGCATCCACGGCGCCCTGGTGGATCAGGTACTGACCCCAGAGGTAGTCACTGTCCCCGCCCAGCAGGGTGTTATCCAGATCGAATATGGCGAGTTGCATGCAGGCTCCGTTGGCTGGTCGATTGCCGGGTGATTGTGGTCTGTGGAAGAATGACAGGCAATGAGGCCTCCTTCCGGGTATTGCAAGTGATTGATTCGCAGGGTTTTCGTCCAAACGTTGGGATTATCCTCGCGAACGCCGGCGGGCAGGTTTTCTGGGGCCGGCGCATCGGCCAGGAGGCCTGGCAGTTTCCCCAGGGGGGCATTCAGCGCTCGGAAAGTCCCGAAGCCGCCCTGTATCGGGAACTCCACGAGGAGGTGGGGCTGGCGCCCCATCACGTCTCGGTACTGGGCTCCACCCGGGGCTGGCTGCGCTATCGCCTGCCCCGGCATTTGATCCGGCGTCGGCAGAAGCCCACCTGCATTGGCCAGAAACAGGTCTGGTTCCTATTGCGGCTCGAGACCGAAGACGCCGCGGTGCGCCTGGATGCCACCGGTCAGCCGGAGTTTGATGACTGGGCCTGGGTGTCCTACTGGGATCCCCTGGAGCAGGTGGTGTCTTTCAAGCGCAGTGTCTACGAGCGGGCCCTGGAGCAGCTGGCGCCCATGCTATTCCCGGACGGGCCACCCCGGCGGCCGGCCAACCCCGGGCCGGGGCAGCCACCGGTGATCCAGCCACGGTCGCAACGGGGCTGACGGGTGCTCTCCACCCTTCATCGTGTTGTCGAGGCAGTCAACGAGGCGGGGGATTTCAACGAGGCCCTCAAAATCATTGTCGATCAGGTGGCCGAGGCCACCGGGGCGGACGTCTGCTCCGTCTATCTGCTGGAGGCCGGCGGCGGCCAGCTGAGACTGGTGGCCACCCGGGGCCTCAACCCGGAAGCAGTTGGTCAGGTCACCCTGTCCCTGGACGAAGGCCTGGTGGGTCTGGTCGCCCAGCGCGAGGAATCGGTTAACCTGGACAATGCCGACCGGCATCCGCGGTTTCGCTATTTCCCGGAAACCGGCGAGGAGCGTTTCCACTCTTTTCTCGGTGTTCCCGTCATCCACTATCGTTCCCGGCTGGGGGTGCTGGTGGTACAGCGCCAGGTGGGCGACCGGTTCAATGACGCCGAGGTGGCTTTTCTGGTGACCATGGCCTCGCAGCTGGCGGGGGTCATTGCCTACGCCCGGGTTCAGGGAGAACTCTCCGCGGCGGTTGATCCCACGCCGGGTCAGGCACTGGGGCTGGACGGCATCGGCGGCTCCAGCGGCGTCGCTATGGGTGAAGGGCTGGTGGTCACGCCCATGGCTCGCCTCAGCAACGTCCCGGATCGCCTGGTCACGGATCCGGCCCGGGAAATCACCGACTTCAACCAGGCGGTGGCCGCCGTGGTCAGCGATCTGCAGGGGCTCTCCGAGCGCATGCGCGATCAGCTGCCCGAGGGCGAGCAACTGTTGTTCGACGTCTATCAGCGAATGCTGGAAGGCGAGAGTTTCACCCGCGGCGTGATTGATCGCATCCATCAGGGGCACTGGGCGCCTTTCGCCCTGCGTCGCACCATCAGTGAGCATGTGCGGCGTTTTGAGGCCATGGACGACCCCTATCTGCGGGAGCGGGCCGACGACGTCCGCGACATGGGTCGCCGTGTGCTGGCCCGACTGCTGGCCATTGAGGTCGATCACGGTGAGCTGCCGGAGCGGGTGATTCTGGTGGGCGAGGAGCTCAGCGCCTCGCAGCTGGCAGAGATCCCGGCGGACCGACTGGCCGGCGTCCTCAGCGCCGGCGGCTCGGCGAACTCTCACATTGCCATCCTGGCCCGGGCGCTGGGAGTACCGGCGGTGATGGGTGTGGCGGACCTGCCAGTCCATGATATGCAGGGGCGGGC
>SL_8KL_010_SEDDRAFT_10003435_pt1 | contig 13055 bp, 11 predicted proteins | sample SodLakKL_010_SED_4_FD_11160 | JGI IMG/M metagenome (IMG submission 11160) | reverse complement strand
TGAGGGTATAGCTCAGTTGGTCAGAGCGCCACGTTGACATCGTGGAGGCCAGTGGTTCGAATCCACTTATCCTCACCATTTTTTTATTTTGAGACCAGTTTTGATGGTCTTTTTTTTATTTATAATAACAATAAAAAATCACTTGCGTAGCCATAGCGTAGCCATGACATTATTTACCAGCAGTTTTTATAGTGAATTTATGTAAATTAATAAATGCCGAATACATATATCGTGCATATTATACATTTAGATAAGATATTAAAACTTCACTTTATATTGAGGCATTTTTTGTAATTAAAACTTCCTATTAAACTCAACCTGCAGATCCCCAGCCTTATTTCTGCTCAAACTTAACCCCTTTTCTTTCTATGCTTCTCTTTTAAGTTAAGCTTTAGCATGATTCATGATCTTCTTTTCTTCAACTGGATCCAGCTGATAACCAGTTCTCTTTAGGTCATGCCGGAGCTGACTTATTATATCATTAACAGTCTCCAGCTTATTGGACTCCCATTCAAAAAAAATTACATCCAGCAGATCATCGGTCTCAGCTATAATCGGTTTAGCCTTAACAAGCTAAGGATCTATCTCCAGAAGAACTTTCGGGATACTATTAAAATAACAAAAAAGACTGGAACACCAACGGCAAAGATTGCTAAAATATTTAAGGTTAATAATCATTTCAAAACTTTTTTAATAATGTTAGGATTAAGGATATTGAACCTGTTCATATTGAAGAATACTTTGATCAGAAAAGAAGGTTTGGGAATTTAAGAGATGGCTCTCCTCTAACTGAGAAAACTCTTAAAAACATTATGTTGAGTTAAATTTAATCCAATGCAGGCAATTAAAGCTCCTATTCCTGAAAAAAATCTCCTGTGATAAATTCAATGAATATTTAAGAGCCGCTGGACTCCCAGATGAATATTATATTCATACCCTCCGACATACCTTTGCCACTATTAATTTAAGGAATGATATTGAGCCTAAATTCATTCAGAAAATTCTTGGCAATTTAACTATCTCAACTACTCTTGATATTTACTCCTATGTTGTTCTTGAGATGCAGAATGAGGCTGCCAGTAAGATTAATGATGTTATTAATTTTGATTAGATCAATAATTGAATTCAATATATCCTTTGTTCTCTACCCTTGGAGATATTCCCAGTGAACTATTGATGCCAAATTAGAAAAATAAAACTCCCGGAGGAATGCTTCTTCACACACCGGGAGTATTTCTTTGATTATTCTTTATCATGAACTTAAATTACCGGATAATTTAACCTTATTTTTTAAGCATATAAGTTATTCAACTCTTACAACATCGTTCACAAGCTGTATCCAGGTATTAGCACCATAAGGGTGAGTAGCAAAACCTTCAAATTCAGGTTGAATCAAGTCGATCGATTCCTGATAATTAATAAATACTTTAGCATTTTCATTTATGATGATCTCCTGTACCTCTTTATATATTTCTATAGATTCTTCGCTGGTAGGATCAACCATTCTACCCTTCTCCAGAAGTTCGTCCATACGCTCATTGGAAAATCCTACATGATTTGCAGAACCTTCACTATGAAACTGCCTGTAAGAAGCGCGATCTGGATCTATTTGACCTGTCCAGCCGAGCAGAAAAAGATCATAATCATTTGTATCATAAATTCTGTCTAGAAAGGCCCCAAACTCTTCAATAGTGACCTCCGCATCAATACCTACCTGGCTAAGCTCATATTCAATAATTTCGGTATTCAGTGACATTCCTGGGTCCTCAAATGTAAAGATCTTCACCTCTGCTCCTTCTTCGAGTCCAGATTCATTTATTAAATCTTGAGCTCTTTCGAAGTTATATTCTGGATAATCAATCTCGTCGTTAAAATGAGGCATACTAGTCACTATTTGACTCTTACCAGGGTAACCCTGTCCGCCTTGAACTTCATCAACAATGGCTTCCCTATCTACAAGATAGGCCAATGCTTCTCGGAAATATTCATTTTGAGTAACATCCGGATTAAGATCAGAGTCCTGATTGATCCCCACGTAATTATAACCCGCAGCTGGCGCTCTGCTGACAATTACCCCAGGATCCTCTTCCAGTCTTGCCAGTTCATCAGAAACTACACCTCTGGATGCATCAAGTTCACCTGCTTCAAAGGCCAGTAGTCTAGAAGAATCTTCAGGTATTGGCCTAAACTCAATTTCATTGAAATTAGGTGTTCCACCCCAATAATCTTCAAAAGCAGTCAAGATATGAAAATCAGCAGATCTCCATTCATCGTGCATATAGGGGCCTGTACCTATTGGTTCCTGTCCGAATTCTTCATAACCCACATCTTCATGATAATCATAAGGAATTATGCCGACTCTAGCCATATTGTTAATTAGAAAAGCATATGGTTCATTGAGATGAAAAACGATCTCATGATCATCTATTATCTCTATATTCTCTATCGATTGGTAAAGATCTCGATTGGCTGCAGGATTTTCCTCATTGAGTAACCACTCATAAGTGTATTTCACATCTTCCGCAACAAACTCCCTACCGTGTTGCCAATATACCTCTTCCCTCAGGTCCATTTCAATTCTCATAGCATTATCACTCAACTGCCAGTCAGTGGCCAACCAAGGAATAATATTCAGATCATGATCAATATAAGTGAGAGGTTCATTTATAAGATTAATCCTTTCAAAGGCATAGACATCAACCTCGATCAGTGTGTGCAATCCTGAAACCTCTGCCATCTGCCCTACAACAAATCTATCTTCCTCAGCATTTACAATAAGAGTAGAGGCGAAAATAAAAAACCCGATAAATAGGATAACCAAAATTTTCTGAGGATAATTAAATTTCATTATAACACCCCTTTTAGTTTTATAGTAATTTCATTCTGAACCATAATGTGTTTTCTTAGTTTTAATATTTATAGATAAATTATTGCTGTTTTGCTTTATCCCCCCCTTCTTTTTTGTTATTGAATCATACACATANCTCTCCTACAAAAAGGTTAGTTTTGCAAATTAACAATCAAATCTTGTTAAGTTAGATAGATTACAATAAGCATAAATAATACATAAACCTCTCTGTAAGCTTACTATTTAAGCAGATTATAATATATTTTTTTGAAAATTACAAATAATATTCTTTGAACTTCAACCACTTTTAAATAACCTTTGTTCGTTGGTGCCTAAGTCGAGCAGAACTCTCCTCCTCACTTTTTCCCAGCTCACAACGTTCTCGTTAAAGAGTCCAAGATGTTAAAAGACAAAGTATTTTCCTTGATATGATTACAAATTGAACAGCTCAATAAACTTAAAATATGAACTTTTTATATTGTGCATACCAAATTAGTATGGTATAATAATATTTATTAAATATTAAAAATTTTTACAAAGGAGGATAGATTTTATAAGGAAAATTAATTAACTTTATAAAAACTTAGGAGGTAGATTTAGAGTATGAAGAAGATAGCACTAAATAAATCATTAGTTATTGTAATGGTCTTATTATCACTCTTTGTTTTCACTACAATGGTTATGGCAGAAGAAGATGAATTTAAAGTTTCTATAGGTATCCATTCAGAGGTAACTACACTTGATGCCAGGATTACTACTGAGCTAACTGGTAGGACAAGGATTAATCTTATAAATGAACCACTGGTAATTCTTGATCCTAATTATAGGATCGTTCCTGGACTGGCTAAAGAATGGGAATATAATGAAGATGCCACAGAACTAACTTTTTATTTAAATGAAGGCATTATGTTCCATCATGGCCGTGAATTAGTTGCCGACGATGTCAAATACACTATTGACTGGGTTCTTAATGAAGATAATCCTGCTGGAAACAGAGGAGCCTATACAGCAATTAGCGAAGTAGAAGTAATTAATGATTACGAAGTTAAGTTGTATTTAGACACAGTTAATACATTCCTGCTGAATGCATTAGCTCAGTTAGGTATTGTCCCAGAAGATAAAGCAGAAGAATTAGGCGAAGATTTTGGTCAGCAACCTGTTGGAACAGGTCCATATGTCTTTGGAGAATGGAATAGAGATGACAATTTATTATTTTATGCCTTTGAAAATTACTGGCAGGGAACTCCTAATGTTGACGTAGTTGAATTTAGGCCAATTCCAGAAGATTCTGCTCGGCTTTTAGCTTTTGAAGCTGGAGAACTAGATATTATAACTGGAATAGTTCCTGATGAACTTGCCCGTTTAGAACAAGATCCTAATGTTATTATCCAGAGAGCACCTGAAGCCGGCTGGAACTTTGTTGGTTTTCAGAATAGTCGAGGCCCTACAACTGACCTCAATCTAAGAAAAGCAATTGCTCACCTGGTTAATAGAGAAGCAATAGTAGATAACGTATTTCAGGGTATGGGTCTTCCAGGTAAAAGCCCAATAGCACCTATGATGGACTGGTTTAATGACGAAATAGATTATGCCGAATATGACCTAGATTTAGCCAGAGAATATTATGAACAGTCAGATGCATATGGAGAAGATATAGAACTGAGAATTTATGTAAGTGATATCTCCTCTGACATTAGAGTAGCAGAAATACTTCAATATGAAATTAATGCTTTAGGAATCGAAAATGTAGATGTAATTGTGGAAGAATGGGGAGCATTCCTTTCAAGAATTGTTGATACAGATGATTACGAAATAATTATATTAGGTTGGGGCTCTGTTATGGGTCCAGATACAGCCTTTTACCGTCAGTTCCACACTGAAGGTTCAGGAAACTTTGTCAGCTACTCAAATCCAAGAATGGATGAGCTGCTAGAAGAAGGCAGAACCGTTGACCCTACTTCTGAGCGTTCAATCGAAATTTACAAGGAAGCCCAGCAGATAGTGCATGATGATGTTCCTAAGGCTTTCATTTATTATAGAGAAGTTGTACTAGCTCATCACCCAGAGCTTACAAATTTCCAGCCTTACTCATATACACCTAATCAATGGCTTTCAGTACCATTCTTAGAAAAAGCTGAATAGATAATAATTTAATTTACAAAATAATGAATATAGCAGATAAACGTCGACCATGTCGGCGTTTATCTATATCATCCGAAAGAAAAGTGATAAAGGATTATAACTTATATATCAGAAAAAAACTAAATAAACCAGGAACAGGTATTATTAAAATTAATAATCTTGAATCTGTATAATATATAGGAGGCCAGAATAAATGCAAGATAATTTTAGAGAAATCAATGATTTTATTCAAGAAAAAATGCAATCAACTAATTTGCCGGCATTAAGTTTAGCTATTTATCAGGATGGAGATATTATTTATTCCCGAGGTTATGGCAGGAAAGATTTATCTACTGGAGAGCCTGCAACGCCAAAAACTCTTTATGGAATAGGCAGTATAACTAAATCCTTTGTAGCTTTAGCAATAATGCAGTTACATGAAGAAAGACATCTTGACATTAATGACGATATAGATCAATACCTTGGCCTAAATATCAAACCATTTGGCCAAAATATAAAAATTAAAAATTTAATGGACCATACCAGCGGTATTCCTAGTTTAGGCTTTGCCTATTCTGCCATCTGCAAGGTTATCGGTGGCCAGACAGATGATCTCCCGATAGGTACCTGCCAGGACATGGTTGATTATATGAAAGGAACTTCCGAATGGGTTGAATCCAGCCCAGGTAAAAGGTGGTTTTATTCAAATGAAACTTATGTCTTATTAGGAGGAATAATTGAAAAAGTAACAGGTATGACAGTTTCTGATTATATTGAAGAAAATATCTTCAACCCTTTAAATATGAATGATTCTATTTATACCAGAGAGGACTTTCTCAATCATGAGGATACTGCCCAACCCTATATTATAAACAAAGATGGAAGCAGAGATCCTGGAGATTATTTATATGGCAATGCCTTTAGTAACGGAAATATAATTAGTAATGTTTTAGATCTAATAAAATATTTAAAACTTTATATTTCACCGGAACCTTCAATCATTAGCAGAAAGTCATTAGACCTTATGATGCAACCCCACATTGAAATGCCCTTATATAAAACATATTACCAGAATGACCAGGATATAGAGCTCGATTTCAATTCAGAAGATAGTTCTAAGTACTATGGCTACGGCCTAATAATAAACCCGGATTTTTATGGCCACAGGCTGGTTGGTCATGGCGGCAGCGTCCTTACCAGTACCGCACAATTCGATTTTATCCCAAAATTAAATATAGGTCTAGCCATACTGGCTAATGGTAGTGGCTATTCTAAAAGTAATATATCAAAATATATTTTAGCTTTATTACTCGATAAAGACCCTGATAAACTAGACTTCCGTTATTCTGAAACAAGATTCGAAAATTTAACCGGCCAATATGAAGCCTATACAGATGATCTGATTGCCAATATAACCAGACAGGGCGACCTGCTCAATTGTGAAATGGGAATTGGCGATACCAAAAGTAATATGACTTTAATTCCAGAGTCTATCAGTAAAAATAGCCTTAAATTTTTCAGCTTACAAAATGGCAGCAAACAACCGGCTGAATTTAAAATAAAAGAAAATGAAATTGAGTTTATCTTTGAACGTTATAAATTTAAAAAATAAAAATACCACTCGTCTAAAAGATATTGAAAACTAAAAACTGATAGATTAAATTAGACCTATAAATCAAGCCAGACCTGATTAATAACAGGTCTGGTTTTTATATTAATTAGAAAATTTAAAGAATTAGATAACTAAAAAAGCCATTGCCGCTACCCCCAACTGAAGTGGATCATGAATCAATCTATTTTCAAGCTTATTTGCTGCCCCTCCTGTAAACCCGGCCGGAATTCCAGGAGCTGCTAAATATGTATTTTTATTAATATCATCTGCAGTAATTATATTTCCAGCAGGAGTTGCATCAAAAAGCAAATTATAATCTGATATACTAAGTTCAGCCTGCTCTTTAACTACCAATTTTTCTTCATCAAACTCCCTTCTTAAATAACTCAATCTTTCCTTATCAATATCAGTAACCACCGGACAGGCACCTTTATCTAGTAAAATTCTCACTGTCTCACAGCCAATTCTCCCGGCTCCTAAAACTAAAACCCTTCTACCTCTTAGAGCGCCTGCCACCCCTTCAAGAGCAGTAATGTAAGCCAAGGCCGTAGCCTGATCATTATCAACCCATAAATTATTCTTTAAATTTTTAGCAATAAACTTATTATCATCAGCCAAAAAAACTACATCCATTCCCANTCTCAAAGCCTCTTCTAATCCAGCAACATCAGATTTTATAGTTATCTCAGTCTTAAAATTTAAAAACTCAAGAATATGCTTTACAGAATCTGCAAATCCAGATATCTCGCCTTCCCCAGCCGTTACCGGCACCACCCCATATTGATAGCCCTCCTGAGAAACACCCTCTTTACCAGCAGCTTTAATACCAATTTCTTTTAAGCTCATCCCACTAAGATTTTTTAAATAAGAATCATATTCCTCCAGCTTATTTCCTATCTCCTTAACATCTTCTTCTTTTAATCTTGTCACCAGCTCACCCCCCAGCTTTGAAACTCATTTTCAATTAAAATTCAACAGAAAACTTTCCAGCTCTGTTTTAAATTTCTCGCTTTTAGCTTCAACTTTCATTAAATTTTCAGCCCAGAAATGCAGAATAGCATACCCATCATTACCCTCGCCATTATAGTCAGTTAAGGCAAAATCAGCACCAAAAAAATCATTATCCACTTCTAATTTCCCTGCTTTTGTCATTATATGTTCACCAGTAAAAAATACTTTATTATTTTTAATATAAATTTGTTCATAAATGGCAGCCTTATTTTTATTATTCAAATGTTCCCCAGTTTCCCCTTCAAGATAAAGATCTGCCAGCATCTTAACCATATTAATTCCACTTGACCGATAGACTGCAGTTGGCGTCTGGCTGGGAAACCTGGCATCTATTTCCAACAATTTAAGTCCTGATTCAGTCGCAACAACCTCAAGGTCCATAATACCCTGTAAATTTAATTTCTCAGCAGTTATTTTACCTAATTCTTTTAAAGATTTAACGATTTCATTGTCAATAAAACTTTCCTGCCAGAACCTTCCGACAGTCATATTCATCATCAAAAATTAATCTGGTAACTTCCAGAGGATAAATCTCATCATCAAATCCAAGAACTTCAATAGAATAAGCAGGCCCAGTTAAAAATTCTTCAATCAAAAAATCCCCGTCATACAATTCTTTCGCCTCTAATAATTCTTCTTCTGAGCCAACCAGATTAACACCCTGGCTGCCACTTCCACCATCTGGCTTGATTATCAGAGGAAATTCCGCTTCAGGCAATGTCCTAGCACATGGCAGAGAATATTCTTCAAAAAATTCTCTAGAAGCTTTCTTAGAACTACTAATTTTATATGAATTTAAATCTAAAACTAAAGGAGGTAACTTATCCCTTAATTCATTCAATATCTGCAGGCCCCTGTAATCCTCAAAAGCAGGAAATATCATATCTATCTCAAAACTAATTTTCCCAGGCAGATTATTATCCAAATCGTTAACATCCGCCTGAATAAATTCATCAACCAACCCTAAAGCTGGTGGCTCAGGTTTTTTATCTAGCAGCAAAGTTCTATATCCAGCTTCTTTGGCCAGAAAAGCAATCTCAATCCCCTGTAATCCCCCACCAATTATAGCTATCTTCTTCAAAATTCTACCCCTCTCGCCTCTTTTTTATCCATTCCTTATATTCAGAAACATTAGCCAATCTCAAATCATTATCCTCTAACACTTCTTTTACTCCTGCAACTGTTCTCTTGCCCTCCTCTATGTCAAGTTCAGAATTCGAAACTCCCTTCAAACCTGTAGAGGGNGGTATTATNGAAGTAACAACATTAGCACCTGCNTTTAAGCGATCTTTTAAGCCGGCTATCCCGGCCACATCTAAGGAAGCTGGAACCAGCGAATCTCTTAAAAGTAATCTTAAAACAGCAATGACCAGAAGCTCTAAATATTCTGGAGGTCCACCTTTTTCTGATAAAGGCGTTCCTGATTGAGGTACAAAACTCATAACCCTGCCCTGATCAACCTCTAAATCACTCATCATTTTTACTGAACGAACTCTATCTTTAATCGATTCGCCAACTCCTAACAGAATTCCGTCTTCAATAAGAAAGCCTGCCTGACGGGCTTTACTTTTAAAATTTAGACGAGAATTAAAATCCTGATTAACCCTCAACTCTCGATATAAATCAGGAGTATGTGTCTCCTGATAACAGGCATACCAGTCAGCTCCAGCATGCCGCAAGTCAGTCAATTTCTCCTCCGGCCAGAGTCCAAAGGAAGCCATAACTGGCAGCTCGGTATTTTCTTTAACCGCAGATACAATCTCAAGCAGATCAGAAAAATCATGGTTTCGATAATATAATGGGTCCTCCCCCATAGTTAAATCAATCAAATGCACTCCAGATTCACTTAATGCTTCAGCTATGGCCAAAACCTCTTCTGGGTCTTTCCGATAACGGGGGCTTTTAGGATTGCTATTCCTATAAAAACAAAACTTACAGTCATTCTGACAGAAAGTTGAAAAATAAACAAAACCATAAGCAAATATCTTATCTCCAAAATATTTGCTCCTAACTTTACAGGCAGCAGCAAAAAGCCTCTCCTGGTCTCCCCTATCTTCTAATGATAGTAAGTATTCTATTTCCCCTGGGTTAAGCTGTTCTTCATCCAGGGCTTTATCAATAATATGATTTAATTTGCTCATAAATATCTCCCTCAATTAGTTGATTAAATATTCAACCTGGCTCCATCCTGATATATTAAGCTGCGCCCAACTCTGGAAATACTGGCAATCCCCTTATTCGCCATAATTAATCTTTCTAAACCAATCCCAATTCCAGCCCAACTATCTTTTATATCCCAGGCTTTATCAAGCTCATGAGGCCCTACAGCTCCAGAGCCTATTTCAATATCATTCACCATTACATCAACTGTTTCCCCATAAACACTGGATTTTTCTCCTATCATCTGATAATCAATTTCCATACCATCCATAATCAACTCAACAATCTCTTCCAATCTACTTATCGGTTCATTAACAGGCCCCAACTCTACCAGATTGAGCATAGTAAATTCTGAAAGATGCTGGCTGCCACTGGATTCTTTCCGAAAACAACTTCCTACCTCAAATATTCTAACTGGCTTCTCTAAATTTTTCTCAAACCGGCTTAAAATTTCATAGAGATTCGGGGCATGCATCGGCCGGAGACAATAATCGCCACCCTGCAGCCAGTAAATCTGCTGCCATAAAGGATCTCCACTGGTTATCCCCATTCTTTCTAGCTTTCCCCTGGCCAGTCTAATTGGAGTCATAACCTCAGTAAAATTTTCCTGATTCAAAATTTTTCTCAGCTTATCTTCATAAATTCTAACATCAGACTTAAATTTTTGTCCGGTCAGCTCCTTTAATTGCTCCTGATTTTTCTCAGCCAACTCATTCTCAAGCTCTTTAAATTTTTTCTCCCTTTCTTCAAGGGAATTAAAATCTCCTTCAAGTAACTCCCCATACTCACCAAAAATATCAAGTTCCCTAATCCTCTGCCTCTGTCCGCTGGTAAACTGCATGAAACACCTCCAGAATATAATTAGCTAAATATTTAAATTACCATAAATTAATTAAAGGCCGTCTTAGAATACTTCTCCAATTTCCAGTCAGGCACCTGACATTTAGGACAGGATTTTACCATTATTTTATTTCTCAGCCAGCGAGCCGCCCTACTATTTTTAGAATTTTTAGCCTCTAAAACCTCGCCACAATAAAGTTCTAATTCAAGGTAGTTCCCCTTTTTTTCAATTGCCTTTATTCCATGTAATAAACCGTTCCGTGAAGGCCAGAGTTTAATCCTTTTCAATAATTTATGGAGCTTTTCTTTTTTTCTAAAAACATATTTAGCTTTTACTTTTTCCCTCTTGCTTTTATTATCTTTATTTTTTATAGTCATCTTATTACCTCACTTTTATTTCAAAAGCACCAGCTTATAAACTTAAAAGAGGAGCATTGCCCTCTATCTCTTCAAAATAAAATTGGAGGAGAGTCCGGGAGTTACACCCGGCTGCATGGGGTTAGAGCCCATGTGATCATTCCGATCAACCCTCCAAATATTATTCACAATAAATAAATCGGCTCAGGGAGCGACTCTGCACTCCCCTTAACCGATGCCATTTTCTTTACTATTATCCTAACATGTTATATCTAATTTAACAACATAAATTACTTTTTAGCGCTTTCAACAATCTCTTTAAGCTTATCCTGAATCGCCTCGTCTAAAGGTTCAGGCTTATGGGATGCCATGATTTCTTTAACCCTTTCCTCAGCATTCTCTTTGGCTGTCTTAGATCCAGAAGCTTTCCAATTAGGCATCATTTTACGATCAAAAATGTCAGCCCGAGCCTGCTCAGTATGCATATTATCAATAGTATGCTGCTGAACCAGGAAGTTTCCTCCTGGCCCTACTTCTTTAATCTCCTCAACAGCCATAGTATAATCATTTACATCAACTCCCTGGATAACTCTCCTGACCATCTTGGCCATTTCGGCATCCAAAACAAGTTGAGTGTGGCTGAAGGTTACACCAAGCTCTAGCATTCCCATTCCGTATAACATGTTAGATCCTGCCATGGCGGGCAGCATAAAGGTCATCGTCTTCTCGTGGCCTGCCTGTATATCAGACCTCTTGGAATCTGCCTATCCTCCAGCTGTATAGCTAGGCAAGTTATAATACCTTGCCAGAGTAGCTACACCAGCATTACACATCCCCATTTCCGGTGATCCCACTGGAGCAGTAGATTCTGCAACATCAAATATAGTTGTAGAACTACCATACATTACCGGAGCACCTTTATTAACTAGCTGAGCCAGGGCAATACCTGAAAGAACCTCAGCATTATGATCTACCAGAGTACCAGCAATGGTAATAGCTGAAGTAGCTCCAGCCATAGCCATCGATAAAACATTTACAGGAACTCCAGCTCTAGCAGATTCAATTATAATCTGGGCAGCCTCTCCATGAAGTTCATAAGGGCTTTGAGGACAGACTAGGGCTGAAATTAAAGGTCTATCCCTAAGTTTATCCATTCCACCGGCAACTGCAGCACCCATTTCAAAATACTTCTTAGCATTCTCTCCGCTGGTCAAATCAATATGCATGCAGTGTTTGCTGGTATTATTTAAAAATGCTTCAGCTTCATGCAGGTCAATATTCTCTCTAGGTGAATCTATAGCACTTACAGCATGAGAATAAATATCAACCTGGTCCAGGTAGTCTGCCAGCCTTGCTGTATCAGCTACATCCTGTTTAACCGTATCCCTATATTCACCTGTCTCATAATCAATAATTTTAACACCAGCACCAAAGGTAGTAAAGTTAACCCGGCTATCACCTAATATCACATCATTTTCAGGGTTCCTGCCTGCCAGTAGTATTTCCGATGGAGCAGATTGAATAGCTTCATCAATTATATAAGAAGGTATTTTAACCCTCCCATTACTGCGGTCAACCTTAGCCCCTGCATCTTCAAAAATATCCAGAGCCTCTTCATTGGTAACATGTATTCCCATTGTAGCCAGAGTTTCCATGGTAGCATTATGAATCTGTCTTAGTTCAGCTTCAGTAAACATATCAAGACTTATACCATTTTTCACTGGATAATTTACCTGTCGATTTCTAATTGTCATAAATTCGCAACCACCCTCCCCTTTAATTTCTTAGTATTTTATAATATTTTAAACCTTTTTTATATTCTGAACGAACCACCTCCTTATTCTCATATTTCAGTTGAGTAATCATATAAAAAAGGCTTCACCTCAAACTTGTCGAATTTAATAATCAAAAACTCGAAAGAAGGTGAAGTCTATAAGCTAGCAATTTAAAAATCAGAAGCAGCCTTACTGCCCAAGCGTATTAAACAAAATAATTATGTTCAACTAACAATAACAAAATAATCCCCTTTAATTTAAACAAATATAAAACTAATCATGATTTTTTCTTATGTTAATATTATACTAACCCCCATAGTAATTGTCAAGT
>SL_8KL_010_SEDDRAFT_10003433_pt1 | contig 13061 bp, 11 predicted proteins | sample SodLakKL_010_SED_4_FD_11160 | JGI IMG/M metagenome (IMG submission 11160) | reverse complement strand
AGTTATAAAATGCAACTTCTCTTGTAACCTCTCTATTACCTTCATTCTGAACTATCCGGTTTTTCCGGATAGTTGAACTTTCATCTAGTTCTTTTTCCTTGAAATATTATTTATATGCTCATTAATCGTTCTTATATTCTTTTGATACAACTCCGCAATAGCCTTTTGTGTCATCCATACGGTTTCATTTTCAAGCCTTACATCAATTTTAGTTTTTCCATCCTCGGTCTGATAAATAAGTAAATCGTTTTTATGCTCCAATGTAATCCTCCCCTCTAATACAAGTATTCATTTTATCATAAACTATCCAGTATTATTTCATGCTTCCATATTACTATATTAATTCGATGCCACGGGGGAAAAGTCCTTTAAATATGTTGTTTATTTATAAAAACGTAACACATCTTTCCTCCATCCTCCGACGGATAAAAACCGCCCCGAAGATGGACATAGAAATAGCCTGCAGACTGTTATTCTCATACCTGATTCGTTCTATAATAGAACTAGAGATAAGGAAATAAAAAACGTCAACCTCAAATATAAAAAGGAGCGATGCTCAGTGGAAAATATACTAGCTATGGCAAGCGGATACGAGATGGCAAATAACAAGATGGAAAGCTTAAAAGGAGGAAACCAATTGGAACGATCAATCACCTTAAACAATGATTCTTTTGAACTCAGCATTCCCGAAGAGAAATCAAACAAACTTACAATTATTTTTAAAAGTGCCAAGTCCAAGATTGAAAAAGCGATTTTACTGCAGGAAGTTGAACGGGATATTGAAAGAACCAAGGAATTTTACAGCTATGGCAGCTACATCGGATAAGAGGACAAACAACATAAATTCAAAGATGAAAGTGCTGTTTGCAAAAGAACTAGCTGTACTTGGACCGGTGCAAGGAATAACTGCAAAGAGAATGAGAAAAAGATAACCGCCTGAAGGATCGAAGATAATGATCTCTCTAGGCGGTTGTTTTAGCTCTGTTTGAAATAATCATGATTCATTTATGATTTTTATTTCTCCCAATGGTCTTTGGCTTCTTCAAATATATCATCCGGATCCTTTCTTAAACCCAGTTCATAAATTTAGACAAGTCCCTGTCCCCTTGTCTGATTCCCTTGTCTGCTAGCTGAATTTTTTAATAATGGAATCGATGGTTGCGGTCAGCTCGTCGCCGGCGGAGTCTGCCGGAGACATTCCCTTTAGGTCCGCGGTGGAAATGGAGCCGCTGTAGGGAATATGGCTGAGAAGTTCCACATCGGTTAGGAAGCTTTGAATGAGCTCCAGTTCTTCATCGCTTCGGACTTTGTTGGCGATGGCGTATACCTTTTCGATGCCGATGTCCTTGGCCATTTTTTTAACGTTGAGTGCGGTCTCGATGCTTCGCTGTCCCGGTTCAACGACTACGATAAATGCATCGATGCCTTTCGCGGTTCCTCTTGAGAGGTGTTCAAGTCCCGCTTCCATATCGATGATGACCGCTTCCTGCCGCTGCAGTACGATATGGTTCAGCAGTCGCTTTAGCATTTTGTTATCGGCGCAGTAGCAACCTGCGCCGCCTTTGGTGATGGTTCCCACAGCGAGAAAGTCCACCCCTTTATGGTGTATGGAAAACCGCTCGGGCACGTCCCCGACAAAGGGATTTAAGGTGTAAAGGCCCTGGCCTACATTTTCCCCGGCGCCCATTTTTTCTTCGATCAGTTCATCCATCTTAGAAATCGGCTGAATCTGATGCTGATGAATATCAATTCCCAGGGCCGACGCGAAATTCGCATCCGCATCGGCATCGATGGCCAGCACTTTAAAATCCCGCTCCGCCAGTCGTCTTGCAATCAGTGATGAGATCGTGGTTTTCCCGACCCCGCCTTTTCCCGTTACTGCTATTTTCATGGTTCTCCTCCTCTTAGTTTCTTGCGTTTACTCCTTACATATATCTCTTACGTTAGTCTCTTGCGTTTATTTTTTACGTATATCACATACGTTAGTCTCTTGCGATTTTTCGTTTGCATTTGTTGCAAAGCTTCAAGGTCTTCAGCTCTTCCTCGCTAATGCCTTCAATTCGTTTTTGTATATAATCCAGTTTCACTTTTCTGATCGGTGCACTGCACTCCAGACACTCGGTGATGCTGTCATATTCCTTTACAGAAACCTCCATTATACCCGCTCCTTTATCTTTGATGGAATATTCAGGGCCGCTCGTTTTTTTTCAATGACTTCTATCAACTTCGTTGCCGCCTCGGTTGGATCCGGCTCTACGATAAAGTATCCGTCGGTGATATCCTTAAGCCCGGAGGTTAACACCCCGGCCACTAAGGGACTTCCATCCACAGGAGGCATCAGACCGATATGGGCAGGGATTCCGAGACCGGTTACCCAGGTTCCGATCGCTATCGCTTTCTCACTCATCAGCTCCGGAGCCGATGCAGCAAGAGGCAGTTGATTTAAATCCACACCTAGCTCATTTGCCAGACTTACCGCCAAGTCCACACCGCGACTGTTATCCACGCAGGATCCCATATGCAGTACCGGCGGCAGCGGCGCTTCCAGTCCGGCTTCATGACCCAATAGGGTTAATACGGATTTTAGGTTCTCTCCCGCATAGTCCGTTGTGGCCTGGGAGTTCATCATTGAATTTTGAGCAAATGCTCCGGCACCGCATCCGGTGGCCAGTATTAAGATATCATTGGCCAGAAGTTCCTTTGCCATGGTTATATAGTTATGGTCCTGGGTGATCTTGACATTATTACAGCCTGCAAACAGCACGATGCCCCGGATATTTCCGTTTACAATATTGTCGATGATCGGTCGTAGCGGCTTTTCCTGATCAATTTTCCCAAGTAAATTCACAATCGATTCGGGGCTGAACCCGGCAATGACTTTATTCTTTTCTTTCGGTATTAGAATTTTACTTGTGTCCCGTCGTTTGAAGGCCTCAATGGATTGTCGCACAATATTTTTCGCATTGTCCCGGGCATCTGCATCATGTAGTTCCAAATGCTCCGCTCCGGGGATCTTCGCATCGGGCATTGTGGTAAAAAGCTTTGTCTGGTAACAGTCCGCAATTTTTGATACCGACGGCATAATACACTGTACATCCACCACCATGGCATCCAGGGCTCCGGTTAAGATTGTCAGCTCCTGGGACAGATAATTGGAAGCCAGCGGAATGCCTCTTCGAAGCAGCACTTCATTTCCCGTACAGCATACCCCGACGATATTGATTCCCTCCTTTGCACCGGCATCGATGGCCTCTTTTTGCATCTCATCCACCACATCCACGATAATTTCACTAAGTAGCGGATTGTGACCGTGCACCGCAATGTTTACCGCATCTTCCTTAATCACACTGAGATTCGCTTCACTGATTACCGGCTCCGGCGTACCGAACAGTACATCGGATAGATTTGTGGAAATCTGCATACCCGTATAATCCGCAATGGAACATCGTAGTCCCGCCAATAGCAAGTTTACCGGATCTGCATCGGTTCCCACATGGGTTCTTGACATAATGTCCGTTACCGAGGATTCGATATTATTCGGCGCAATTCCTAAATTCTGCAATTTTTCCATACGCATGGGCGTTACGGTATTTCTTAACCAACTACAGGCATCCTCTTCGATTCTGCCGTAATCCTGAAGGCTTTTATAGGCTACCTCTTCCGCAATCTGATAAATGTCCTTATTCTCCGTCGTAATTCCGATTTTACCCGCAACGGTTTTTAGTTTTGCTTCGTCTTTAATGCTGTAGGTCTCTGAGGTTTTTCGTCCCACTTTCAGTAAGGTTTTCGCAATTTCCTTGCCGTGCAGGGAGTGGGCCGACGTTCCCGAGGCGATCATCCGAATTAAGTTTCTTGCCACAATCGTATCCGCATTCGCACCGCAAATTCCTTCCTGAGGGCCATCTCCAAAGGGGTCAATCCGGCAGGGTCCTTTCATGCAGATTCTACAGCAGATTCCTTTTTCGCCGAAACCGCATAGGGGCTTCATTTTTTCATAACGGTCCCAGACCAGATCGATTTGTTCATCCTCCGCTTTATTGATTAAACATTGATTGGACATACTTGAACATTTTGACATATTTTTTCATCCTTTCTACTGATGATATTTTTGCTAATGCTTTATTCTTACACCAGAGCCAGGGCCCTGGTTGGACAGGCTTCATAGCAAAGCGGTGCGCTTCCTTCCAGTTGACGATCTTTACAAAGATCGCACTTTTTCGCCACATCCTTTTTCGCCTGCTCTTTTCTCCCTTTCATTGTAATCACTCCGTAGGGACATCCCTGTTCACAGATTCCGCAGCCGATACATTTTTCTTCCGCAAGAGTTACAGCACCGGATTCCCGGGTAATTGCCTTGGTCGGACATAACTGCATGCAAAAGGCCTCCTCGCAGTGCCTGCAGTAAGCGGGAATCTTCTGATCCCCCTGTTGGGTCACCATAATATTTGTAACCGCATCATGTTCCGTTGCACAGGCGAACTCACACCCCTTACATCCCACACAGTAGTGAGGATCTGCCCGAAGGGATTTAACCATACTATCTTCCATACCAAACACTCTCCTTTACGATTTTTTCCTTGTTAATATTCTGTATTTAATAATAAATGCAAATCTTGTGCCAATATCGCAACTATTTTTCCAAACCATCTCCAAATCGGCTCATTAGCCCAAACAAAATTATTTCGCCCCGTTTTCTGAGCGCCGCAAAAAACGCATAAAAAAACAACCGTAAAATAATTTTACAGTTGTTTTGACAGTCGATTTTACACTTTTACAGCATTTATACACGTATACGCTTCTTATATACTTTTCATGGCTATACACTAGAGTATAATCTGATACCGCTTAATTTTGTTGTATAAGGTCTGGCGGGTAATGCCCAGTTTTTCCGCCGTCAGGGTCTTATTATTCTCACAGATCCCGAGCATCTCCATAATCTGCTCTTTTTCGCTTTGCTCCATTTTCTTCGGTGGGGAGACACTTGTATCACTGCGACCAATTCCCTCGGTTTTTCCGGTATGATCCAGCACCTGTACGATATCGGCTTTATCAATGATCCCGTCCTCGGAATGAATTGCCAGCCGTTTGATGATGTTTTCCAATTCCCGAATATTTCCCGGCCAGTCATAGCTGATCAGCGCTTTCATGCCCTCTTCACTGACTTCCTTGATTCCGATGCCCACCTCTTTGCAAAAGTCCAGCAGAATCTTATTGGTTAAGTGAGGAAGCTCCTCCCACCGCTCCTTTAGGGAAGGCAGGGTGATACTGATCACATTTAAGCGATAATACAGATCCTTTCGAAATTTCCCGGTCTCAATCATCTTTTCCAGGTCCTGATTGGTAGCCGCAATAATCCGTACATCCACCTTATTCGTCTTCACGCCGCCGATCCGTTCAAATTCCTTTTCCTGTAGAAACCGCAGCAGTTTCGATTGGGTCTCCATGGGAATTTCCGCAATTTCATCGAGAAATACCGTACCGCCGTCAGCCAGTTCCAGCTTTCCGGCTTTTCCCTCCTTGCTGGCACCGGTAAAGGCTCCCGGTTCATACCCGAAGAGTTCCACTTCAAAGAAATTCTCAGGAATCGTGGTGCAGTCGATACAGACGAAGGGGTCGTTTCTTCGAAGACTTTCCTCGTGCAGGATTTTGGCATACATGCTTTTTCCCGTACCGCTTTGGCCCCGAAGAAGGACCGTGGCATCCAGCTTTGACACCTTTTTCATATATTTGGTGACTTCCCGCATCTTTTCAGAGTTGTTTCCCATAACCTCCATGCTTCCAAGTCCCCGTTCCTTTTCCATCACTTTGTATTTATAATAGTTCATCTCTTTTTCCAGATAGGACATTTTATCGAGCATCAGTTTGATAAATTCCGATTCCACCGGGATCAGTTGCCTGAGAATTCCCTTGCTCTCCTCTACGGGACTCTCGAAAATAATGTATTCCTGACCCTGAATGTTTTCCTGCCATATGGCTGCATCGCCGGTGTCCAGAACCTCCCGGTATTTACTGGCCCAGCCCAGGGTCTTCACGTTTTTCTTCTCCATCTCCGAGGCCGCAGTGTGTAGGAACTCCTGGTACTGCTTGTTGATCTTGACAATCACCCCGTTGCCGTCGATTAGGGCCAGGGAATTCGGCATACTGTCCAGCATCTGTTTATTGAAACTATTGATTTCCACCGCTTTTTTCAGCGCTTTGTTTAGTTGTACATTGATATTGTGAAAACGTTTCGTTCGATTTTCCACCTGATTATAGCTTTTCGCCAGTTTCAGGGTATATAGGGTCAAATCCATCATATTATCTTCGGTATCCGTGGTCTTCTGCGGTTTTTGGGGTAGGTCCTGCTTTTCACTGACGGGGGCTATGACAAATTCACAGTAATCATCCCCAAGAGCGTTGCATTTGGTCTCCTTCGCGTCCATCCCCTGGCCGCAGATATTGCTGATGGCTCCCGCCAGGATTCCCCCCTCAAAATAACAGATGGATTTCCCCTGGTATTCCATTTCTCCGCAGGTAAAGCACTCAAAGAGCTGAATAATGATTTTTTCGTCGGAAATCAGGACAATCCGAACCTGTCCGATCCCCAGCTCCTCCATCTTTTCCCGTAAGGAGTCGTAGCTTTCGATATGCAGTTTGCTTCCGAAGTTTTTTGCGGTATTGTAGTAGATTTCCTCCTGCACAATCTTTCCTTCTTTTTCCGCGCCGAAGGTTTCGATTAAGGATTTTACTCTTCCCTCTAAAGGATGTAGTTCTTCGCTTTCTTTCATTTTTTCGATCGACAAGGTAATCCTCCTCTAGAATAGTAATGATTTTCTAAGAATAATGATTATTCTATTATATCATAGATTTCTTAGGGGAACCCATTCATGTTTACGATCAGGGGGCTATTTCCTCCGGCAAGTTCCTAGCCTGGGAAAGAGTCCAAAAGTTTAAGAAAATAGCGGAGCATTCCTATATTTTAGAGGTCAAAGAAGACAGTGGGACGGAGCTTTCGTCCTCCTCCGCTGTCCCAATTTTGAGGAGGACAAAAGCTCCGTCCCACTGTCCTCCTGTCCTTCGCTTTGTTTGTGGGCTATCTTTTGATGTTTTTGTGTAGCCAGGCTACGGCGCCCGGGGTTTTGAGCCACGCTTTTTTTCCGTTGATTGCGTAGATAATCGCTTCTTCTTCGTTGCCTAAGGAGTAGGATTCCGGCGGGGTATGGGGAAGGCTTTTTCCTCCCAAAATATACATCGGTACGTGGGGATTTTTTTTGATGGCGTTTTTCAATCGGCTTTTGGCCTCTTTGGACTCCCCCTCATCACAAAAAACCTGTAGGGCTTTATTGTAATACCAGTCGCTTAAATAATCCTCATCATACCGGTCTAAAAGGGCTTTCGCCTTGGAATATTCTTCTTCCATAAAATAAGCAATTGCCAGGGGGCCTCTTACCCCTTGATTGTCATTGGGATTTAACTTCAGCATCTCTTCCAACACTTCGGCGGCCCGGGCGAACTCTTTATTTACAAAAAGACTCATACCAAGACCCTTTTTTGCCCGCATGTAGGGTCTGGTCTCCAGGATTCCCCAAAATTGCCCTTGGTTTTCTTTGAAAAAGGTTTTACCCAGTACCTTCTCCCCGGCCTGAATGCCCTTTTGGTAATAGGTTATGGCTTCCTCCAGGTTTTTAGCTCGGTTCTGCGCCAGCAATACGTAGGCATCGGCACACCGGGGATCTATTCTCAGTGCTTTATTCGCCAGGCTAATGATTTTAGTGGGACTTCTCGACTCCCAAGCATCATTGATCAAATCCTGGGCCTTTGCACTAATCGGGTTGTCTTCCAAATCTTTTTTCTTGCCCTCTTTTTTTTTGCTTTCCGAAAGCTCTTTCAGACTCTTTATAATCCCCTCAATCGCCGGCCCGATTTTTTTCTTCGATGCTTTATCCAGCGGGGTCTTCTTTCGAAGAACGTTTATACCCTCATGATGCAATTCAACAAAATCCCATAATCGATAGTAATACGTGCCCACACTGGAGGCGGAAACCCCGTAGGTATCTGCGATTTCCGATCGACTGTCATAATGATAATAATCATAAAGCTCATCGATGAGTTCATTCAAAGCCGCGGCCCAGACCCCCTGTTTTCGAAAACCGGGGGCTTCAAATTCCGTATAATCCCACCACATGTATAAGCCGCTGATAATATCTATCGGGAGATAAATCCCCTGGGATTTTTCAATAAAAAGCCGGGCTTCCTCTCGGTAAATATCCTTCTTCCAATCCAATCTTAAGATCGATTCCACCTCTTCAATTTCCTTGGAGGTAAAGGGAGGAATCTTCGCAGCCTCTTCTAGATCTTTCCATTTCCGGTCCGATTTTTTATCATCGGGAAGCAGTTTCGTAATCAATTGTACTAACCGATCCCCATTTTCTTTCAGCAGGGCCTCCCAGGTCTTATTGTATTTTTTCTTATCCATTGTAAACAGATGTACAAACAAATCCCTTAATTTCAGCGGAAGGAAAAAAGCACCGAAAAAGTACTCGTATACCCCTGCCGCGGGAACCAATCGGGTGGCCAGCATCTCTCCGACCTTCGACGAAGGATCCCCCTCATCAAGCCCAACGACTTTCTCCTCATGGGTAAAGATATCCTTGACTAAAATCACTCTTTCCTCTTGATCATCAATTACCTCGTAAACGGATAAATAGCTCTTTTTCCAGGATTCCAGTTTTTGAAGCAGTCGTCGGTCCATTTTTCCCTTCATATCTTCCAGGAAAAGATCAAAGAGACTTTGGNCTCCTTCATAGGGGTACTCCATCACCAACCATTCGATAATAAGAAGTTCCGCGTCTTTTTGATACTCCAAGGATAACCAGGCCGTACCGAATTGATCATGCATCTTACCGATTACTTTTGCAATCTTCGGTTCGCTATAAATAAAAAAGAGTCTTCGGACTTCAATAGCTTCTTCGGAGGTGATATCCTCACCGAAAAGGGAAATCACATTTTCATTCTTTCCGCAGCACTTCTTATACTTTTTCCCGCTGCCGCAGGGACAGGGTTCGTTTCTACCGACTTTTTTTGTCCGTATTGCTCCGTCGCCATGACTCCCGTTATCATTGGCCGCATTGCCATTACTTTTATCCTCTTTACCGAAGTTTTTAAAATCAAAGGGTTTCTTGGGAAGGGGTTTCATGTTGGGCTTTTCGAATTTCCGAGAGATTTCCTCGGGAGTGTGACCGTTGTTTTCCCATATCCGAATATTATTGGCAAGCGCCGTCAATAGGCGGGTAAGCTCGTTGACCTGATCCATGTCCTTACATTCGATGCCGAGATAATTAAAGGTATTCAGCACCTGTCCCACATCCGGACCGGCGTGTAAAATTCCATGAGCCTCTTCTAAAAGTTCCTCGACTCTTTCCGGATCATCTTGCAGGAAATTTTTCCTTAAATACTCCCGTAAGGCTTTGTACTCCTTGGTTTTTTCAAAGTATCCCTCATCCATATACTTCAGTAGCTCTTCCTTATGGGGAACGTAATGGGGTTTGCCCTTCTGTTTCTTAAGGATCTCCTCCAGATCCTCACCATGTAAAACACCGTCATGGAGGAAGTACTCCCCTTCGGTGTAAACAAAATACTCCTCCAACTCTTCCGAAGGATTTTTCAGCATCTCATCGATCTCTTTAAGACTGACCTTGTCCGTATTTTGGCTGTTGTAGATTTCCATGACCTTCTTTTTGTGCACCACTCCGTATAGATTGGCTAAGGCGATAATGTACTCTTTCAGTTGACTCATAGGCTCCCTCCATCTTCCGCTAAATTTATGTATTGATACTTCCTTCATTATACCATTTCTTATTTTTCTCACCAAGAGGACAGGGGGACGTACCTTTTGTCCTCCTTCGCTGTACTGGCGTCCTATTTTCTTGCATGTAATCGTTGATGGAGCTCGCGCACTTGCTCTGCCAGTTCCGGAACCGGTCCGTCTACTTTGGTATCGCGAATAACCTCTTCTATCGCCAGATTTCGAACCCGTGACGGAGCAACGTCCATTTCATTCAACCACTCAACCAACTGCTTGGAAGAGCTTGCATAAACAATCCTTCCTAAACCAACCCATCCATGGGCTGCAGCGCACATGGGACAATGTTCGCCGGAGGTATATACCGTCGCTTTACTTCTTTCTGACCGCGTCATATTCTCGGCTGCCCATCGGGCTAAAGCAAATTCCGGGTGTCGGGTATGGTCCCCACCGGCAACGTGATTATGGTCTTCTGCTAGCACCCTATCATCTTCTGATACAAGCACTGAACCAAATGGTTCGTCACCTTTCTCTAATGCGGTTCTTGCCAGTTCCACGCATCGGCGCAGGTATTTCAAATCTTTATTACTGATCATGATTAAACCCTCCTAATCTTTTTTTTAGTTATATCAAAATTATAAAGACTCATTCCTGCCTCAAGAGCCAGACAGGATTAGCGTGACAACGTGACAACGGGACGGATCTTTTGTCCTCCTCCGCTGTCCAAATTTTGAGGAGGACAAAAGATCCGTCCCCCTGTCCTCCTATTCTTCTCTTAATACCCGGTTCGGGTCAGAACTTTTTGCGTATTTCTTTTAATGTAGCCTTCCAGCTTTACCATATATTCGTCGGACGCGATCTCTCCGTTGGCAATCATGCCGAGGCCCTTTTCCCAGCTGGCGGTCAGCTCCGGTTTAAGCAGCGAGGGAATAGATGCAAGGACTACATCGTAGATGGATTCGCCAAGTAGCGTCGGGGTCAGTATCTGGGTCTTTTTGTTTAAGGAAATATAACTGATTTTTTGCAGTTTATTCAGGATTCCAGAGCGGGTGGCACTGGTGCCGATTCCGCTGCCTTTGATTTTTTCTCGTAGTTCCTCATCTTCGATGAGTTTTCCTGCACTCTCCATTGCCAGGATGATGGAACCGGAACTGTATCTTTTCGGCGGTGCGGTCTCGGATTCCTTGATTTCCAGTTTGTTGATTTTTACGGTCTGGCCTTTTTTTAGGTTTTTCAGGGTTTCTTCTTTATCCGGACTCGAAGCCCCGTCCTTTTTATTGTTGTTTAAAATCTCCAGGTACCCTTCCTGAATACAGATCTTTGAAGTGGTAAAAAAGCGTTCGGTTTTAATTTTTGTGGTAATGGATAAGTGGCTGAAAATGGCCGGGGGATAAAAAATCGCTAAAAATCGGCGAACAATCCATAAAAAAGTCTTCTTTTCATACTCGCTTAATCGATTAAAACTGCCTAAGCCTTCTCCTGTGGGAATAATGGCGTAGTGATCCGTAATCGCCTTATCATTTACGTACTTGGTTTTCTCGAGTCCTTTGTACAGTCCTTCACTAAGGATTTTTTGAACAGCACCGGGAATGCCTTCATCACCGGCCTCTAGCTGACAAGAATTTTTTACCCGCAGCAGCCCCTTTACATTCGAATGAATCTCTTTCGCCACGGCCTTGGATAGCACCCTGGCATCGGTCCTCGGGTAGGTGATCATTTTTTTCTCATAGAGCTTTTGTACGATCTTCAGGGTTTCATCGGGGCTTATTTTCAGTTTCTTTGAAAGCTCATTTTGCAGTTCCGCCAAGTTATACAGCAGCGGCGGTTTTTTGGTTTCCTTTTTCTTCTTGATGGTCTCCACAACCGCAGTTAAGTCTTCATTGTCCTCTTTTAACGCTTCAATGAATTTTTCCCCGGAGGCTTTTTCCTTAAATCCGATATCCTTATAAAGCAAATCCGACAGGTGATATTTCGAGCCCTCCACGGCCTTCCATTCCCCGTCATAATCCATGGACTCATCCAACTGAAAACCGGCGACGATTCTATAAAAGGGGGTTTTCACAAAATCCCGAATTTCTCTTTCCCGTTGAACGATCATTCCCAGTACACAGGTCATCACTCTTCCCACTGCGATAACCACATATTTTTTCCCGAGTCGTTTGCTGATTGTATTTCCGTAACTGAGGGTCAGGAGTCTTGAAAAGTTGATTCCCATTAAATAATCTTCCTTGGCTCGAAGATAGGCGGCACTTGCTAAATTATCATACTCCTCCAGGGGCTTGGCATTCTTTACACCCTTTTTTATAGCCTCTTCCGTTTGCGAGTCGATCCATACCCTTTTTTTCGTTTTCCCCGGAGCCTTCACCATCTCATCCACCAGACGATAAATATATTCCCCTTCCCGTCCCGAGTCCGTACATACGTAGATCGTGGATATGTCCTCTCTTTTCATTAGCCTCTTGATGATGTCAAATTGCTTTTTTACATTATTGATCACTTCATATTTATAGTTCGTCGGCAAAAATGGCAGATCCCTAAGGACCCACTTTTTATATTTGTCGTCGTATTTATCGGGATAGCTCATGGTTACCAAATGTCCGATACACCAGGTGACTACCGCATCATCGGATTCGATGAACCCGTCTTTCTTGCTCCCCTTAATATTTAATGTTTTTGCAAATTCCAGGGCAACACTGGGCTTTTCAGCAATATATAAGGACTTACTCATGTGAACACATCACTTTCTGCAGATTGAATTTTCTTAAACGAAGATAACATATTGCTTACTCAGTATTTTCTCGAATGATTTTAGTATGTAATGTTTCTTCTTCCTTAATTATATCCAATTATCATCTTTCCGTAAAATGGAATCCTGTTAATTGCTCAAAACAGCTGCATCGACTCCGGAGATTTATTGAATCTGATCCAAATCGATGGTAATTAGCAACCAGTAGCCCGCAACGACGGCCAACCCCAGCAGCGATATGATGATCCCCGGTCGCAGTTGCATCTGCATGGACTTGGTTCCATATTTTAAAGTCAGCCGGTGTTCAGTGCCTCCTCCTCTTTTTTTCTCAAACGAGACCATTTTTTCCATTTCATTCTAGACCAAAAACAGAGCGAAGCTTAAGAGGGCGATGCCCGTTATCATTTCAGCCACTCCCAGGGTTTTTGAAAAAGTCCGGTCCACTTCCATGACCTCTTCCTTCAGATCTTCCATAAGTTCGCGGCCCATGGGGATTTCACTGATTTTTGCCAGGGTCAGCACCTGATGATTGCC
>SL_8KL_010_SEDDRAFT_10003430_pt1 | contig 13070 bp, 14 predicted proteins | sample SodLakKL_010_SED_4_FD_11160 | JGI IMG/M metagenome (IMG submission 11160) | reverse complement strand
ACTATGGTCGAGAGTCCAACGGCAACATGCCTCTTCAGCTTGTTCCCTGTGTGTATCATACTTACCAAAATCAATAACGTTGAGTGGTTATTTAAACGTTATGGTATTATCCAACTGGATCCTTTACTAGGTACGGAATTCTAAACATTAAAAAGATACCCAAGGGAACTTTTATAAGTACATAGAAATAATTTCCAAGGCATGTCAGAAGAATTTGAATGTGAAGTATGCGGAAGAACCTTCGACACGGAAAGAGGAATGAAAGTTCATGCCTCCCAGGTCCATAAGGATGAAAAGAAGACAGATAAAAAAGAGGTTTCCGGTGATGCGAAAGATATGGACGTACAATTTGAGGTAAGTCCATGGAAACTGGTTTCCGGAGTTTTGGGTATTCTTCTTATAGTATCCATCTTCTTTGCTTTCCAAGGACTACCCGGCACAGTAACTGCTGAAGATGAGATATCAAAGGAAGAGGCAGAGGATATAGCAATGGACTTCTTCAACGATCATATGAAGGAACAGATGTTGGGACCAGAAGCAGAAGACCTTGAAGCCGAGGAAGTAAACGAAAAGCACGGTCTCTATGAAGTAGTTGTAATAATAGAAGGCATGATGGGGCCACAAGAAGAGTCCCTGTACATCTCGAAGAACGGTGAATACTTCTTCCAGGGAATTCATATAGAGGAGTTTGAACAGATGGTTGAAGAGCAGCAGCAAATGATGGAAGAGATGGAAGATCAGGAGGAAGGCGAGATAGTAATGGATCCTGAAGACAATCAAACCGAAGAGTAGTCAGTTTTCCGCGTTAAGAAAATCCATTTAGTTTTTTATTTTGACTACTTTGGGTTATAGTCGCTGAAATTTTATAGTATTGGCTCTGCTAAGATTGGTTAGTATTAAATCTAGAATCTACTTTAACTCCCTTTCTGTGTAGTCCAGATGACCCTGCTCAGCGTGGATCAACGCTTCAAAGAACTTTTTCACGTTTTCGTTTTCTGCTCGTGCCAGGAATTTTTTGTATTTTACTGTTGCATCTCTTTCCAGTTCCTTCGTCCTTTCTAGATCTTTCCTGGTAGAACCCTTTGACTTTTCACCTTTCATCTCCGGTTCGTCTATACCAAGAAGTTTGCAGGCAACTTCTGCATGCTCTTCTTCTACGCGTGCAAGCTGTTTGAATAGTCTGTTCATCTTTGAATATTTTTCATTTGAGTCGCTTACATCCTTGTAGTAGGCTGCAGCATTTACTTCCAATTCAACAGTCTCCTTTACGTCCTTCTCCTCCTGTTCTGTTAAATCACTTGACCAAAGTGGGGAAAACTCATCGATTCTTGTTATGAACTTTCTGGGTGCACCACAGAAAGGGCAGTCGTCTGGTGCTTCCCCTCCTATGTAGGGTTCCCCACATATATTACAGACAAAAAGCTTGCTCATGGTATCAGTACCAATATGAATTGAACTCTGTCTTAATAAATCTTACTCATGAAAAATTAGATAGAAGAATAGTAGTTAAATACAATCACCAGCTTTCTACAGCTTCCTTGGCTGAAGAACTCCAGTTTTCTATCAGATCCTCTAACCTGTTTCTTATTTCTTCCTTACTTTCCGAACTGTAGAAATATCTATATCCCCCGCTTGGTATGTTGTACTGTTTCCTTGATACAAGATTCTTTTCTTTCAGATGTTTCAATGATTTGTGGACTGTGCTCCTATCAACGTCGAGTTCTGTTGCCAGTTGTTTGACACTTTTCTCTTCTGTCTCGATAAGCCTTTTAAGAATCCTGTACTCGGTCACCGAAAGCTGAAATGAGCATCTGATAAGTTCTTCTATCCCTATGTCCTTACATGCAAAGTCTATCATTGTAACGGTTGTGAATTTTTGGCTATATGATTTTCACACCTTCGTTAGTTATTTAAGCTTCTTGAAATAAGTTTTGTTGACGGAACATGACTTGCAATATATGTGGTCAGGACGGTAGTCTTATAGAAGCAAACCACAAGGAAAAAGGTAAAATCATGGTCTGCAGGGAATGCTGGGTGGATATGTACGGCAAAAACGAGATCGTTTCAGGAAGAAGCTGTTCATCCTGTGGCGGATCCTGTGGATCTTGTGGATTTTAAAAGAGGTGATTTTATGGCTCTCAAAAAATCAAAGGACGAAGACTTCGACGAAAAGGTTCTGGAAGCCTCAAAGGAAAGGCCCGTTGTGGTAGACTTTTGGGCGGAATGGTGTATGCCATGCAAACAGCTCAAGCCAACGATAGAGGAGATAGGCAAGGAAAGGGATGATATAGACGTGGTCAAAGTGAATATAGACGAAGCAGATGAAAAACCACAGGAGTATGGTGTTAGAAGCGTTCCTAATGTCAAACTTTTCGTAGATGGTAAGATTGTCGACGAGTTCATAGGCAACAGGACCAAGGAAGACGTTCTTGAATGGATCGATGAAAATATTTGAAGGTGCAAAAGATGTACGATTTGATAGTTGTAGGTGCAGGACCAGCAGGTTATACTGCTGCTCTTTATGCGAAGAGATATGATCTAGATGTGCTTGTTGTCGGGGAGGATCTGGGCGGTCTCTGTAACGAGGCCTATATAGTTGAGAACTGGCCCGGGACTAAAGAGATAGAGGGCAATGAACTAATGGACAGGATGAAAGACCAGATCGAAGATTTGGGAGTTGAAGTACTACAGAAAAGGGTCGATAGGATAGAAGGAGAGGACACATTCAGTGTTCATGTAAACGGTAAGATATTTGAGACAGCTTCAGTTATACTGGCCCTTGGCGCCGATAAGAGAAGATTAAACATAGAAGGCGAGAAGGAGCTTGTAGGTAAAGGTGTGAGCTACTGCGTTACATGCGACGGTCCATTGTACAGAAACAAGGATGTTGCAGTTATAGGAGGTGCTGATTCTGGCCTGAAAGCGGCAATGCTTCTCGCGGAGTATTCCGATAATGTACATGTCTTTGAAGCCACTGATGAATTAAAGGCCGAAAAAATAATGATCGACAGATGCAGGGAAAACAACAAAATAAAACTGAACTGTGGTATGGCGCCTGAGAAATTTGTTGGTGATAAATTTCTCGAGAGGATAGTTTTTCAGAATGGAGATGAGGTGGAAGTGGATGGAGCTTTTATTGAGATAGGTTCCGTGCCAAATGAAAGCATAAAGAAAATAGGGAACAGAAAAATAACCAGGGATGAAGGAGGTTTCATAGAGGTTTCGCCAGGCCTTTCTACAAACGTTGAAGGTGTTTTTGCCGCTGGAGATGTGACCACAGCAAGCAACAAGATGAGACAGATAGTTACTGCAGCAGCCGAAGGTGCTATAGCGGCCTATTCTGCCTACAGCTATGTTGGAGAAAAAGATGCATAGTATTGATGGTGTAAAGATATGGATCTTCAAGAACTTAAAGAAGATATAAACGGTTGCAAAAAGTGCAACCTCCATAAGAAGAGAACACAGATAGTTGTAGGTGACGGTGTTTCTGATGCTGATATAATGTTTATAGGTGAAGCTCCTGGTCGCCAAGAAGACAAAGAGGGGAAGCCTTTTGTTGGAAGGGCTGGACAACTACTTGACAGTTTTCTTGAAGATATAGATTTGGATAGAAACGAGGTCTACATAACTAATATAGTCCTATGCCGCCCGCCAAACAATAGGAACCCCGAAGACGAAGAAATAGAAAAATGTACGTGTTACCTCGACAGACATATAGAAATAGTAGATCCCAGGGTTATAGTTCCTCTTGGTAGTTTCGCTACTTCTTATATCCTTGATAAATATGGAATCGATGGTGGTACGATAAGCAGTGTTCACGGAGAGGTGTTTACAGTCAATAATCTCAAAGGAAGTTTTAGGATAGTTCCTCAGTATCATCCAGCTGCTGCACTCTATAATCCTGATCTCAAGAAAGTGATATATTCTGACTTCGAAAAGGTAAAAGAGGTTGTCTAGGGCTTTACATACCTCAATTTTATAAACTGAAAAATTCTCATTGTTTTAGTGGTACCATGAGACTTGAATCTAAAGTGGCGATTGTGACTGGTGCTTCTTCCGGCATCGGAAGATCTATAGCTCTGAGATTTGCTGAGGAAGGGGCTGAGGTAGTGGTTGCTGACATACAGGAGAAACCAAGAGAAGGCGGCAAACCAACACATCAAAAAATCAAGGATAAAGACGGTGAAGCTATCTTCGTGGAGACAGATGTTTCCAGTAAGGAGTCCGTTGAAGTTATGTTTCAGAAAACAATCGAAGAGTTTGGAAGAGTAGATGTGGTTGTTAACAACGCCGGAATATTCATGCAAAGTAAAGTAGAGGATCTGAATGAAGATGAATGGGATAAGCTTATGGAAGTCGATTTAAAGGGTGTCTATCTCTGTACAAAAGAAGCAGTTAATCACATGCTTTCAAAAAATATAGAGGGATCAATAATAAACATATCATCGATAGCAGGTCTTCTCGGTTATAAGGGGGCAGCAGCATACTGCGCAGCAAAGGGTGGGGTTTCAAATTTTACAAAGGAGGTTGCTCTGGATTACGGTTCTGATGGTATAAATGTCAACGCTATCTGTCCGGGAGTGATAAAGACAGAGATGACAAAACAGTTCAGAGAGGATCCAGAAATGAAAGCCTTCATGGAAAATAATACACCCTACAAGCGTCTAGGTGAACCAGGAGATATAGCAAATGCAGCTGTGTTTCTTGCTTCGGATGAATCAAACTTTATCCATGGAGAAAATCTTGTTGTAGATGGCGGTTGGACTATCCACTGAGGTAATTTCATTTACTTTCTGAAACTATTTTCTTTAGATAGTTGTAGAATATTTCATAAAACTCCTTGTCCGTTGTTTCTACAACTTCCGCGAGCTCTGTCTGCTTTTCAATAAACTCAATGAGTTCCAGATCTTTGAAAAGTTTTTCTACCTTATCAGGATCTGTCCGTGTTCTTGGTTTATCGGGGGTTGCACTGCAACAGCCTGCGTGCGTCGACATATAAAGACCCATTTCCTTGCTTTTCTTTATTATCTCTTGTTTGTCCATTCCCATAAGAGGTCTATGTATAGGTACTTTGACGCCGTATGAAGTGGTTCTTAGATTTTGTAATGTCTGGCTTGCTTTTTGTCCCAGGGCTTCTCCCGTGGTCATTGAGTCGGCCCCAATTTTTTTGGAGATCATAGCCCCTGCGAGAAACATCGATCTTCTACATAGAACACATGAATATTCCCTTTCATCTCTCTCCTCAAGATCGTTGAAGATTTTCTGGAGTACAGTTCCCCAGGGAAATAGGACCATCTCATCAAATGGAACCACCCTTTCAAGCCTTTTAAGAGCTCGTATACTCAATGAGAATGTTTCCTCACAGTAGTATGGATGTAATACGAAATGAAGTGGAATTACCTTCATTTTCCTTCCCATCATCGCCGCAGCCACCGGGGAATCTATACCTCCGGAGATCAGGCAAACTGTTTTCTTACCTCTGTCGCTCATGCCTTCTAGATTATTTTCCATATAATAAATACCCACAGGCCGGTTTTAGGCACTATATTTAGAATTTCAATCTTCGTTCAGTCCGTGCTCTTGTCTCATCTCCTCAGTCTTCTCCAGAGTTTTCTGTGCTATCTTATGTTTTCTCTCAAGGTCCTCTGAAATCTCCATGCCTTCCTTCTTCTTGTACTGGTAGATGGCTTCGTGTAACCCATTGGCCGATAGGTTGGAGCAGTGCATCTTTATCTTTGGTAGTCCACCGAGTTCCTCTGCTATATCCTCTTCTTCTATTTCTTCTGCTTCATCCAGCGTCTTACCCATTGCTAGTTCTGTGGTGACCGAAGATGTTGCTATGGCAGATGCACATCCAAAGGTCTTGAACTTTATGTCTTCTATATACTTCTCGTTGTTCTTTTCTCCAACTCTGAGGTAGATATTCATCATGTCTCCACACGCAGGATTCCCGACTTTAGAAGTAACATCCGGGTCTTCTATCTCACCCATGTTTCTCGGGTTCTTGAAATGTTCCATTACCTTTTCTGTATACATCTAATCACCTATCTTACCTTTTTCGTCCATAGCAGTTATAGATCTTAGGTCATCGACCTCTTTCTCTAATGCTTCAACTACAGCATCTACATCATCCATGGTATTAAACCTTCCGAAGCTAATCCGCAGAGATGAGTGAGCCACTTCAGGCCCTTTATCCAGCGCCTCTAAAACGTGCGAAGCCTTTAGTTCATCAGAGCTGCAGGCCGAACCTGTTGCTACGTCTATACCATGGTTGTCCAGTCGTAGTACCAATGCTTCACCTTCCACGCCAATAAACGACATATTTGTGTTCCCGGGTAGACGTGGGCTTAGGGGGCCGTTTATCACAACTTTTTCTATCCTGGCGCAGACGTCTTCTACAAACTTCTGATGCATTTTCTCCAACCTATCCTTCTCCTGATTCTTCTGTGCCAGTTCACAGGCCTTTCCAAAGCCAACTATATAAGGGACGTTTTCTGTACCAGACCTCTCGCCTTCTTCTTGACCACCACCATGGAGCAGTGGGTCTATTTCCACATCTTGTCCTTTATATAGCGCTCCAATTCCCTTCGGCCCGTACATCTTATGTGCGTTTATTGTTGCCATGTCTACACCAAGATTCTCTACATCCACATCCATCTTACCTGGACACTGAGCCATGTCCGTATGGAAGTATGCGTTGCTTTTTTCATGGACTATCCTAGCCAGTTTGTTTATAGGCTGTATGGTACCTACCTCGTTATTTGCCATCATAATAGAAACCAAAACAGTATCTTCCCGTAGCTCTTCCTCTATATCTTCTACCGATAAGTAACCTTCCTTGTCGACATCAAGGTAGGTTATTTCGAAACCTTGTTCTTCTAGCCATCCACATGCCTCTAGCACACATTTATGCTCAATCTTCGAAGTGATTATATGCTTTCCTTCGTTTTTTCTTGCGAAGGCGGTACCCTTTATTGCATGGTTGTTGGACTCCGTTGCTGAGCTTGTGAATATTATTTCCTTAGCTTTGCAGTTCAGCATTTCTGCGACCTTTTGCCTTGCTTCCTCTACAGCCTTCCTTGCTTCTCTTCCCGTGGTGTGCAGGGAGTTTGGGTTTCCAAACCTATCTTCCAGATAGGGAAGCATCTCCATTTTAACTTTAGGATCCACAGGAGTAGTCGCATTATTGTCCGCGTAAATTCTGTCGACGTCCAATATTTTCATACAACTTTATAACGTTGTTATACATATTTAAAGGTTAGTTCTCAATGTTTAATGGGTGTAAATTATGACCGAAAATAAAAAAGAAAAGTTGGATGAAGAGTGGCCCGGTTACAAGGAAGATGGACATGATTTCATTGGTAAATGGGATGGGCCATATAGAGATTTGACAGACGAAGAAAGATATCTGTAATTTTGTCCTTCTTATAACAACGTTATATTTAAAAGCAGGGCTTACTAATAAGACTTTGTGATATTATGTCCGAAGAAAACTCATTTGTTAATGCAAAAAAACAGCTTGAAAACGCCGCCGAATATATAGAAATAGATGACGATGAACTCGAAGTTTTGAAGAAACCAAAACGCATAGTTGAGGTTAATATTCCTGTCAAGATGGACGATGGTTCTATTAAAAACTTTTCTGGATACAGAGTTCTTTTTAACGATGCCCGTGGTCCAGGCAAGGGCGGTATAAGATTCCATCCCGATGAAACGTTGGATGATGTAAAGGCACTTGCCTGTTGGATGACATGGAAATGTGCTGTAGCGAATCTACCATTCGGAGGGGCGAAGGGTGGTATAGTATGCGATGGAAGAAGTATGAGCGACGGGGAGCTGGAAAGGCTTTCCAGGGAATATATACGCAGGATATACAAGTACATAGGACCAGAACAGGACATTCCGGCACCTGATGTAGGTACAAATCAGAAGATTATGGGTTGGATGGTGGATGAGTATGAAAAGATTGTTGGAAAGCACAAACCGGGTGTTATAACTTCAAAGCCCGTCGAGCTTGGTGGTTCTCCAGGAAGAAGCGAATCTACAGGAAGAGGAGTCAGCTTCATGATAAGGGAAGCTGCAAAAAGACTGGGCAGAGATGTTGAAGGTATGAGTCTAGCTGTACAGGGCTTTGGAAATGTAGGTAGGCATCTGGTTAGATCAGCTCATGAAATGGGCATGAAGATTGTTGCAGTTACTGATGCAGAAGGCGGTGTTTATGATGATTCCGGCCTGGACCACAAGAAACTCGAGAAATCCATGGATAATCATGGAACTGTTGCAAAGGCAAGTTATGATAAGATAACAAACGAGGAACTTTTTGCCCTTGATGCGGATGTTCTTTCTCCTGCTGCGATTGAAAACGTTATTACAGAGGAAAATGCAGACGGTATCCAGGCTGATATATTAGCTGAAGCAGCAAACGGTCCTGTAACACCAAAGGCCGATGAGATACTCGATGAGAAAGACGTTTTCCAAATACCAGATTTTCTGTGTAACTCGGGTGGTGTTACCGGCTCTTATTTTGAATGGGTACAAAACAGATACGGGTACAGCTGGACCATCGAAGAGTTCAGGGATAAGCTTGATAAGAAATTAACCCAGGCCTTTGATGAGGTCTATAGAACCCATAAACGAAAAGGAATATCGATGAGAGATGCTGCTTATTCCTTATCTGTGAAAAAGGTCGTTGATTCTATGAGATCAAGAGGAAGTCTTTAGGTGATGGCATGAAACTTCCATGTGAAATTTTTGTTAACGATATTCTCCCTGCCGTGAGAGCAGTGATAGCCAAGGACCTTGTCGAAGAGCATGGTCTTACTCAGAGAGAGGCAGCCAGACGTTTGGATATGACACAGCCGGCGATTTCTCAGTACAAAAACAAGTTAAGAGGTAGAGAGATCAAGAAACTCGAGAATTCAAAGACTGTATCGGATAAGATAGATAGTCTTGTTGATGATGTCGCGAAGCAGAGGATAGATATGGACAAATACGATAAACGTTTCTGTGAGATATGCGAAGCAGCTAAAAATGATTCAATACTTGAAAAGAGATTTTCCTGTGATATATAATCAGTTATCCTTTGTATGTGTAGCTCAAATCTTCTTCTCCAACTATTCTTTCCTTGACGTTCCCCCACGATTCTTTCATCTTATCCATTGTTGATTCATCGCTTGGGTTACTGTAGTTACCTGATTCATATCCTTCTACTGGGGGTAAGAGAAGGTATATCAATAGCCCTATTATGAATATTCCGATTAGGCCTAGGGCTATTTCTATCCATGGAAACTCCAGATCTTCTTCAAGCTTCTGTATCTCTTCTCTTATGTCCATAAGAAGAGTTTCGGCTTCATCTATCTTTTCCTTTGCAGTTACAAAGTTGTCTGAATCCATATCTTCTTCTGCATCATCGAGTAATTGTTTGAACTGTGATAAGTCGTTTTCAACATGCTCGACATCTATTTCTTCCTTGAGCCTTTCTATATCCTCCTCGATCTTTTCTATATCTTCTTCAAGGGCACTGTGGGTATTTCTTATCTCTTCTTGAGTCTGTTCATCTGGGTGTACCCACATCTCACCTTCTATGGACTTTGTAGGACCATAGTCTACCACGTATTTTACAGTGTACTTATCCACAGGTGCTATGTAGTCCGGTGTGAAGTTAACCTGGAAGTCTTCTTTTTCTGTTTGTGTTACGTCAAGAGAAGGTGTCACTATATCAAACCATTCGTCTGATATGTTGGCTTCTATGTCTAGAGTTAGGTCTGTGAGGTCCTCTGTTCCTGTGTTTTCTACTGTGATGTTTTTTATTCCCCATTTCCCCTGGGCAACGGTGATTGTTTCGTCTTCCAATATAAGGTTTATATCGGGTTCACTGCAGTAAACGGGTGCTTCAATACACCTTCTCCTTAGATCTCCACAGAATCCAGGGCTATCGTCTGTAACTTCTTGGGTCTGGTGTATCTCATCGTCCTCACAGTTCCATCCTCCACATGTTTGGTTTTCCCAGTCATGGTACTCACATGATTCTGGTTCGAAGAATCTCTTTTCACCACTGGATACATTTTCATCCCATTCTACGAATGCCCTGTATTCGTATGTTAGGTTCTCTTCTATAGCAGCTTCCTTTTCAAATATGTACTCATACTCTTCTATAAAATCTTCTCTTGTTACTTCATCCTTGCTTGTCGATGCCCACAGGTCTTCGTTGAGTCCTTCTTCACCGTATTCGAAAAATACTGTTACACTGTCCTCGAGTCCTATTTCCAATAGCTCTCCTTTGAGTACAGCATAATCACTACCTATCTCTTCTGGGAATGAAGTTTTGACCTCGGGATAATCGTATACATCTATTTCTGTTTCATTTGACTTACCCAGAACCCTTCCCTTTACATCATATGTATCTGAAGTGCTTACAGACGTGTTTACTTCAAACGTTTCTGTACTTCCCTCACTGACTTCAACAGTATCCGAAACATGGAAGTCACTTCCTATGTAGACACGGACTTCGTATTCATATGAGTCTATATCATAGTCGCCTTCCACCCAGGAAATATCCATCGTTATATCGATGTTCTCATCGACGTACACTTCTTCGGGGTCTACCTCTATCTGACCCAGTTCAAAGTCTGCAGCCGTGTTTAAGCTCATTTCTTTTCCCTGATGGAATAAATTTCCTTCGAGACGCACCTCTGCTCTGAACTCTTCTTCTGTACCTTCATCGATATCGGTCCATTTTATTGAAAATTCTCCTGTGCTGTCCATATTTTTCTTGTTTATTTCTATCCATTCCTCCTTTCCGAAATACCAGAAAGAAACCATTGTTTCCTTTTCCTCGATCTTATTTTCGTTTCCGAGAAGTTCTCCACGCAGAACTGCCGAATCTGTGGTAATGTAATCGGCTTCCAGAGTTTTTACATATACCTCTGGCTTGGTTTCAAATTCCTTTATGTCACCAACCGTCTCGTTTTTACCCCATTGTATAGTTGCTTTGAATTCATAGGATGTGTTGTGATCAAGTTCAATCTTTCCCTCGAATCCACTTTCTTCGTCTACCCCATCCTTTTGTTTCTCATTCCATTGTGTTTTTCCCTTTTCCCTCCATTTGAAGTAAGGAACCACTTCGTCTTCCATACCCAGCTCGGTTATATTTCCGTGGAATACTGCAGAATTATGTGTTATGTTTGTTACCTTTACTGTGTTCACTTCGGGAAACGGTTCTGTTTCAAAGTTTCTTATGGATCCTTCGGTTTGATTATCTTCCCATTCGATCATTGCCCTGTATTCATGAAGCGTTCCATTGGTCAGTTCTTTAAGATCGATGTTGAATTCTTGGGTGGCGTTTTCAATTTCGATCCTGTGTGTTTCAGACCATGTGGTAGAATCGTCTTCTCTGTATTCGAAGAATCCGTATACATCCTTATCTTCATCGGGTAAATCCGCACCGCCAAAAACAGTAACTTCTTCATACTGTATGTTTTCCGTACGTAAGGTCTCTACTTTATAATCTTCTGTATCTGCTGCAACAGAAGGAACAGTACATATACTGAGAACTATTAGACCAATGGCATATAGAGCAATCTTGTTCTCCATGTTATCCTGTCCCTATAGTTTGTTTACTCTTAAGAATTATGAATATTTAAGCTTTGTATCTATGCATCGTTCTCAGAACTAAAATTCACTGTACTTAGTTTGTTTCCTTTTATTTCTCTTGAGCCTTTTCTTGAGTGTGTTTAACTTCCTTTTGATAATGTTTTCTTCCTGTGCTCTGTATGTGTAACCTGTGGGTTCACTGCCACCGAGGAAGCTGGTTAATGATTCTATTTTACCTTTGATACCTCCCTCACTACCACTGTTGTATGTATAACCCCCGGGGCCATAACCCGAATCCTTGGTTTGGTTTATGTGGTAAAAGGCACCCACTCCTGTTATTATGGCAATTAAGATAAGTGCCCATACGACCCAACTCCAGCCCATTTCTTGCTCTAGTTCCTCGACATCCTCTTTTAGAGATGGATATAAATCTTCGATCTCTTCTAGTTTTGTACGTGCTGTTCCATAGTCTCCTATTTCAATCGCTTCTTCGGTTTCATTGATTAAGCTATAAAGTTTTTTGTAATCTTCTTCTATGTCCGATATGTTAAATTCATCTCTTAGTCTATCTATAGTTTCTTCTAGCTCTTCTCTTATCTTTTTGAACTGTTCGAAATCATCTTCTATTTCCTTTATCTCACTCTCTCTGATAGTTGTGAACTCCCATTCGTCGCTTTCTACCTCTTCCCATTCATCTTCGACAACTACATACCATTTATACGTTTCGTTGTATTCAAGATCGGACCAACCCACCGAAACCTCACCATCTCCGGTGTTGTTTTCCTTGCCTATCAACGATCCATCTGAAGCATCGTAAAAGCCCACATCCATCTTGTAGCCATATGGGTGAAACGCTTCTATACTTAGATTTATTTCGGTTGCAATCCCTTCTGCTTCGTCTTCAGGCCATCTATCGCTGATCTCGGGTCCATACTGCTCAGTTGTGAAACTCTCGATTAATCCAACGGAGTCTTCGTCGTCCCATTCTACAACAGCCTGGAATTCGTACTCTGTGTCATAATCCAATCCATCGATCTCGTGTTCAAAGGTGCCCTTGTCCTCTAAAGTTTGTGTTTTAGTTTCCTTTCTGTCGTCTTCCTTGCCCCACTCCCACCATCTGAAGTATGCATCTACTTCGTCAAGGTTATCCATTGTATCCAGATCTCCACGCAGAACTGCTGCTTCATCTGTGATATTTTGTGCAGAAAGTGTATCGACACTTGCATAGGAGTCATCGTAGCCATTATCACCGTTTTCATCGTCTTCTTCTTCCTCGAACTCTGCAGTAATAGAATAGTCTCCTAACATCTTTATCGTCGTTTCTTCTGAGTCTACATCATCTATTTCACTTCTATCTCCGGACCATTGATAGAATTCGTAACCAGAATTCTGCTCTGCCCTGATATCAACGACGGTTCCGTTTACATACTCAAAGGTTCCTTCGCCAGGCTCGTTTACTGAACCACCAGAAGTTGAAC
>SL_8KL_010_SEDDRAFT_10003429_pt1 | contig 13074 bp, 17 predicted proteins | sample SodLakKL_010_SED_4_FD_11160 | JGI IMG/M metagenome (IMG submission 11160) | reverse complement strand
TTCTGAAGTTAGTTCTTCGTATTTTTTCTTTTTCAAACGGCTTAGTTTATTTATAGCGTTGACTATTTTCTCTTTTTTATAATCACAGTAATTTATTTTGATGTTCTCCACGAAGTTGATTACATTTTTAAATTTTATTGACATCATTAATCTGTAGAGAACGGATTCTTCACTATGTTCTTTTTCTCTAAGCGATGTGCATTTGACTCCTTTTTCTTCTAAGAACCTTTCTATCCTTCTCAGGAATTCTTTTCTGTTCTGCTCTAATTCTTTGTTCCCTGTGATCCCTATATCTAAGGTTTGGAGCCGGTTTTTTTCCTTGTGGATTTTTGGTGCACCCAGTTCGCCTCCTAGGAAAGATCCGTAGAATTCGTCTCTGAGGTCATCTTTTAGGGTTATCCACCCTGGGATCTTTAGTTCCTTTTCTGGTTTTTTGCCTATGGGTGCGCCGAGTGCTTTGAAGAATCTGATTATTTTCCTGTTTGTGTTCTGGTAACACCAGGAGTGTCCTTCGATTCCCGCCTCTATCGTTCTGGAATTCTCGTCGATTCCCTCTCCAAAGATCTCTATAAGGTCTTGTCCGAATTCCTCTGTCGCTTTTTTTTCGGAACTGGATAGGAATATGGCGTTAAGGTTTTCAAAAATACCTCCATCACCGAATGTAGCTCCCAGAACCTTCGCAATTAAAGGAAGCTTTGGGTCATCTATGGTTAATGGTAGGAGCCCTCTTTCCCTTAGCCACTCTGCTGTTTGGATGGGCTGTGGCTTGTGCTTGCCTTGGTGCCACCACCTTGTCTTACCGACCTTTTGACCCATTGATTTAGCAATTCTCTTGTACCCCCAGTCGGGATTTTCCTCACTTATCCTTTTGTATTCGTAGTATAATCTACACTGTTCTTGTTGCTTTTCATTGTAGGTGTTTATGATATCTTGTTCGTCGATTACCACATCTTTTGACTTTGTTACCACCTGTTCATCTTCCTCTATCTTTTCAGCTTCTTTATATTTTATTTCTCCGTTGTTCCATACTGCTACTTGGTGCTCCGGGGTGACGATTATTTCTTTGCCTTCTGAAGTCGTGATTTTCACCATTTTTCCTTCGTAGTGGTGCCTGTTGGATGACAGCACCTCTACTGCAGAGGCGGAATCATCTCTTTCGCCGAGCACTTTAAGTTCATTATCAGGGAGGTGTAATGCTTCATAATCTCTGTTCTCCTTAGTTTGAATCCTATCTGGATACTTTTGCATTATGCTATCAATCTCCTCATCTAATCTAATTTCTTCCAAACCAGTATCAGAAGGTTTCTTTGATTGAATTCTCAAATTAGAGGAGGAAAAACATTGAAACGGATCGTGTTTTACATCCCCGAGAAGTGCTCCGGCTCTAGCTCCTGTAGCATCTACAAATGGTGCTTTATCCTTGCCTGAATTATCTACGAGTAGTTTAGGTGAGTTCTTCTTGGATTGTTGTCCTTTTCCAGGCATGTTCATTCCTTGTAATCCTGAAGTAATTGCCATACCAAAAGCTAGCATAGCAAGGAGCATTCCTCCAACTATCATCACCGCTGCGAGGATTATGTCGCTGAATAGATTGAAGTGGATTGCTGCACCTATTGCAAGGGCGTAGATCAAACCCATTATGAGTATTGGGCTCATTCCCATCTTCGTGGGCATCTGTTTTTGCTGGGAAACGAGTCTCTTTTTCTGGTCGACTATCTTCTCTCCTTTTCCACTGTCAACCGTATCCACTTTAGGTTCATTGGGATCCTGTTGATTTGGATAAACCAGGATATCTTGAAGTTTCTCGGTTGGTAAGAGCTCACTCATGGATTTTGCAAGCATTGATTTACCTGTACCTGGCCCACCGATCAATAGAACGTTTCTACCTTGTCTTGCAGCTTTCTTTATTACTTCCACTCCTTCTTCCTGTCCAATGACTTGATCAACAAGTCTTTCAGGGACCTCTATCTCTTCAGTGGTCTCTATATCTTTGTACTTCGGCTCGTATTCCTCTTCATCTGACTTCGACATAAGCGATTACCTTATTTTATCTTAATAATTACAGGTTAAATTACCCATTAATACAAGTAGTTGGTATGTGTTTTGTAGTTCCGAAGGTTAAAAAGATTATGGAAAACCACCAAAGGATTAAATCCTTGAAGGAACTAATTAACCTATATAAACGAAAAACTGAAAATAAGGTGGATAGATGAAGGTAACATTTCTCGGTACAAGTGGATCTTTACCAACGAAAAAACGTGGGCAGCCCGCGATACACTTGCAGTACAAAGACGAGTCAATGCTCTGGGACTGTGGAGAAGGAACACAGAGACAGTTAAAACATACAGACATATCTCCATTCAAGATAAACTCCGCATATATAACTCACCTCCACGCTGATCACCTGATCGGACTAGCTGGATTAATACAGAGTCTTCAATTCCTTGATAGAAAGGAAAAACTTGAGATATACGGTCCAAAGGGAATAGATAGGTACGTAGAGTTCTTCAAGAACTGGGATCACTTCAACCTGGAGTTCGAGATAGATACAATAGAAATTCGAAAAGGAAGGATAAAAGAACGGGAAGATTATGAAGTAGAGGCATTTCCAGTTAAACACTCAACACCCTCCTACGGATTCATATTTAAGGAAAAGCCAAGCATAAACCTAAATAAGGAAAAACTAAAGGAATTAGATCTGTTAAATCACCCTAAGTGCAGTGAACTTAAAGAAAAAGGAGAAATAGAACACAAAGGAAATAAAATAAAACTGGAAGATGTGAAGGAACCGGAGAAAGAAGGTAGAAAAGTAGTTTATTCAGGTGACACTAAACCATGCAAGGAACTGGAAAGAGCAGCTGAAAACTCGGATTTACTAATAGTAGACTCGACCTTTGGAGAAGATCACAAAGAAAAATCAATCGAGTACGGTCATGGCGAGGCAAAAGGGATGGCTGAAATAGCTAAGAAAGCAAATGTGGGTAAATTAGTACTAACTCATTTTTCAAACAGGTATAAAGATGAAAGAGAGCTTGAAAAAGAAGCAAGAGAAGTATTTGAAGAATCTTACGCAGCTGAGGACTTCATGGAGATAGAGATATAGATTCATAGAAAAAGAGTTAAGACTAAGTAGATAAGAAGATAAAAAGGTTTAATGATTATTAAAATGATTCAGGAGATTATAACTTGTACACTTCGTCCCCTTCTCTCACTCTTTCTTTAACTTTCATTCCAACGCTCTCTCCTGCTCCCGATTCTTCAACTTCCTCTCTATCTATCTCCATTGAAGTTACTTCTTGTTCAAAATCAGTCGTGGATCCCTTTACCCTTATTTTATCTCCTACTTCGAGCTTGTCTTCAAGTTTTATTATACCCACTTCGATATCAGTGAAGTAGTGGGTTACCTCTCCTATTTTTTCGGACATTCACATCAACCTCTGGTAGATTAACCTATCGTGTTATTTACCTCTAAACTAATTTATATAATAACAGGTTTAAATGAGTTAATCAACATATATTAGTGGGGATCAAAATGAAGGAATACGTGAGTAAATTATTAATCACAGTGGTTCTTTTATCCATCTTCGCTTCAATAGGAAGCGCTATAGAGCTAAGAAGCCATTCTGTAGAGATAAGAATAGATGAAGATACTACAGCAGAGGTTAAAGAACGATTTAGCTTCAGATTAAGTGGATCTGAAATGGTGCAAACCACTAACTTCACTGAAGAGGAATACTTTAACCATATAGTGAGTGAGGCAGGTAAAAATTTTGATGTATTAACCGAATTACATCCAGATATTGAGATAGCTCCGAGTGTGAGCGGAGAGAGAAGAGACATGGTTATCTCTACTTCGGAGACGTACAGAACTCATAATTTAGTGATAAGTTACGAAACTGATGAATTAATCGAAATGATTAGACAGGAAGGAAGGATAAATCATTATAGATTTAACACTGAAGCTTTGAGATTCTACGAACCTGAAACAGAAATGGTTAGGTTAGGCGACAATACCAATCTTTTAATCGATCTGCCCGATACTATTGAAGAGGACAGGCTGGATCCTCCTAGAGACCCTTGGATGGTTCACGGAGGTAATGAATACCAGTGGAATACTGGATCTTGGGACATTGACATTGAATACAGTATGGTTGAACCAATCACCAGTTGGAGCCCGGGAGGGATATGGGAAACTTTCAAAGAAATGTTCATCAATGACCCTATATACGGAGTGATTTTACTCATACTGATAGCTCTATCCGTTATCTATAGAAAAGAGATAAAGCTGCTTTTCTCAGAGGGACTTGTTGCGGAGGAAGATCCAAAGCAGCCTAGAGAACAGCTTTAATGTTAAATATCTTTATGTTTGCTTGAATTTTTTCTTTTTATTTATTTCTCCTCTTGTTAATCCTTCGTATTCTAGTTCTAAGTGTGCTGCTAGGTTCTGCATTGTGTAGTCATCGGTTACTAGTTTTTGTTTTTCCTGTAGTGCAAGTGCGAGTACTTCTATATCTGTTTTACTTAGATTTTCATCGCTCCCTATCTCTCTTGCTTTTTCTTTTATTTTCTTGATGTGTTTTTTGCTTGGTTTGATTACTTTGAGGTTTCCCTGCGCTATCGCTGCTTCTCCAAGTGACTTTGACTCTATGTTCTTTAACTCTTTCATTACTGAGGGAGTTGTGTACATTTTTTCTTTGGATTGAAGTGTATCCGTGTTTATTATTGCGCTGGCGTCCAGTATTTCAGGCATTTTAATCATTAAAAGTTTAATTTTATTGGAATTGGGCTAGGTTCCTTTGGTTTTCTTTTTCTTCTTTTGGCTCTTCTTCGTTTTTTCCCGTATCTTTCTCTTGAGTGTCAAAGGATTTATTTTCTTTCATATGATTTCTTTCATTTCTCTGTTCTTGCAGATGTTCTCCTCGTATTTTATTTGCTTTTTTTATGGTTCTTTTTCTCTGGCTTACTCCTAGTAGTTCTAATTCGTCTTCTGTGAAGTTGAATTCAGCTGTTAGTTGGATTCTTTTCTCTTTGTTGTTCATCATTTCTTTTAGCATTGGTAGGTAGTCTTTTATCGCGGTGTTTACGGATACGTGGCACTTTCTCCCTATTTTGCGTGCTATTGATTCTCTGATGTTTCTTTCCGATTTGGTTGATCCTAGTTTTCTTATGAGTGATGGGAATTTGTACCTTGTGTAGCCGCTGTATTCTTCTTGTTTTGCAAGTGATACTCCTGGACCCATGAGTATGTTAGCGTATCTCCATAGTCCGTATTCTTGTCTGTTTCTAACTCTACCTAGGTATATATCTGCTTTTGATAGTTGTTCGAATCCTTTTTCCAGGTCTTCTGGTTTTTCGTACTGTCTTGGTATGTTTTCGTCTATCCATTTGAGTGTGAAGTCCGGGTTTTCGTCAAGGTCTTTTAGTGCTTGGTGTGCTTCTTCGAATCCTCTTTTTTGAAGTATTTTCTTCATTGCTTTGAATATCTTTGTTTTCTTGTTTCTCGTGCCCATTAGTTTTGCTTCTTCTTTTCCCAGTTTTTTCTTTCCTTGCGCTAGCGCTTGTAGATTGTTTATTGATCCTCTTACATCTCCGTCCGATGATTTTGCTATTTCTTTGAGCGTTTCCTCGTCCGCTTCTATCTCTTTTTTTTCAGCTATCTTTCCAAGTAGTTTTGCAATGGTTGATGGGTGTACTTTTTTCACTCTTATTAACTCGCATTTGCTTCTTATTGACTTTATTTTTTGCTCGTAGGCGTTGTTGGCTGTTAGTATGATAGGTGAATTGCTTTCTTTTATTATTTTATTTATTGCTCTTGTTCCTCCATGGTCCTGTCTATACAATCCGTCGACTTCGTCTATTAGTATTATTCTTTTTTTACCTGAGAGTGTGCGTGATTTTGATGCGTCTCCTATTGTTCTTTTTATATTTTCCTTGTTTCTGGTGTCGCTGGCATTCATCTCCAAGGTTTCCCAGTTGTATTCAGAGGAAATTGCTTCCACTATAGCTGTTTTTCCTGATCCCGGTGGCCCGTGCAGCAATAGTGGTTTTTTCTCTTTTTTTCCTTTTTCCCAGGCTTCAACCCATTCCCTGATCTTCTTCACGGTTGTAGCGTGTCCCACTATCTCGTCAAGTGATTTAGGTGTGAATTCATCCGCCCAGGTCTCCTTTCCTTTTAAAACCATCTTTAATCATTTTTAGTTTTTTACTTAGGCTGTGTTTCCTTTTTTAAACCTGAAGGGATAAATAACTAAGGTGTATAAATATAATCAAGGATTTCACCGAGTGATTTATGTGAAAATTGGATTAGTTGGTAAGACGAATACGGGTAAATCAACCTTCTTCAAAGCAGCTTCTCTCGTTGATGTGGAGATAAGTAACAGGATATTCACAACGATAGAGGCGAATAAAGGAGTTACTTACGTTACTACTGATTGCCCGTGTAATGAACTGGATGTTTCCTGCGATCCAAAGAACTCCAAATGTAGAGGAGGAACTAGATTGATTCCCGTTGAATTGATAGATGTTGCCGGACTTGTCCCAGGTGCTCACGAAGGTAAAGGTCTTGGTAATAAATTTCTTAGCGATCTAATGGAAGCGGAAGGATTAATCCATATACTGGATCTTTCGGGAAGAACGGATAGTGAGGGAAACCCTGTAAAGGACCACGATCCTGAGGAAGATATTGATTTCCTTTACAGTGAGATAGATCACTGGATAAAAAATCTGTTGAAGGAGAGTTGGGAAGAGTGGAAAGAAGAACAGAAAAGAGGAGAAAGAGAGCTCTACGAGAATATTCATCGTAAACTAACTGGGCTAGGGATAACCGAGAGAGAAGTGAAAAATAGTATTGAAGGAGGATACGATGATATTCTGGAATTAGCTAGTAATATAAGAAAAGAGAGCAAACCTATAATATTAGCTGGTAATAAAGTGGATCTTTCAAATGCAAGAGATAATTATGATAGGTTAAAAGAGGATTATGATATCATACCGATTTGTGCTGAAGGTGAATTAGCTCTCAGGAAAGCGGATAGAGATGGATTGATAGAGTACATTCCTGGCCAGGATCATTTCGAGATTGAGAATGAGATGAAGAAAGATAAGAAAGAAGCTTTGAAGTTCATGAAGGAAGAGATACTGGACAGATATGGTTCAACAGGTGTCCAAGATGCTTTGAACAGAGTGGTATTCGATGAACTGAATTACATTGCTGTTTACCCTGTGGAATCTAAATCAAAATATACTAATGGAGAGGGAGATGTTTTACCTGATGCTTATTTACTGGAAAAGGGATCTAAAGCAATTGATCTGGCTTATGCGATCCATTCTGATATTGGTGATTCTTTCAAAGGAGCTATTGACGCTAGATCAGGGGAGAAGCTTGGTAAGGATTCGGAGTTGAGCCATGGTGACGTTGTTGAAATACTGACTTAGATTGTCTAGTCTTTTTCTGTTCTTTTTTCCAGTTCTTTTTTCGCTTCTTTCGCTGCTTTTTTAAGTTCTTTTTCGAATGGCATTTCTTCTTCTCCTATTGGTATTCCTAGTTCTTCCGCTGCTTTTTCTTCTTCTTTTACCGCTGTTTCGAACATGCCTAGTTCTTCTCTTTTTCTCTTTAAGCGGGTTAGTGTGTAGAAATAAGCGTTTATTATCGTATCTAGACCCATTCTTCTTTTTTCTCCGCCACGTGAGATTTCTCCTACGTAGAGTTTTACTAGCTTGTAGGCTATTTCTTCTTCCGATATTGGTTCTTCCGTCATTTTATCATTGGGTTATGTTGTTGATCGTGATTTTTCCTTTTTCTTTGAACTCTTTTAAAGATTCTTCGGCTTTTTCATTTTTCAGTGCTTTTTCTCTGGTATTGGAGTTTTTGTTTATTTTTCTTCGTTTCTTTATCTTGGCTTTCACTTGATCTATTTCTTCTTCAAGGTTGTCGAGTTTTTGGTACAGGCTTATCATTTCTTGGTGGTTTTTCTCGCTTTTTTCAGCGTGTTTGGTAACTACTTTGTGGTATATGTTTGCTTCGGTCTCCAGGTTCTTTATTTGTTCTCTTAGTTCCCTGGCTTTTTTCTTTTTTTGTTTTAGTTTCTGTGCTTTTTCTTTTTTCTTTTCGAATTCTTCCAATTTTTCAACTAGTTCTTTTTCCTTATCTGGAGATGTTGGCTCGGTTTGGTACTTCCAGTAGATTTTGTTGTATTGATCCTTGTAGTATGAAGGTGATTTATTAGTGTCTATATCCTGTGATAATTCCTCTATCTCTTGTTGTATTTCCTCGAGCTGTTCTTTTTTCTTTCTTTTTTCCTTGTTCTTCTTGTTTCTTTTTTCTTTGTATTCGGAGACCTTTTCATTTTCATGGTTTCTTTTTTCTTTTTTCTTTTGGGCTTTTTCTCTGAGTTTCTCAGCTCTCTCTATCTTGTTTTGCTTTTCTTGTTCTAGTTTTTCCAGTGTCTTCATGTTATCTTGCCTTTTTTATCCTTCTAGCCATTCTTGCCCTACTTCTTCGAGTTTTTCCTCGTGAGAGGCTTTGTACATGTCTTTTCCGAACTTCGCCAGTATCAATGCACCAAATACGAGCACAGCATGGAAACCCAGGCTTATCATTGCTTTTTGAAGATTTTCTTCCAATAGGGTTCTTGATGCGTTGAATGTTATTACCGGGTATGTTATTAGTGATATTGCTATTAATATTATTAGGATTGAGAAGACTTTTTTAATGTTTTCCCTCGGACCTATTTCCCCCATTTTTCCAAGTACTTTTTTAAGTTCTTGCTTCATGTTTGCTCTGAAGGAGAAGAATTGGCTTTGTAGTTCATCGATTCTTCCTTCTAATTTCTTTGTTTTCTTGTCAATGTATTCTTTTTGTTCTGCAGCTTTAAGGTCTCTTTTAGTGTTCACATCTTTCTTGAATTTCTTCATTTTTTTATCTATCTCATCCATCATGTGTTGAGTGTTTTCTTCAAATAGTTTTTCCACTTCTCGTTCTAGTCTTGTTCCTATTTCTTCTTCGAAGTCTTCTTGTACTTTTTCATAGGCTTCTTTTGCTTCTTCTTCGGTTAGACCTGTTTCTTGGAGCGTGAGAATTATCTCATCTTTTGATTTGTCCTTGGAGATCATTTCGAAGATTATGTCTCGAAGTTCCTTTTCCTTTCTCTTTTCTCCTGTGTCACTCTCGTTAGAATTAGCCATGTGTATATTAGTTTTTCACTGCTTTTTAACCTTTTTTCCAAATCTCGTTATTTAGTTCCGAAGTTAACTGAAGTTAACCCAAAGGTGTTGGGAAATTTCCTTATTGATTGGATTCTAAGAAATAGATAGATTTAAAATAATCGAGGTGATTTGTCTGGATGAAGTAGCGCAGATATCGGCTGAGTTGCTCGTTATCATGGCCGCAGTAATTGGTTTTGCATTGCTATTGATTCAAAATGTATCTTCTACATCTGAGGAGGCTGCAGAGAAACTTGATGAAGCTTCTGAAGATCTTCTGGATGAAATAGGCAATATAACATCTGGTTGAAGGTGATTAATTTGGATAAAAGCAATGGTAAAGATAAAAGAGATAGAGCGCAGATTTCAGCTGAATTGATAGTTGTGCTGGCTGCTGTTCTAGCCGTTTCAGTGATTCTAGTGAGTGGTTTGGATTCATTCGCGGAGGAAGCTGAAGAAGTTCTTCGTAAAGAGATCGATAGGTTGTTTGATTACCAGATTGAGATAGCTAAGTGGAAATGAATTAGTGGTGATTCAATTGAATAGAGGTCAATTGTCGCTTGAGTATTTAATTTTATTCTCCCTTGGCCTTAGCTTACTCTTAGTTTTCCTACCTTTTCTCTCGCGTGCGAGAGACCTTTCAAGAACCTCTATTAAAAGATCTGAATTAGATGCCTTGATCAGAGACCTTTCAACAAGTTGTGAAGAAATATTGGTAACGGGTGGATCTATTGAAATAGATATTGACCAAGAAATGGAGATAGAAGAGCTTCAGGATGAAGTAAAGGTAGAAATAGATAATTTAAGCTCCTCGGGAGAATGGCATGAAAGCTGTATTCTTTCAAGGGATGAGGAAAAGGTAACAATCAGTAGAGAATTCGAAAATCAACCGTGAACACAATGCACCGAGATATAATACTTTTATTTATAGAGTAATTAAAATTAAAACATGGGGAAAAAATCCGAAGAGATCAAGAAGAGAATTGAAGAAGCGGAGAGAAGGAAAAAAGTTCACAAGATGAGGCAGAGAGAGTCATCGGACGCTCAGAAAGGAAGAAGGAAAAAAGTTGAAAAGAAAGAGTTTCAGAAAATGTATGATAAATACCAAAAAAATGAGATCGAGCCACAGAGGTTTAGAAGAGTATTCAAGAAGATGAGATTGAACACTGATGAAGCTATTCTAGAGATAGCTAAGTACCATGCTGAAAAGAAAGATAAAAAAAGTTTAGCCAAATTTGCCCGGTATGCTTCAAAGAACTCCAAGAAACTGTTCGGAAAGGACGAATCAGCTAGTAGGATAAAAGAAGTAGCAAGGGAAAATCTTTCCGAAGAAGAACTGGATAAAATAAGAGCATTTAAACAAAAGAAAGAGTCTAAACCATGGTATAGTTAAATGTTATCCTTCTCATCTCTTTATCTATTTTTCTAGAGAACTCTATTTTTCCTTTCTCTTCATAAGATATATGAGGATTTATTTTCTCAATTTTCTTAAAGCAATTTGGATTAGGTTCTTTCTTTGCTATGCATACTTCCACTATATCTTGTGCCTGAGTGTACGCCATCTCCTTTGATAGGTCCGGATAACTAGCATGTGTGATTGAGTTAAGAGATATTAATAGTATTAGTAAACATATAGTGGATTCTAGTGATAGTATGAATCCTTTTTGATTGTTTCTTATTTTATTCTGTTTCTTGTGTTGCTTTGAGTTTGATAGCATGTTTTTCTTCTCCTATTAGAGCTATTCTTTTGATTTGAACTGTCTTTGAGTTTTTACTTATATCTTTTTTGTCCAGTACTGTTTCTCCGTCTATTTTTTGTATTTTTATCCGTATTTCTCTGTGTTCTAATCCTAGGGACTGCTTTATTTCTTCCGGTGACTTTTCTTTTAGTGCTTGGATTTTCTCCGGATCCAGTTGATGGTTTTGTGCTGTGTTTTCTCGGTATTTTGCCAGTCCTATTCTCTTGATTTGTTGTGATTGTTCCCAGTCTCTGGGTTTTCCTGGAGTGGTTATTAGTGATTCTGTGGCGAAGTAAAGTTCTTTCTGTAAGTTTATCCTTTGTTCTTTTTCCATTGATCTATCCTTTATATTGTAGGTGTGGATAGTGGTGAGTGTGATCATGGTTAGTGCGGTTAGTATTGCTATTGCTGTGTCCAGGGTTGCTATTTGGCCTTTTGAGTTCATTCTTGTAGGTACCATGGTTTTGTGGAGCTGCATTTTACCTTTCCTCTTGTTAGTGTTATTTCAGGTGATAAGGTTCTTGCCGTGACCTCTGTGCTGTTCAGCTGTTTTATTAGTTTGTTTTGTTCGGTTTGATCGGGTGCTGTGTAGTTCCCGGTGTTTTTTGCTGAAGGTCCGTGTAGGTATTTCAGAGTGCATTGATGGGATGTTCTGGAGATCTCTCTGTATTTCTCAGTGTTTATTGTTCCTTGTTTTAGTTCTTGTTGTGTTTGGTTATGTATTTGTAGTGCTCCTCCTATTATAGCGGTGTAGGCTGCTATTGCTATGAGTATTTCCAGGGATAGTTGTCCTCTGTTCCCTATTTTAATCATATTTTTTCCTTTTAGTTATTTGGTTTGTATCGTGGTTTTTCCAGGTATTATTATTTTTTGTTTGGTTTTTCCTGTATTCATCTTGATTTTGAAGGAGGGTTCTTTATCTATCACAGTGGCTGTTTGCTCTATGAGGTAGTTGTTGTGTTTTATCTGTGCTTTTGGTTCTTCTTCCTGTATCGAGATGTAGTTTATGCATAGTTTTGGGCTTGATTTTAGTTTTTTCAGGGTTTTTCTTGGTTGTTTTTTTAGTTTAGATTTCACAGGTTCGAATGCATTGATCATCTTTGTCAGGGTTTCTTGGAATTGGTAGGTGTTTTTGTCGATGTACCCTACTTTAATTTGTATTTTAGTGTCTTGTTTTTCTTCTTTCACTCTATTGAACCATTTTTCTATCTGTTCACATGCTTTTTGTTCTCTTATTATTGGTTTTTCTCCTTTTGTTTGTTTCATTGATTGTTTAATAGAATCTTTGAATCCTTTTGTTAGTCTATATCTGTTTTCCTGGATATTTTGGTTTAGTTTGACCGTGTTCCTGGTCTCTTGAGTTTTTTGTTGTATTGTGTTCTGTGTTATTGCTGCTTGGTGGATCATTGTGATAGATATTAGGAGTATGGTCGTGGCTAGGAATCCTTTGCTGTTTTGTTTTTTATTTTTTACTGATTTTTTGGCCATGTTTTTATGTGTGGTTGGTTGTTTAGATGGATTTTTTCATTTCTTTGAGTTAATAGCAGTTAGTTTCAGATGAAGATTGATTCTTCGAGTAGTTTTTTATGGGAGAACGAGATTAGTTTATACATGCAATTCGATAAAACTGAATTAATTCATTTAACTATATCAGTATTAACCATCACAGCAGCTTTTCATATTATATTGGTTAAAGCTGGTGTGCAAGCAGGTTTAGGAGCAGTCTTTTTAACAGTTGGAGTCGCTTTCTTGTTCCACGAGCTTGGGCATAAATCAGTGGCTCAAAGATTTGGTTGTACCGCTGTTTACAGGGCTTGGACTGCTGGTTTAATACTTGCTTTGGCTTTTGCTATATTTACTCCTTTTATCTTTGCTGCTCCTGGAGCTGTATACATTCATAAGAAGTATTTGACTGTTAGGGAGAATGGATTGATTAGTTTATCCGGGCCCTTGACTAATTTCTTACTGGCTTTTGCCTTTTTAGGAATTATATTCATGTTTCCAGGGCTTGGCACGATTGGTATGCTGGGTTTTCAGATAAATATGTTCCTTGGAATGTTCAATATGCTGCCTTTCCCTCCTTTAGACGGATACGATATTCTAAGTTGGAGTAAGATTACCTGGATAGTTCTCT
>SL_8KL_010_SEDDRAFT_10003428_pt1 | contig 13080 bp, 11 predicted proteins | sample SodLakKL_010_SED_4_FD_11160 | JGI IMG/M metagenome (IMG submission 11160) | reverse complement strand
ACGTGCCTCTTGGTCTTTGAATCATAAATATCAGCGATGGTCACCATGATCCCTGTTTCCTCCACGCCACCAAAATCCTCATTAAAGGCAGTTCCGAATGTTTTCATCGTGGGACTGAGCCCCATATAGGAATTGATCAGCGGGGGGATATTTTCTTTCCGGCCCCTGACGTGTTGCGACAACAAACGATAATTCTCCTCAAAGGTCTCTGCGGTAAAAACTTCAGCAAGTTGTGCTTCCGGAGTGGTTATCGGCAAAGGCTCGTATGGGGCTGCCAGATTATCCTGATCAGGGAAAAAGCGATGCATGAAATACAATATCAGGTCACGGGCATACGTGTCAAAATGCTGGTACATGGTCACCTTGCCCAGAAAATACTTCAGTTGGGGATAATCCACCACAAGGCCCCCCAAACCATCCCAGAGGTTATCCAGAGAGTAAATGCTTTTCCTGTTTTCTCTGGATGGCTGGTACGCCGGCTGCACAAAGGAACGTCCGAGTTCGATGGTATAAGGCATAAAGTCCCTGATAAACTGACCGGAGAAGCGGAACAACCGTGCCATGGCAATATCAGGCACACCATCAGGTCGTTCGGGCACATCCCAGCAACAGGTAAAGCGGTACCCTCCCACAATATCTCTGGCTGCAGGATCCCACACGATCAGCTGCTGATATGGGTTTTCACCCTGGTCAAAATCATCCAGATCCAGTTCTTTACCCGTTCCTCCCCCCGCCTGGCGGAAGGAAACCTCACGCAAACGTCCGACCTCCCGCAACACATTCGGTGCATTGCGGGAATCCACCACATATATTTCGTTGTTGCCCTTGTTGGTGGGGCGAAAAAACCTGTCACCTGTTAATTCAGCCATCAGCATATCCCTGGACACAGGCTGAATTATCTCCCTTTCATTGTCCTTCATCTCCTTATTCATTCGGGTTAATCATTAAATACCAAATTGCCGTCAGGCAACCCGTAAACATGCTTTTTCATCTTCTGTGCCCACTGGTAATGGGTGTATTCTTTCGTAAAGGTACTATATGGCACAGGCTTTCCAAAGATAATGCGTAGTTTTTTATTTTGCTGCCTGAACATTTCATCAGGCAGGTACAGCATCTCCACATTGAATTTGATGCCCAGACGCTTTCGCCATAATGCCAGGTTGTAAAAAAAATTGGAGTTTTTCCCATCAATATACACCGGAACAATATCGCGTTTGTGCTGTACAGCTTTTGTAATAAACGTCTTTTTCCATTCCAGATCACGGATCTCCTTCCCCTGCCTCCTGGAAACCAAGCCTGCCGGAAAGATCAATATCAGTTCATCGGAAGAGAAACATTCTTCCAGCGCCCGAACAAAGCCGGCCGTATTTTTTCCGTGCTTGTTCACGGGAACAAACAACTCTTTCAGGTTGTAAATCTCAAGCAGGATGTCGTTGGCCAGGAAGCGGATATCTGAACGTTTTTTCCCGATCACATGCATCAGTGCCATTCCGTCCAGCCCCCCCAGGGGGTGATTGGAAGCCACAATGTAGCGGCCGGAAGACGGAATATTTTCCTCATTGACCACTTCGATGTTGAGCTCAAAGCGTTCAATTAAAATGCGCTCAATGAATTCGAGACCGGTCAGATGATGGTACTCTTCCAGCGCCTGATTGATCTGATCCTGATGAATGATCCGTTTCAGGTACCGGATCAAAGGACCGGGAATCAGATGATAGGCCTTCCCGGCCTTGGATCTCAACACTTTGTCGATATCGATCCGTTGTTGCTTTTGTTGATCTGGTTTTACAGTCATTCCGGCTTCTTCCATCGCCATCAAAAATAAGAAATTAGTTTCAAAATCCATACAACAGCAAGGCAACCGAAAGCGAGGATCCATCCGGACATTCAGATTGCATCAGCAAACCACCAAATGGCCGGACTGCTGATAATTAAGTAATTAGCACAAAGCCCCTTGTTCTTCTGCCCGTATTCAACCAAAAAGTTATTAACAATGTGGTAAAAAGTGGTAAAAAGTGGTAAAAAGTGGTAAATTTATATCTATATTTACACTTTGAAAACGGATAAACGCGAAAAAATGACACACCTCCTTGGTGAATTTGATTGCAGAATCGACACCAAAGGCCGCTTTATGCTTCCCTCGGGACTGAAAAAGCAGCTGGATCCCGGTGATCAGGAGCGTTTTGTCGTCAATCGCGGCTTTGAAACAAACCTTACACTCTACCCGGAGAGCGAATGGCTGAAAATATCGCGTGAAGTTAATTCTCTGAACCTGTATAACAAAAAAAACCGGGAGTTTGTCCGTTATTTTTTCCGGGGGGCGAAAGAACTCCGGCTTGATCCGGCAGGCAGGCTACTGCTGCCCAAATCATTGATCGATTACGGTGAGATTCATAAGGAAATCGTTCTTTTAGCATATGGAAAACGCATAGAAATATGGGCCAAAGAGGCTTATGAAGGCTTGCTGGCCAGTGAACCTGAAGATTTTTCTTCACTGGCTGAGGAAGTGATGGGGAAGGTTAACCAAACGTCCGGAGGTGAAGATGTATCATAATCCGGTTATGCCGGAAGCTGCCATTGACGGATTGTCATTGGTTTCCGGCGGTATTTATGTGGATGCCACTTATGGTGGCGGAGGACATTCAGCCGCAATACTTGAGCGGTTGGGTGAGGGAAAACTCATCGCTTTTGACCAGGATGAAGATGCCAGGAGGAACATCCGGGATGACCCCAGGCTGGTTTTTTTTGATCACAACTTCAGGTATATGAAAAACCTCCTGAAGTTTCACGGCCACCTGCCGGTTGACGGCATACTGGCCGACCTGGGTGTTTCATCTTACCAGTTTGACCAGGCTTCAAGGGGCTTTTCCACAAGGTCGGAAGGTCCGCTCGACATGCGGATGAACCGGCAGGCCCCCATGAGTGCGGCAGATATTCTCAATACTTATGATGACAAACAACTGGCCGGACTGTTTTACACCTATGGTGAACTGAGAAATTCACGCAGGATCGCCGCAGCCATCATTGACCATCGCCGGGAAAAACCCTTTGAAACAACCACAGAACTGACCGGGTTGCTGGAAAAAATGGCCCCGCGTGGCAGGGAAAACAAATTCCTGGCCCAGGCATTCCAGGCTCTCCGCATTGAAGTTAACCAGGAACTGGACTCACTGAAGGAGTTGCTGACACAAAGCACCGAGGTGCTGAAAAGTGGCGGAAGACTGGTAATCATTTCTTATCATTCCCTTGAAGACCGGCTGGTGAAGAATTTCATGAAAACAGGAAACCTCACCGGGAAGCAGGAGAAGGATTTTTATGGGAATTTAATCCGGCCTTTTGAGCCGGTGGGAAAAGTGCAAACAGCAGATCCAAAAGAAATCGCTGAAAACCCCCGGGCGAGAAGTGCCAAACTCAGAATCGCAGAAAAGGTTGATCAACATGACAGGAAATAAATTTAAAAAACAGCAAAAAGAGAAGGCATATGCCGGCAATGGCCGCACAGGTCGCTTTTTTGCGGGCCTGCTTGACGGCAGCCTGCTCACCGGAAAATCAGCTCCGTCTCAGCTTCCCTTTATATTTTACCTGTCAGGCCTGGCCTTGTTCCTGATCTTCAATGCATACTATGCCGAGAAAAAAGCAAGGGAGGCAGACCGGTTACAACAGGAGATGACCGCATTGCGCATTAGATATGTCCAGGTCAAATCCGAATATATGTACCTGACAAACCGTTCAGAGATATCCAGAAGATTAAGAACCCGGGGGTTCGTTGAACCAAAGGAACCGCCCAGGCCCGTGTATGAGGTAAGAAAAGACAAGGGTTTGATGGATAGGCTTTTGGGGCGCAACTAAACATGAATAAAAACCACCTGAAGGGAAAAAAGGATCGTGGAACAAAAAAGCGACATATTGTGGAGAATTCGCCTGATATATTTTTTGATGGCGGTGATCGCTGTGGCAATAATCGCCAAGGTTCTTTATATACAACTCGTGGAAGGTGAATACTGGAAAGAGATTTCACGCTCGTCAACCATTCGTTATGTCAGCATTGAAGCTGCCCGGGGAGATATTTGTGCGGATGACGGAAGATTACTGGCCACCAGCGTTCCTGTTTATGAAATTCGCATGGATATGAGCAGTTCGGTCACCTCCGATCAGTTGTTTTCAGACAATGTGGATTCCCTGGCGTATCAGCTTTCCAGGTTGTTCGGCGACCGCAGTGAAGCCCGGTATCGCAGAGACCTGCTCAGAGCCAGGCAAAACCAGGAACGCTACCACCTTGTCAAACGCAATGTAACCTGGGAACAGCTTCAGCAAGCGCGGCGATTTCCGCTGTTCAGACTGGGGCGTTTCGGCGGAGGCTTCATTGTCAACGAAAGGACAAGGCGGGAAATGCCTTACCAGACGCTGGCTGCACGAACGATCGGTTATGAACGCGAAGGGATCTATGTGGGGCTTGAGGGAGCCTACAGGGAATACCTGGAGGGGGTACAGGGAAAAAGACTGATGCAGCGGCTGAGTGGAGGAACATGGATGCCGATCAGCGACCAGAACGAGATCCGCCCGCAAAACGGCAAAGACCTTATCACCACAATCAATGTTGAGATACAAGACATTACCGAAAAAGCTTTACTAAAGCAGTTGCAGCGATTCCGGGCCAGTCACGGAACAGCAGTGGTCATGGAGGTGGCCACCGGAAAGATCAAAGCCATTTCAAACCTTCAGAGAAATTCCTCCGGAACCGGTTATGACGAAATGTACAATTTTGCCGTGGGCCAGAGCACAGAACCCGGCTCCACGTTTAAACTGGCATCATTGATTGCTGCACTGGAAGATGGCGTCGTAAGCCCGGACGACTACATTGATACCGGAGGGGGAAGTATCACCTATTACAACCGGACCATGAGGGATGTCAACGAGGAAGGTCACGGAAATATCCCTGTTCGTGAGGCATTTGCCTTGTCTTCCAATGTGGGGATCTCCCAGATTATCTATCAGGCATACAAGAACAATCCTGAACGTTTTGTGGCCCAGCTCAGACGACTTGGACTGCACGAGCCCCTTGACCTGGAAATCTCAGGTGAAGGCCGCCCCGTCATTCGTGAACCCGGAAGCCAGGGGTGGTCAAACCTTTCTCTGCCCTGGATGGCCATCGGATATGAAGTGTCACTGACCCCCTTGCAAACATTGACACTCTATAATTCCGTGGCGAACAACGGACGGATGATGAAACCAATGTTTGTGAGTGAAATCCGTCAGGCAGGCCGGACTGTCAAAAGGTTTTCTCCGACAGTTATGAACCGTAGTATTGCGGGGAATCGCACCATTCGTAATGCACAGGAAATGCTGGTTCAGGCCGTCGAAAAGGGAACCGCAAGCAATATCCGGACAGATGCCTATCCCATTGCCGGCAAAACAGGAACGGCCCAGATTGCGCAGGCCGGCCAGGGTTACAGGGGGCCTTCGGGCACGCATTACCAGGCCTCTTTTGTGGGTTACTTCCCGGCAGACGACCCCGTTTACAGCTGCATCGTTATGATCAATAACCCCCGGGGGTATATCTATACGGGCAGTGGGGTTGCGGCACCGGTTTTCAGGGAAATTGCAGACAAAATGTATGCCGCCCAGTTTTTTATGGCGCCTGAAGAAGAACAGGAAGTCATGATGGCTTCATTCCCCGGGTTCCGAAGCGGCCACCTGGACGACCTCAGGAACATCTATGCTCCGTTCGATGTGCGCATCTCAAAGGGCTCCTTTGAAAGCCAATGGGTCCGGGCTACCCTTTCCGCAGATACCGTCAGGTTTGAAGATCGTAAGTTTATTGAAAACCTTGTCCCTGAAGTGGTGGGGATGGGACTGAGCGACGCCATTCATGTGCTCGAAAATGCCGGTTTGAGGGTTCGTTTCAGTGGCCGTGGAGTGGTCAGAAGGCAAAGCATCCCACCCGGAAGAAGAATCAACACCGGAAACACAATATATCTGGAACTGTCATAACAACAAGTGACCATGCCGCGAGAAAAAGAATTAAGTGATATACTATACCGCACAGGGGTAAAAGAAACCTGGGGCACACCCCACTGTGCCATTCTTTCTGTGACCGCCGACTCCAGGATGGTCAGCCCCGGAGCACTTTTTATTGCGGCAGAGGGGTTGACCACAGATGGTCATCAATATATCAATGAGGCGATCGATGCAGGAGCCAGGGCAATTATGTGTGAAAAAATGCCTGAAGAACTGGTTCCGGGTGTCAGTTATATCCGGGTATCCGATACAACATCCGGGATGGCCGCTGCCGCAGCAAACTTTTATGACAATCCCTCTGAAAAGCTCAAACTGATAGGTGTAACAGGTACCAATGGAAAAACAACAACCGTCAGGTTACTGCATGAGGTTTTTACAAGACTCGGGCACACCTGCGGACTGATTTCCACCATCAGTAACAAGGTGGGAACAACAGAGTCAGCTACCCGTTATACAACCCCTGATGTTTTGTCAACCAACAAGCTTCTGAGCCAAATGGTTGATGCAGGTTGCGAGTATGTTTTTATGGAAGTGAGTTCCCATGCGTTGACCCAGGGAAGAACTGAAGGCCTTCATTTTGCCGGTGCCATTTTTACCAATATCTCGCATGACCACCTGGATTACCACAAAACTTTCAAAGAGTACCTCAAGGCCAAGCAGCTGCTGTTTAACAACCTGAGCAGCTCAGCTTTTGCACTGACAAACCTGGACGACAAAAACGGAATGATCGTCCTGCAAAACACCAGGGCCACCGTAAAGACCTACAGTCTGAGAGCCATGGCCAACTATAAGGGAAAGATCCTGGACAACAGTTTTGAAGGACTTCATCTGCGTATCGGCAAACATGAAGTCTGGAGTCAGCTGACCGGCCGGTTCAATGCTTACAATATTCTTGCTGTTTACGGGGCAGGCCGCATGCTTGCCAAACAATCCGATCAACTCCTGACGGCGGTCAGTGCCTGTGAGGCCCCGGCAGGACGTTTCGAGTATTTCAAAAATAAAAACAACATTACCGGCATCGTGGATTACGCACACACCCCTGATGCACTGGAAAATGTATTGAAAAACATCAATGACCTCAGGCAGGGATCCGGAAAGCTGATCACGGTGATCGGGTGCGGAGGCGACAGGGATAAAACCAAAAGACCGGCCATGGCAACCATTGCTGCAGGCTACAGTGATCAGGTCATCTTTACCAGTGACAACCCCAGAACCGAAGATCCGGAAGCCATCATCAATGACATGATCGCCGGGCTGGAACCCGATCCGGCCCTCAGGCAAAAATACATCACCATAACCAGCAGAAAAGAAGCAATCAACGTGGCCTGTGTGATGGCCAGAGAAGGAGACATCATACTGGTGGCAGGCAAGGGTCATGAAAAATATCAGGAAATCAACGGGGTCAGGCATCCCTTTGATGACAAAGCGTTGTTACAGGAATTTTTAAACAGATAAACCATGCTTTACCCATTGTTTGAGTTTCTGGATCAGGCCTACGATCTACCCGGTACCGGGGTGTTTCAATACATTTCATTCCGGGCCGGCATGGCAATCATTTTCTCGCTGTTCATCACCATGATCTCAGGAAAATACATCATTCAATACCTGAAAAGGAAACAGGTGGGAGAAAATGTAAGAGACCTTGGGCTGGAGGGACAGGTCAGCAAGGCAGGCACCCCCACCATGGGCGGGCTGATCATCATTGCGGCCATCGTGATCCCCACCCTGCTATTTGCCAGACTGAACAACATCTATATCGTTCTGATGCTGGTATCAACGATATGGTTGGGTGCAATCGGATTCATCGACGATTACATCAAAGTGTTTAAAAAGGACAAAAAAGGGCTTCACGGTAAATTTAAAATCCTCGGACAAATCACCCTTGGAATTCTTGTCGGAGCCACACTCTACTTTCATGACGGGGTGGTGATCCGTGAAAAGCCCGATACCCCCCTTGAGTTTATCAGCACAAGTGAGATCCTGGAAATGGAAGGAGTGGCCGATCCGGACTCTCCCTTCCCGGTTGAGTCTGTCAAATCGACCAAAACCACCATCCCGTTTCTGAAAGACAATGAATTTGATTATTCTGTACTGCTCAGGTTTTTGGGACCCGGCTATGAACGCTGGGCGTTTCTGATCTTCATCCCAATAGTGATCCTGATCATTACAGCAGTATCCAACGGAGCGAACATAACCGATGGACTGGACGGACTGGCCACGGGAAACTCAGCAATCATAGGGGCCACCCTGGGCGTACTTGCCTATGTGTCGGGCAATATGGTGTTCGCAGACTACCTGAACATCATGTATATTCCGCATACAGGGGAACTTGTGATCTTTATTGCTGCTTTTTCCGGTGCTTGCGTGGGATTTCTCTGGTACAACTCATACCCCGCCCAGGTATTCATGGGCGACACCGGCAGCCTGTCGCTTGGAGGTATCATCGCCGTATTTGCCATTGTGATTCGGAAAGAACTTCTCATTCCCATACTCTGCGGGGTCTTTTTCATGGAAAGCCTTTCAGTGATTCTTCAGGTCACATGGTTTAAGTACACCAAAAAACGTTTCGGGGAAGGAAGGCGGATTTTTAAAATGGCGCCACTTCATCATCACTATCAGATGAAAGGCCTTCATGAGGCAAAAATCGTTCAACGCTTTTTCATTATCGGGATCATGCTGGCATTGTTCTCGGTAATCACCCTCAAACTAAGGTAGTAACAAGGATTGCAAAAACTGAAAATACAAAATAACAGGCAAAACAGACATATGGATACTTTGGCGAAAGCATTGAAAGGAAAAGGAAACATCTATGGCAGCATGGCTGAAAACATTACATCCCGTCTGCCGGATGTAAGGAAAGAAGGCATCAAGGAGTGTCTGGGAGGGTTTCTGCATGAAGAACATCGCCTCGAAGAAGTGGACATGGTCAGGGGAATCACATTTATCAACGATTCCAAAGCCACCAATGTGAATGCGGCGTGGTTTGCCCTGGAAAGCATGAACCGGCCAGTGATATGGATTGCAGGGGGGCAGGATAAAGGAAATGATTACCGGGCACTGGCTGAGGTAGTATCCCTGAAAGTCAAAGCCCTGGTTTGCCTGGGGGCGGACAACCGCAGGCTGACAGACTTTTTCGAAGACCGGGTTCAGGCCGTGTTTGAGGCAGAAACAATGGAAGAAGCGGTTCGGACCGCATACATGGCGGGAGCCCCGAACGACATCGTTTTGCTCTCACCTGCCTGTGCGAGTTTTGACCGCTTCAACGATTATGCAGACCGGGGCAGCCTTTTCAAGAAAGCCGTATATGACCTGTAGATAAGTTATTCATCAAATACTCTGGCATAAACCGTTTTGCAGTATGAATACATTGCTGAAACATATCAAGGGTGACCGGACCATCTGGATCGTGGTGATTTTTCTCTACCTGGTGTCCATCCTGGCAGTTTACAGCTCAACGGGAACCCTTGCCTACCGTTTCCGGGAGGGCAATACGGAATATTATCTGATCAAACACATGGTCATCATTTTGCTGGGGCTGGGACTGATGTTTCTTGCTCACCGGGTTAAATACACCTATTATTCCAGGATTTCCCAGCTGGCACTGATGATAGCCATACCCCTGCTGTTATTTACCCTGGTGAGGGGGACAACCATTCACGAGGCAAGCCGGTGGATCACCCTTCCGATCATTAACGTGAGCTTTCAGAGTTCAGACCTGGCCAAACTGGCCATTATCATGTATCTGGCCCGCCTTCTCACCAGGAAACAATCCATCATTAAAGATCTGAATTCAGCTTTCATCCCCATGATTTTGCCGGTAATCATTGTATGTGGCCTGATCATGCCGGCGAACCTCTCCACAGCACTCGTATTATTTGTTACCTGCGTGGTATTGATGTTCATCGGGAGGGTAAGATTGAAATACATCATGGCGCTCGCAGGGATCAGTTTAGCCGGGGCCGCATTGTTTATTGTCATCATATCAGCCATGCCCGAAAGCGGGCGGGTGGGCACATGGCAAAGCCGGGTTGACACCTTTATGGGGAAAGAAGGGCAGGATACCTATCAGGCCGATCAGGCAAAAATCGCCATTGCCACCGGTGGGTTCATCGGAAAATTACCCGGAAATTCAACCCAGCGCAATTTTCTCCCCCAGGCATACTCTGATTTCATTTATGCCATCATCATTGAAGAATACGGTTTGGCAGGAGGTTTTCTCGTCCTGTTGTTTTATATGATATTGCTTTACCGGGGGGTTCGTATAGCGCACAAGAGCCCCGGAACATTCGGGGCTTTACTGGCAGCCGGTCTGAGCTTCAGCCTGGTTTTTCAGGCCATGGTCAATATGGCGGTTGCTGTCAACCTGGTTCCGGTTACCGGTCAGCCATTGCCGCTGGTTAGCATGGGGGGTACCTCATTGTGGTTCACCAGCCTTGCCATTGGCATCATTCTGAGTGTGAGTCGCAGCATTGAACAGGAAGAAGAAATTCAAAACAGCACCAATGGAGAAACGTACGCAACAGGCACAGTCGCTTAAGGTTTTGATTGCAGGCGGAGGCACGGGAGGACATGTATTCCCTGCCATAGCCATAGCCCATGCAATCAGGCAAAGGGCATACAACACGCGTATCCTGTTTGTGGGTGCTAAAGGAAGGATGGAGATGCAAAAGGTTCCCCAGGCGGGCTTTCACATCATCGGACTGGACATTGCCGGATTACAGCGGCGGCTAACATGGAAGAACCTGTTGCTCCCCTGGAAACTGATGAAGAGCATGGCAGGGGCAAAGAAAATCGTCAAACGTTTCAGGCCTGACGTGGTAATCGGGGTCGGAGGCTACGCAAGCGGGCCGGTGGTCTGGGCTGCTGCCGGGCAAAAACAGCCGGTACTGATTCAGGAACAGAACTCTTATCCCGGTATCACAAACAGGATACTCGGGAAAAAAGCAGATAAGATATGCGTGGCTTATGAAGGGATGGAGACCTTTTTCCCGAAGGAGAAAATCTATGTCACAGGAAACCCGATACGACGGGAAGTGACAGAAATTGAAGGGAAACGTGAGGACGCATTGCGCTACTTCGGGCTGGACAGTGACAAACCGGTACTGCTGGTTACCGGCGGAAGCGGCGGAGCCAGAAGCATCAATGAAGGCGTAGCCCACAACCTGCGCGAACTGAAAGAAGAAGGAATTCAGCTGATCTGGCAAACCGGGGGTTTTTATTTTGATGCAGCCATGGAGTCAGTCAAAAATGCAGGAGAAGACAAACTATATGTCAAGCCTTTTATCGACAGGATGGATTATGCTTACGCTGCTGCAGATGTGGTGGTCAGCCGGGCGGGAGCCATTGCAGTATCCGAAATCAGCTCGGTAAAAAAACCGGCCATCTTCATTCCTTCGCCCAATGTGGCCGAGGATCATCAGACCAAAAATGCACAGGCGCTGGTCAACCACAATGCGGCAAGCCTGCTGAAAGACAATGAAGTCAGGGATCGCCTGGTAAGGGAAGTAAGTGCCCTGATTTTTGATGAAAATAAAAAACAGCGTTTCAGGGAGAAGCTGGCAGGTCTCTCCTATCTGAATGCTGCAGATGTCATAGCCGGTATTGCCCTTGAGCTTGCCTTGAAAAATCAGGCTCCTTCCGGGACTGGCGAAAAAGACAAAAAAAGGAAAACCTGAAAAAATGACCGACATCAACCACATAACACATATATATTTTCTCGGCATCGGGGGGATTGGCATGAGTGCACTTGCCCGCTATTTTTATACGCGGGGTGTAAGTGTAAGTGGTTATGACAAAACCCCCTCACGGCTGACAAGTGAGCTGCAGGAAGAGGGGATCCGCGTGATTCATGACGATGATCCGGCCAGCCTGGAAATAATGCCCGAACTGGTGGTTTACACTCCTGCCATCCCATCGTCAAACCAATTATTCCGGCATTTCAGAAATCATCAGGTCCCCATGCAAAAACGGGCGGAGGTACTGGGAACCATATCCTCCGGCATTCCCACCATTGCAGTGGCAGGCACCCATGGCAAAACAACCATCAGCGCCATGCTGACACACATTCTCAAGGTAGCCGGTATTCCCTGCGTCTCCTTTCTTGGGGGCATCAGCACAAATTACAATTCAAACTACATTGGCGATCCGGATCCCCGTTGGATGGTGGCAGAAGCCGATGAATTTGACCGTTCTTTCCTGCGGCTTTCCCCTTACCTGGCACTGATCAGCAGCATCGACACCGACCACCTCGACATTTACGGGAGCAGGGAAGCCCTGACAGAAAATTTCGCCAGTTTTGCCAACAAAATTGATCCCCGCGGAGCCCTGGTAAGCAAAAAAGGAATTGCGGAAAAGATCGGTTTTACCGGAACCCATTACAGCTATCATCCTGCCGGTATGGCCGACTACCTGTTGAAGGACGTGGAGCTTTGCGAGGGACGCTACAAAGCAACCATTGGTGGCGCAGTTTCCATTGAAGGACTCAAACCGGGGCATCCGGGCATGCATAACCTTGAAAATGCCCTTGGTGCAGCCGCCCTGGCCCATCAGGCGGGAGTAAGCACAGAAAAAATCAGAGAGGGGCTGAATAGCTTCAATGGCGTCAGGCGACGTTTTGAAATCTGTCTGCAAACAGAGCAGAACGTATATGTGGATGATTATGCGCATCATCCCGAAGAGATCAGAGCCTGCATCGCCTCAGCCAGGGCGATGTGGCCCGGCAGAAAACTAACGGGGGTCTTTCAACCCCATTTGTTTTCCCGTACAAAGGAACTGGCAGATGAGTTCGCGGAAAGCCTGTCGGCACTTGACGAACTGATACTGATGGACATTTATCCCGCCCGGGAAGCGCCCATTGAGGGGGTCAGTTCACAATTGATCCTCAGCAGGGTAAAGCTGCACCAGGCAATGTATTGCCCCCGTGAAAAACTACTTGATCTGCTGGAAAAAAGGGAAACCGAGGTGCTCCTTACCATGGGTGCCGGCGACATTGACCGTTTTGCAGGACCGATCACACAATTGCTGAAAAACAAGGCATTGTCATGAAAAAGAAAATCATACATA
>SL_8KL_010_SEDDRAFT_10003425_pt1 | contig 13087 bp, 12 predicted proteins | sample SodLakKL_010_SED_4_FD_11160 | JGI IMG/M metagenome (IMG submission 11160) | reverse complement strand
TCGTGGGCGTCCTGGGCCGAGCCCTTGGATTTGAAGAGCCTGGTCTTTTGGGGATAATAATCCTTGCCCAGGTTGTTTACGATCCAGGATTTGGCCTCCTGTTGGGCTTCCTTGGCCACCCGCACTGAATCGGTCCGCATGTAGGTTATGAGGGCGGTGGTGCCTTTGTCTCCCAGGTCCAGGCCTTCGTAAAGGCGCTGGGCCACACCCATGGTCCGCTTGGCGGTGAATCCAAGACGGTTGCTGGCTTCCTGCTGCAGAGTGGATGTTATAAAGGGCGGCTTGGGATCCCTGGACCTCTCCTTTTCCTCCACCGACTGCACGGTAAACCGGGCGTTTCTGACCTTTTCCTCCAGGGCCAGGGCCTCTTTTTCCGAAGGCACATGGGCTTTTTTACCGGCAATCTTCCACAGTCCAGCCTCAAAACTCTCCCGGGCCTGTGACTGCAAATTGACCTTGAATACCCAGTATTCTTCGGGCACAAAGGCCTGGCGCTCGCGCTCGCGCTCCACTATCATGCGCAGGGCCACGGACTGTACCCGGCCCGCTGAAAGCCCCCGCTTGACCTTCTTCCAGAGAAGCGGAGAGATCTTGTATCCCACCAGCCGGTCCAGAACGCGCCTGGCCTGCTGGGAATCAAACAGGCTCTGATTCAGCTCCCTGGGTTTCTGCAGGGCCTCATGCACCGCCCTGGGAGTGATTTCGTTGAACTGAATGCGATGGATGTTGGAGTTCTTGGACCTGATTTCCTCGGCAATATGCCAGGCTATGGCTTCACCCTCCCTGTCCGGGTCCGGTGCCAGAAAAACCCGGCCGGATTTGGCAGCACTCTGCTTTAGTTTATTGACCACCTTTTTCTTGCCGTAAATGATTTCATACTCAGGCTGAAACCCGCTTTCTTCATCCACCCCCAGGGTTTTCTTGGGCAGATCCCGGATATGCCCCACTGAGGCCTCAACCATGTAATCCTTGCCCAGAAACTTGCTGATGGTCTTTACCTTGGCCGGCGATTCAACGATAATTAGATCTTTGCTCATAATGTGGGTGCCTATAAGCATAGCGTTCTTCTTTGGCAAGGGAAAATTGACCTGGAGGTGTCGCCCTTGTCAGTAAGCCCATTTTGCTATATTGCCTTGAGCCTTTGACTGCCTGTGCCTCAAACTATGTTTTTTGAAGAATTAAGGTGTAAACATGAAAACCGCCATCATCGGCTTCAGCGGCAGCGGCAAGACCGAGCTTTTCAGTGCCCTGGCCGGTCCAGGCACCCCGGGCAACCGGGCCATGGTAAAAGTACCCGAACCGCGCCTGAAGCCTCTTTGCGATCTGTTTAAACCCAGAAAAATCACCCATACGGAAATTGAGTTCCAGGACCTGCCCGGGGGAGGATCAAACTCCCTGGGCAACAAGACCTTAAGCGACATTCGGGGATTCGAATGCCTCCTTGCGGTCCTGGACGCCTACACCGGCACCCAGGACCCGGCCGCCCAGCAAAACGCCATCGAGGCCGAACTCATTATCACGGACATGGCGGTGATGGAGAAAAAACTGGAGAGGATGCAGGAAGACAAAAAAAAGGCCAAGCACCTGCATGACCCGAACCAGGAAGAGCTCCTGAATAAATCCAGGCAGGTCCTGGAACAGGACAGGCCTTTGCGGGAATATCCGGACCTTGCCGCTCATGAGGATTTGCGGGGTTTTGCCTTTCTCTCGGCCAAACCCGTACTCTATGCCTGGAACGTGGCCGAAGACAGCTTGAGCGGCTTTAAGACCCCGCCGGAAAGTACCGGCATGGGTCATGTCGCTTTTTCCGCCAGACTGGAACGCGAACTGTCCGAACTGGAGGACCGGGAGGAACTTCTGGAATTCATGCATGAACTGGGCATTGAGGGCTCAGTTCTGGACCGGGTCATCGGCCGCACCTATGACCTTCTGGGCTTGATCACCTTTCTCACCGCCGGGGAAAAAGAAGTGCGCTCCTGGCCCCTCAAGCAGGGAAAAAACGCCTGGGAAGCCGCAGGAGTCATCCACTCCGACATCCAGAAAGGCTTTATCCGGGCTGAAGTTTTGGGCTGGGAGGATTTTCTGGCATGCAAAACCTTTAAAAAGGCCAAAGAAAAGGGTGTGCTGCGCCTTGAAGGAAAGGACTACATCGTTCGCGACGGAGACATCATAACCTTCCGGTTCAACGTCTAATCCATGAACAACATCGCGGTCATACTCTGCCGTCCCAAGTACCCGGAAAACGTGGGCTCCGTGGCCCGGGCCTGCGTCAACATGGGCTGCTCCAGGCTGATCATCGCAGGAGAGCAATCCTTCGACATGGAGCGGGCTGCCCCCCTGGCCACCCCCAGGGGAGCTGAACTGCTGAACTCCTCGGAACATTACCCGGATCTTAAACAGGCTTTACTGGGTTTTCACCAGGTCTTTGCCACTTCCGCCCGTGTGGGGGGCTGGCGCAAGGGGGTTTTTCTGCCCTGGCAGGCGGCGCGGGAAATCATGCGCCCGGAAGCCGGGGACCAGGACACAGCCCTGGTTTTCGGTCCAGAAGACAAGGGCCTGGCCAATCATGAAATAGAACTGTGCCCGCGAATTATCTGTATACCCACTACCAGTCAGGCCTGGTCCCTCAATCTTTCCCAGGCCGTGCTTCTGGTCCTGTATGAGTGTTTCAAACATGTCCCCGCCGCCAGGACCCGCTATATCCCCTCCTGGGACTCGCCCCCGGCCACCCAGGAGCAGCTGCAGCTCCTGCATCAGAACATTCAGGAGGCCCTGCTGCTAATAGATTTTCTGAAGCCGGACAACCCGGACTACTTCATGCTGTCCCTGAAAAGGTTTCTGGCCAGAACAGGCATCAGACAGCACGAATTTAATCTTCTCATGGGCATATGCAGGCAGATCAAGTGGATGGCCAGCCGGAACAGCTGATCCCATCCAGGGAGCTGTTTATAAGATCTCTTCCGGTTATCTCGAGCAGGGGTAACTATTCACCACCTGCGGATGAAAAGCCAGGGTCCGGGGATTCGGCAAACTGGGTGTAAACTGTCTGAGCGACGTAGGCAGCGTTAATCAAAACCGTTAAACACCTACTTAATTCAAAGCATAATATAATTGAAGATTTTCTGGCTTAAAAAAGTTTAAGAGGTTTTGATTTACGCTGCCTTGGAGCGAGTTTTTACGTCCTGTTTGCCGAATTTCCGGACCACTGGAACTAATTATCATTATGGTGAACAGTTACGAGCAGGGCAAGAAAACTTGTGAATACATTTATGCATCAAGCCTGGATATTCGGGGCAGGGTTTCCCGAAGCAGGTTCACCAGGTCCCTGTTTATCTTGCGGGCCTGCTCCAGGATTTCCTCGTGAGAGGTCTCGGCCATGCAGTCCGGAAGATTCTTGTTGGTCAGGCATGAAAAACTCATAACCCGCATTCCCAAATGCCTGGCGGCTGTAGCCTCCAGGGTGGTGGACATGCCGATGCAGTCGGCACCAAGCTTTCTGAATGCCCTGGTCTCCGCCGGAGTCTCCAGGGAAGGCCCTTTGATGCCCAGGTACACTCCTTTCTCCAGAGAAATTTTCGCATCCAGCGCTGCCCCGGACGCCAGCCTGCGAAGCTCAGCGCAATACACACCGCTCATATCCGGAAACCTTGGACCCCATTCCTGCACATTTTCACCCACCAAGGGATTTTCTCCGGTCATGTTGATGTGATCCGAGACAAGCATTATGTTGCCCGTGGAAAAAAAAGGGTTCAGAGCACCGGCCGCATTGGTCAAAACCGCCGTTTTTGCCCCCCAAAGCCCGATTATACGCAGGTTACGCACCACTTCCCCGGGAGTTCTGCCTTCGTACAGGTGGATCCTTCCGCTCATAACCGCCAGAGAAAGACCCTGAAAACGGCACAGAAAAAGAGTGCCCGCATGTCCTGCTGTTGCTGAAACTACAAACCCGGGAATATCCTCGTAATCTAGGCTTGCAAAGGGATTAAATTCCTGGGCCATGGCTCCAAGACCGCTTCCAAGCACCACCAGAATATCCGGGCGAAAATCCGGGAATTTATTTTCCAGATAGCCGACGGCTTCATAAACCTTGTTTTTTTCTGCTATCATGTTATGTTATCTCCTGTTCGGGCTTAGTCTTAGATGAAAAAGGCCGGAATAATCATTGCATATTTAGCAAAAATGCCCCAACACCTCCTGGGAAAACTGCATACGTCCGCAATCAACCCGATAATCCAGAAATCATAGGGATGCTTGATGGATTTTGCAACTTTTTTTGACTTCATTGTCCCAGGGTAAATAATTGTTGCAGTATATGAAAGATATATTTAATCAATATCCCCGGTTGTGCCTTAATAAAGAAGGATATGCCGGAAGTGCACAAAAGATGGATAGCCGCCAAAAAGAAAAAAAGGGCCGAAGAAAAAGATGAAAAAACATAAAGTGCTTATTGCCAACCGCGGAGAAATCGCCATCCGTATACTCAGGGCATGCATGGATCTGGGGCATGACTTTGTCTGCGTCTACACCATGGAGGACGCACAGTCGGAGCACTGCACTGAAGCTTTAAAACACGGCGGAGAGGACTCTCTTTACCGCATAAGCTCCTATCAGGATCCCAACGAGATATTCGCCGTGGCCGACCAGAGCCAGGCCACGGCTGTACACCCTGGGTACGGTTTTTTCGCTGAGGATTTCCGCTTTGCCCGCCGGGTTGTCCAGAGAACCAGAAAACTGGACTTCATCGGGCCTTCCTGGAAAATAATCCAGGACCTGGGGGATAAGATCAACACAAAACGGCTGGCCAGACAGCTGGACGTACCCACCATCCCCGGCTCAGACCGCCCCATTTTCGACGACCTGGAGGCAGAGGAAATAGCCCGCTCTCTTTTCAATTTCCAGCAGGAACAAGGTATTGAACAGCCTGTAATCCTGGTCAAGGCCTCTGCCGGAGGCGGAGGTATGGGTATCGAGGAGGTCAATGATCCGGATCGCTTCCGCAATGTGTTACGAAAAGTCAAAAACTACGCCCGGCGTCAGTTCCGGGACGAGGGCGTGCTTATCGAGCAAAGGCTTTTTGATTTCAATCACCTGGAAGTACAGATACTGGCAGACAACCAGGGTGGCGTGGTTCATTTCGGAACCCGCAACTGTACAGTGCAGAGTACAGGACGGCAGAAAAGAATCGAGGTGGCTCCGGGATTCGATCCCGGGGCCATAAATTATGCCTTTGACGCCGGGCGGGTTCTGGATGACATTATAAATTACTCTGTGCGCATGGCCCAGAATGTGGGCTACAACAGCATCGGCACCTGGGAATGGATAGTCAGCCCCACGGGCAAACCCTTTCTCATGGAGGTCAACACCCGGATTCAGGTGGAAAATGGAGTCTCGGCCATTACTTCCCGTATCGAAGACATGGAGGTGGATCTAATCCGGGAGCAGATCCGCATCGGTCTGGGGGAAAAGATGGATTTTGATCAAAACAGCATAAGATTTGAGGGCGTGGGCATAGAGTACCGCATCCTGGCTGAAGACCCGGACAATACATTCACCCCCTGGGTGGGCAGGATAGAAAAATTTTCGTGGCCCGAACATCCCTGGCTCAGGATGTACACGCACATCCCCAGTGACCGGGCTTATGAAATCCCCACGGAATTCGACCCCAACCTGGCTCTGGGCATTATCTGGGGCAAAAACCTCAAAGAGGCCAAAAAGCGCGGACTCACCTTTTTGAACCAGTTGACCCTGGAAGGCAGAAACAGCATGGGCGAATCCCTCAAATCCAACATCAACTACTTAAAAGAAAACACTGACAGGCTACTGGTTTTTTGAGTACAGACAACCTTTTACTCCCAAAACATATATGACAGATATAGATAAACAGATACAGGACTTAAGAGAACGCCTGCTATACATCGAGGATATATTCGGCAACAGGGAAAACGCCAATATCACTCTTCTGCGATCCAAGCTGCAGGATTTTATCCAGAACCAGCCCTCAATGGGGCCGGGACAGATTAAGCGACAACTGACATCTCTAAGCGACCTGTTCAGCTTCCTGGAGAACAAGCTTGAAAAAGAGCTCACCCCCATGGACAGGGTGCGCATTGTGCGTCATCCCCAGAGGGTCTGCCTCAAGGACATACTGGAAAACGTCTACGACAATTATACCGAAATCGGAGGACAGGGCGAATACAGCATAGACCCTTCCATGATCATCGCCCGGGCCTACATTACCCGCAATGTAGGCAAAAAGACTTATAAACAGCCGGTAATGGTCATAGGCCAGGAAAAAGGTCATGGCGAAGAATTCAGAAACGGAGGCTCGGTCAAACCCTGGGGCAATGCCAAGGCTCTGGAATATATGAAAGTAGCCGAACGCGAAAACATACCCATCCATACCTACATCTTCACTCCAGGGTCATATCCAATAGAGGACTACCCCGGTGCAGCGCAGCAGATAGCTAGAAATATTTACGCCATGGCCGGCATCAGGGTCCCGGTGATTGCTGTGCTTTCCGAGGGAGGCTCAGGCGGAGCCGAGGCCATCGGTCTGGCCGACACCAGGATGATGCTCTCTCACGGCTACTACTCGGTCATATCTCCCGAAGGAGCTGCGGCCATTGAAGGACGCTCCAGTTCCATCCGCAAGGCTTCGGCACAGCTCATAGAGAGCTGCGCCAGGCAGCTTAGGATCACCGCCAGAGACAACCTGGAGATGGGCTACGTAGACCGCATATTGCAAGAGCCGCCCCTGGGTTCCAGGCCGGATCATTTCGATTTTTTCCGCAAGCTGCGCCGCGAAGTCATTCTGGCCACTGATGAAATTGTCCTTTCCATCCGGGGGGTCAAGCTCTTCAGGGCCATTGCCCTTCGAAAGCTGAACAACCCTAATATCTATGTCCGCTGGAGCCTGTCCTCCAAGTCCAAGGAACGCCTGATATGGAGACGATATCAGAAATACCGGGTTCTTTGTTCCTGGGCATACCAGGACACGGCCACCAGTTTCCAGAAGGGTAAAAGCGCTGTCCTGGAAACCGGCTGGTCGGTATACTCCTTTTTGCGCTATGAATTCTTCGGTCGACACCAAAGGGCCATCTCCCATCTTGCTGAAGATGTGCAGGGAGAAGTGCACGCCCTTGTGGACAGGGTCACCCATCGCTTTTCCAACCTGTTCAAGAAGCTGCCGGGGGTCAGGAAAGAAAAGGAAGACGTCTGCCAGTTGACCACTTTGTCCACCTGGGAAGCGGGCATGTCCTGGGACGAGCACTGCAGGTACGTAAGCCCCCAGGCCAACCAGGACAAGACCCTGACCTGTCCCAACACCCAGAAATCCAACTGCCTGGACCTGTGGGCCCCGGACCTGTTCGGAGATTTTGCCGGAGTCTGCAGCCATTGCGGGCACCATTTCCCCATGGAGTATGAATGGTATTTGTTTAATGTGTTCGATTCCCGCTCCATCCGCGAGTTTAACGCCTCCATAGAAGCTGATAATCCTTTGGAATTCGAGGGACTTACCCACAAGCTGGACAAGGCCAAAAAGCAGACAGGTCATAAGAGTGCCTGCATGACTTTTGAAGCCGGCATAAAGGGTATTCAGGTAGTGGTGGCCATGCTACTGGCCAGATTCAGGGGCGGTAGTGTGGGTGCCGCTGAGGGGGAGAAATTCATCAGGGCCGCGGAACAGGCCAGGCGCAAACATATGCCCTTTCTGGCATATGTGCACGGCACAGCCGGCATCCGGATCCAGGAAGGCACCAATGGACTTCTGCAGATGCCTAGGTGCACATTGTCCGTTCGCAGGTACCTGGAATCCGGGGGATTGTACCTGGTGGTCTACGACACCAACTCCTATGCCGGACCTGTGGCCAGTTTCCTGGGGTGCTCACCATATCAGTTCGCAATCCGTTCCGCCAACATCGGCTTTGCCGGCCCCGGGGTAATCAGGGAGACCACAGGCATGGACATCCCCCCCAACTACCACAAGTCCTTTCAGGCTTTGTCCAGGGGACACATACAGGGCATCTGGGACCGCCGGGAAATCAGAAACAACCTGCACCATGCCCTCATGACCATGGGCGGTGAATTTTTATACTACAGGTAATAAACAAAAGTGACATTGCTACCCCCAGGAAAGGAGCCGGCCCTTGATCGACACCATATCCCTCTTAAATGAGATAAAACAGGCACCATACAAGGAAATCACCGTCAGTGCGCCCCATTCCGGGCGTATTGAATTCGCTGTCAACCAGACAGGAATCAAGGTCAAAGGCTCCTCCGGGACATGGCTGGAGCGTCCCGGAACCCTGCTGGCCAGGCTGGTGCGCGAAGGCAACCCCAAGCCCATTTATGCCCCGGAAAAGGGTGAGGTGGTGGAATTTTACGACGTAAACGACCGGGAATTTGTCCAGGCCGGCACACCCCTTATGAAACTGAGGCATTTCCTCACCAGGCAGGAAGTGGTGGACATTATCCTCAAAAAAGCCCTGCATCTGTTCAACGCCCCGGAGAAAGGACGCTATTATTTTGTATCCGAGATCGACACCAAGATAAAATCCCAGGGCCTTCGTTCCGTAAGCGTCAAAGAAGGCGACGAGGTCCTTATTCTTTCCAGGATGAAACGCGAAACCACCATTACCTATCAGGGACCCCAGGGGATAATCTACACATCTTACTTCAATTCCAATGAAAGCGTGGAAATGGGAGCACCCCTTTTCGGCGTCTGCCCCGAGAACCAGGCAAGTAAGATCAAGGCCGTCATTGACAAAATACAAAGCGGATGGGAAGAACAGGGATAGCTTTAGATGCTGCCCGACTGCTTACACTGCTGAACAGTGGACGTTTTTTTAACTTTAAAGTCAACTGGAGTATACCTCATGGGAGAAATAATCCAGATCCGGGTCATGGCCCAGACATTTGATCCCGAGGCAGCCAAAAACAGGTGGACAGACCTGGCTGAAGCAGCCTTTGACATGGACAGCCTGCAGATCAAGGCTGAAAANGATTTCCATATCAAGCTGGTGGACGCTCTTGTAGACCGCAGCAAACTTGGACAACTGTCTCCAAAACTCAAGGCAGCCATTGAACATGATCTTCAGACCGCAGGAGAACTGCGCAACAGGCTCCAGAAAAGCCTTGGTGACTGGGACCCCAGGGCTGCAGACAGGGCAACCTACGAACTCGAAGACGTCCTGGACCGCATGCAGCAAAACGCGGTGCGCTGACTGAACCCTTAGAACACTGAACTTTAAGGAGGATATATGGCAGGCTCAATGAATAAAGCAATAATAGTGGGCAGGCTGGGCCAGGATCCCAAGCTATCCTATACAGCCAACGGGACCGCTGTGGTCAACATGAATGTAGCTACGGACGAATCTTACACCGACCGGGACGGCAACAAGGTGGACAAGGCCGAATGGCACAAGGTGGTGGTCTTCAATAAGCCGGCCGAGTTCTGCGCCAACTATCTAAGCAAGGGAAGTCTTGTACTGGTGGAGGGGAATCTTCAGACCGACAAATGGACTGACCAGCAGGGTATTGAGAGGTATACCACAAAAATCAGGGCCATGCGGGTCCAGGGACTTGACTCAAGGGGGCAGTCCCAGTCTTCGGGTTCCTACGTCCAGGCCCCGGAACAGGGCAAAGATCAGTCCCGGGCCAGGGAGACCCAGGAAAAGATGGGACCAGCCTTTCCATCTGAGGCCGGCGGGATGGATGAAGCTCCTTTCTAAGAGCTACTTTATACTTATCATGTAAAACATGTAACATAACTGGACAGTCAAAAGTTTTTTGCAACCATTTTTTTTATTTGCTTTTTTGTCAGATCAATATGCCTTTGGGACCAGATCAGGGATCTATACAAATTTATTGATTTTTTTCTTTCAACCTGGAACCAAGAACCAGGAACTTTGAACTCTTAAGTAACATAAGCCTGCAGAAAAAATGCAGGATGGCCAGCTGCATCCTGCAAAACACGGGGTACAATCATGGACGACAAAGCTTTTCAGCAGGAGATACAGGACAGGGTCCGAAAGACCATCGCCCCTGTTTTTTCCAGATACGGCATGGATATAAACTGGCTGGACTCCACCATGAAATGGAAGCCCCTGGTCCTGGTCATCGGCAGTTATTCCTCGGGTAAATCCACCCTCATTAATGAGCTTTTAGAANTCGACGTCCAGAGAACCGGCCAGGCCCCAACGGATGATTCTTTCACCGTAATCACCAGTGAGGGGGAAAGCGTCCCCAGGGAGACTCCCGGTTCAACCCTGGTCAATGATCCAGGATACCCCTTTGCAGGACTCAAGGCTTACGGTGAAAACCTCATCTCCCATCTCTGCCTGAAAAACGTCCCTTCTCCACTGCTGGAAAACACCGCCATCATAGACACCCCGGGAATGATCGATTCCACTGCGGAAAGAGACCGTGGTTATAACTACCTGGAGGTCATTGGAGAACTGGCTGCCATGGCGGATATGATAGTGCTCATGTTCGATCCGCACAAGGCTGGCACCATCAAGGAAAACTTCAGCACCATCAGAAACATTCTGCCCGGAAGGACGGGGGAAGACAGGGTTGTTTACGTCATGAGCAGGATTGATGAATGCGACAATTTAAGCGACCTTATCCGCTCCTACGGCACCCTTTGCTGGAACATTTCCCAGATGACAGGCAGAAAGGACATGCCCCACGTCTTTCTTACCTACTCCCCCAGGGAAGCCAGGCTGGATCAGTCCAACCAGGAATGGCCCCAGGAACGCCATGAACTCAGAGAAAAAATCGGCAGTGCCCAGACCATGCGCATCAACCATATCCTGGAAAATATCGACCGCAAAACCGGGCAACTGGAACTCGTATGCGAAGCCCTTTACCGCTTCTCCGGCAGGACCAGAAGACTCCTCTCAGGCACTTTCAAGTGGACCTTTACCACAGCCCTGGTCGTTTTTGTCCTTGGCTTCGTCCTTTTGCAGGGCCACCAGCCCCTGCAGGACCAGGGTCTTCTTTCCGGTATAACCCAGACATCGCTTTTTTCAATGGAAGTCATCGTCCCCGCTGCCGCCGCCCTGCTGACTTTTGTCCCGGGGTGGATTGTCTTCGCCAGTATCCGCTTCAGAAAACTTCTGCAGGACACCCTGCGCAATCCGGACAGCTTGGTCCAGCTAAACAGCGAGTACCGCAGAAGCCTCTGGGCCAAGGTCAAAAACCACGTACTGGACCAGCTCAAACAGCGCACCGTCAGACAGCACCTGTTGCATTCCCGTGCCGGTCTGGACCGGGTGCGCAAGTTCATCCACAAGGAACTCAAGGGATACTACTCCAAGATCGGCCGGCCCCGGCAGAGTTAGCTTACCCCGACCTCATGGCCTTTGTTTTTGGGAAGTATTTTTTATTGACAAGTGTATTTACTTATGTAAATTCTTATCCCAGGAGATGATTATGCAGTTCGAAGATTTTTTTCAACGCGTGGCCAGGGCCACGGAAATAAACACCCAGAGGCAGCTGGCCGATATCCTGGGTGTGGGAGCCGCCGCCATCACCCTGGCCAAAAAAAGAGGCGTGCCCAGATCCTGGAGCCTGAAAATCGCCTCTGTCTTCGGCCTGAACCCCAACTGGATCCAGACCGGGCAGGGGCCGGTCTATCAGGCCGGCCGGGAAGGCACCTTTTTTGTGCCCAGGGTCTCGGCCAGAGCCTGCGCCGGGGGAGGATCCCTGGATGTGCGGGACAATATCGTGGATGAGGCCCCCTTTGCCACGGACTGGTTAAGGAAAAAGGGACATCCGGAAAATATGATCCTCATGGAAGTCATGGGGGACAGCATGTCCCCGGAACTGGAAGAGGGAGACCACATCCTGGTGGATCTGACTCAGAAAAAAATCACCGGCCGGGTGCCCTTAGTGCTGGGCCTGGAGGAAGGCCTGCAGGTGAAAAGAGTGGAATCCGCTCCGGGAGTAGTCATCCTTCTAAGCACCAATCCCAGGTATCCATCCATTACTCTGCGCGGCGATGAGGTGGATTCCTTGAGAATCATCGGGCGGGTATTGTGGAGCAGCCGGGAATACCTTTAGGCTTTTTTTGCCCCTTTTGTTTACAAAAGTAAATAAAATCCACGGCAAGGAGGAAAATCATGCAGGAGAGATTCTGTGCTTGCGGACACAAGGTTTATGTGGCTTACATCTTCACCGGGCGGGGTATCTATCACCTTTTCAGGCCCATGGCCAGGATGCGCGAACTCATGCGCTGCCCGTCCTGCGGAAGGCGCATAGACATAGATGAACTGGGCTGACCTGCCCGAGGGGCGTACTTATGAGTAAAAGCAGCCGCATCATGTCCCCCAGTCCGGAAAGCCCCGAGGTACTGCTGCCTGAAGTATCAGCCCTGGTTCCGGCCGGGTTCCCCTCTCCCGCCGACGACTACCTGGACAGAACCCTGGATCTCAACGAGTACCTGATACACAACCAGGCAGCGTCCTTTTTTATCCGGGTGGCCGGTGAGTCCATGCAGGGAGCCGGAATACTCCCCGGGGACATCCTTCTGGTGGACAGATCCGTTGAACCGGCCCACAACAGGATCGTGGTGGCCGTTCTGGATGACGAGATGGTGGTCAAAAGACTTTGCTACAGGCAGGGACGCGGCATCCTGGTCTCGGAACACCCCGAGTTCAGGCCCATCGAAATAACCGATGCCATGGAGGCCCGCATCTGGGGAGTAGTCACCGCGGTAATCAGAAAAATCATATAAACGCTTTTCAAGCTGCACAGGAGACTATGCATGACCAGAGGGTTCGCCCTTGTGGACTGCAACAACTTCTACGTTTCCTGCGAGCGGGTCTTTGACCCATCCCTGCAGGGCGTGCCTGTAGTGGTGCTGTCCAACAACGACGGGTGCGTCATAGCCCGCTCCGATGAGGCCAAGGCCCTGGGCATCAGGATGGGGGGTCCTGCTTTTGAGCACAGGGAAATATTTGAAAAGCACAGGGTCAAGGTTTTCTCCTCCAACTACTCCCTTTACGGAGACATGTCCGCCCGGGTCATGAGCAGCCTGAACCGGCTCGTCCCGGACATGGAGGTCTACTCCATAGACGAGGCC
>SL_8KL_010_SEDDRAFT_10003421_pt1 | contig 13094 bp, 13 predicted proteins | sample SodLakKL_010_SED_4_FD_11160 | JGI IMG/M metagenome (IMG submission 11160) | reverse complement strand
TCTTGAACATCGATACCTATATCGTTGACAACAGATATGGCTAGATCCATTCTGGTCATCATCTCGTCTTTGGCCTGTTCAAGATCTTTACACATGGCATGGCAGTCCGGCATTGTGAACGCTCTTAATCTCCTAAGACCTGTTAACTCGCCTCTCTGTTCCGCTCTGAACGAGTAACGGGTCAATTCGTAAAGCCTAACTGGCATGTTTCTGTAGGAAAGGGTCATATCTCGGGCCATCAAGAACTGACCGAAACAAGCGGCAAAACGTAAAAAGACGTTCATGTCGGGCGTTTCCATCCTGTACTGCCTAGCCGGGAACCGATTTAGATGTTTTTTCAAAGCGGGATGATCGATATCGTACATAATCGGCGTTTCGATCTCCATGGCACCATACTTCCTAGTCCTCTCACTTACATAATCCTCGAGGAGACCCTTTATCATTCTCCCTTTTGGGTAATATCTCAGGTTCCCTGGGTCTGCTCCCTCTTCATAATCCACCAATTCATGCTTTCGCATCAAGTCGATATGAGAAGTTTCAGCGCCTCTTTTTTCTTTCTCGCCGGCTTCGTATCGAACGAAGTCTTCTAGATTTTCATGCCCTTCGAAATCATAGCCTTTGATCTCTTTACCGTGAACATCTAATTCATGTAAAGATCCATCAACATCCATAATTCCCCAGTTTGATTCTACCTCATCCTCTGCTTCAAGTGCCTTAGAGATAATCTCTTCTTCCTTGCTCTCCTCAACAACTATCTCTTTTGAAAGTTCTGAGAGAGGATGACCCTTACAACTCAACTCAAAAGATTTATACCAACCGAATGGAGACCGATGAACCTCGTATTCTCTACTTAGGCGATCCTCTAAACCGTTAAGGACATCCACAGCGGTACCTGGATCAGATAGGTCAGAGCTCAAGTGGGCGTAAGGATATATCATGATCTTCTTTATATCTAACTCTTCAGCTGTACTTTTGATTTCCTCGACCCCTTTCTCTATGACTTCTCTCACTTTACCCTGGTCCCTCTCTTCAACTGCAGTGAACACAGAGAGACACTCTTTCATTTCTCCTTGCTTCATCTCCTCTTCTATTTCTTCAGCTACAGGTGTATCTTTTTTGACTTCGTACCTTAAGTAATCGGAGTGGATCAGCAGTATTTTCATTTATATCACCATTACACAATACCGGTGATATTGGGTATCAATATCCCTGCAATTATCAGACCGAAAAGGAAGCCTATCAAAAATGCTACCAAGATATTAGATGTTTGATTATTGACCTTCTCGGTTTCTTCATCATATCTAACATCTTGTAACCTTTTTTTCCACTCTAATTCTCGCATCGTATTTTCTATCTCACTCATCTTTATCAACCTCATTTTCTTTTTCATCTTCTTCCACGAGATCGCCTTTTTTTGCTAGAATTATAAGACCACTACAACTTTCACAACATTTTAGGTCTTTATCCCAACAGGTATTATCTCCTTTGCAAACCCACCGGCCGCAAAATCCGCATTGGGTTATCCCTTCACGTTCTCTCACACCCTGACATAGATCACAAACGAACTTATCCATAGAATATAGATCACCCTCGGGCTTTTCTCCTGGCTCACGAATCTTCTTTATTACCGCGGTTACTCTATCGAAGGCGTCTTGAGATGACATATAACCTTAAATTCCATCTTGTGATTAAAAATTTTCTGTTTCTAACGATGCTTTCCCTCTTTATTTTCAGAAAAGTTAAGTAGGCCCCTGATTTATATCTTAAGACCATAATGGCGGCTTATAAAAGAAAAGACGGATACTATCACAAGGCTCTGAAAGAAGGATATCGCTCAAGAGCGATCTACAAACTGAAACAGATAGATGAAAAATTCAATATATTCAAAGAGGGAGATGTAGTTGTAGATTTGGGGGCAGCACCAGGTAGCTGGAGTGAGTATGCTGTAGAACGCGTGGGCGAAGGTAACGTTCTCGCTGTAGATAAGAAAAGGATTAGAGATATAGAAGGGGTATCCTTTCATCAAGGAGATATGACGGATAAAGAATTTTTGAGAAGAATATCTATAATAGCAGGCGACGTTGATGTGATAATATCCGATATGTCTCCTAATATAACTGGAAATTATTCTGTGGATCATGCCCGGTCCATTTACTTGGCCCAGCAGGCTCTTAAATTCTGCTACGCTAATCTATCCGAAGGAGGGAAGTTAGTGGTAAAGGTCTTTCAAGGAGGAGACTTTGAAAAATACCTAGATAGCGTAAAAAATGCTTTTCAATCCGTTTACGGCCATTCACCACACGCTTCAAGGGAATCTAGCTCAGAGATGTATATAATAGGAAAAAATTTCAAAGGTAGGAAAAAATGAACTTTGTAATTATCGAAGGCACAACGCTTTTATACTACATGGATTCTTAAGCCAAAGCGCAATATCAAAACTCACTTTAGCAACGCTTAGAATGGAGGAAACACTTTGCCTGAGGAAGAAAAAGATCAAGAAGAAGAAGACGACGATTTCCAATACATCGTCCGGTTGATGAATACCGACTTGGACGGAGACAAGCCCCTAGTCTATGCTCTGAGAGACATAAAAGGAGTAGGTACTAGAGTAGCAGAAATGGTTGTAAATTTTACTGATGTGGATCCTAACGATAAAATCGGATATCTAGAGGATGAAGAAATTGAGGAGGTAAGAGAGTCTCTTATTAACTTCACAGATGAGGCACCCTCATGGGCGGTAAATAGAAAAAGAAATCCCATTACTGGTAAAAATGATCATGTACTTAAGAACGAATTGGATACCGTACACAGAGAAGATATAAACAGGATGCAGAAGATAAGCTCTTACAAGGGTATTAGACATGAAAGAGGACAAAAAGTCCGAGGGCAGAGGACAAAATCCAACGGACGGACTGGAATGGAGCTTGGTGTTGAAAAGAAAGTTGCAAGAGCTCAAGCTGCTAGCAGTGGAGAAGAAGAGTGACAATAGGGTGACGACACATGGGAGATCCAAAATTTAGTAGAAAAAAATTCGAAAAACCACCTCATCCATGGCAGGAAGAACGGATAAAAGAGGAAAACGACTACATAAGGCATTACTCTCTTAAAAATAAAAAAGAATTTTGGAAAGTACGATCTATTCTAAAAAACATTAGAGCGCAAGCTAGAAATCTTCAAGCTCGCCTAAGATACGGTGAAAAACAGGCAAGAGAGGAGATGGACGATCTTTTGGAAAAGCTGAGAGACAAAGGATATCTGAAGGGACAAGACCACACTTTAAATGATGTGTTGAATCTAGGTGTAGAAAACATCTTAAATAGAAGACTCCAGACCCTTGTTTATCATAAGGGACTAGCTCACTCCCCAAAGCAAGCTAGACAGTTCATAATTCACGGCCACATAGCCATAAATGGAAGGAAAGTGACCGTTCCCAGTTATATCGTAGATAAAGAAGAAGAACCAACCATTGATTATTATTCTAATTCTCCACTATCGGATGAACTTCATCCAGAACGGCCGGAGGAAGAGATCACACCTACTAGGATTCCAAAGCTGATAGAAAACGATCAACAGAATCAAAGAGGATATAATAGGAGATGATAAAACATGGGAAAATGGGGTATAGCTCACGTATATGCATCCTACAACAATGTAATAATCACAATAACAGATATAACCGGTGCTGAAACTCTCTCAAAATATTCCGGGGGTATGGTCGTTAGACAAGATAAAGATCAGTCATCGCCCTATGCAGCAATGGAAGCTGCAGAAGAAGCCGTTAAAGAGGCAAAAGATAAGGGGATTACAAAGTTGCACGTAAAAATAAGAGCTCCCGGTGGAAGTAAATCAAGATCTCCTGGACCAGGTTCACAAGCAGCTATAAGAGCCTTTGCAAGGTCCGGGATAAAGATAGGCACCATAGAAGACGTGACACCGATTCCTCACGACTCCACAAAAGCTAAAGGTGGACGTCGGGGCAGACGTGTATAGAGAGCAGAAGGGGCAAAGATGGATATAGAAATCAGAAAATTAGATGAAAGAAAAGCTGAACTCTTACTTTCGGAGACCAATCCACCATTGGCAAATGCGTTAAGAAGGGTCCTCATAGCTGATATACCAAAATTAGCCATTGAGGATGTCGAATATCATTTAGGTACTATTGGGAGCGACGAAGATGATAAAGAATACGAAAGTGCAGCTCCTCTGTTCGATGAGGTCATAGCTCACAGATTGGGGATGTTACCCATCCCAACAGATCTAGAGCTTTTCAACTATCGATCCGAATGTGACGAATGTGACGGTGACGGTTGTCCGAATTGCACTGTTATCTACAGCTTGAACAAGAAAGGTCCATGCACTGTTTATTCAGGTGACCTAATACCTGTTGGGGAAAACGAACTCAGGCCCGTAGATGATCTTATCCCTATAGTAAAACTAAATGAAGATCAGGCGTTGCTAATGTACGCAACTGCCGAACTCGGGACCGCTAAAGAACATGCAAAATGGCAGCCTACTAACGGTGTCGCTTACAAATATTATCCAGAAATAGAGATCAACTCTAACGAATGTGATGAATGCAAAGAATGTATAGAAGTATGTCCTGTCGATATCTTAGAGATGGAAGATAACGAATTGATCGTTACGGATCTAGAAGAATGTAAACTCTGTAACGCTTGTGAGGATGCTTGCGATCAAGATGCTATCAATGTGAAAGGACGAGATGATAAGTTCATATTGACTTTTGAAACCGATGGATCGTTGAGTACTGAGGATGCCTTGAAAAAGGGATTGGAAGTACTTACCGAAAAGTTCACTAATATGGTCAATTTGATAGAGGATATATAGTTTAGAAAACTAACCCCATTTTAATCAATAGAATTTAAATATCCGAGTTACTTCTCTGTTTTGCTCAAATAAATAACTGATTTCAGGCAACATTTGTTAGTATTCCCTTCAAAATGCGAGTGGTAATCGGAGGCAAAGCCTCCGTAGGAATGAATTCCTACTCTCGCCAACTTTTGAAGGTTGGCGATCCAAAACACTCTCAGAGTTCGGTAACACTCACTCTTGCGAGGGTAGCCAAGCTAGGCCAACGGCGCAGCGTTGAGGGCGCTGTCCTGTAGGGGTCCGAGGGTTCAAATCCCTTCCCTCGCATCTTTTTTCAAAAAAGATGCACCAAAAAAATGTAGGGCTATCAAGAATAGCCCTTAAAAACAAGGTTGTATACAAATTGGCGTTAGGTTCCCTTCCCTCGCATTTTCACATATCTGGAACGGAGTGGAGGATATTGAAAATCGAAGGAACACTTTGTGTTCCTGAAGATCACGAGGGCTGTACCCGAGTGAAAGACGGAAGGACTTTTTTTGAGAGAAAAATGCATTAAAAACATGTTGAGCCAGCTTAGATAGCCTATAAAAAAAGTTTTTCAAAAAGTGAGCAAAATTTTCGATTTTTGGTACATTTTCACATATCTGAAACGGAATGGAAGATATTGAAAATTTAATGAATGCTAAGTATTCATGTAGATCAGAAGAGCTTTGCTTTAAGGTGTGATGGAAAGATAAGAGTTTCATAAAGGGTATCGTCCAACGATAGAGAAGCTTTCTAAGCCAAGGGCGCAAGCTACAAAGGTCTTTCGTGGCTTAGGCTAGCTCGTTTTTCATGTATAGGCTTATGCGTCCCGATTTTTTTTAGATGTCTTAGGTTAAATATTATGTAAGTCAGAGCTTTTTCTCGAGCTAATAATAACTATTCCTTGTTATTTTCAGGACTACATCCCCTAGATCATTGGAACCATGCTGGTGATATTTAGAATTCTCAGGAAGAATTCCAAAATAGCATGAAGCATCTCCGAGTCTCTGAAAACTTGATAACTAAATATTACTATTTCTAAAGATCTAAACAGTGTACCCTCTTCGATGAAAGGTACCATACAACCAAAAGGTTCAAAAAAGAAGAAAGATTTTATATATACTCTTAGAGTTTGAAAGAGAACAATATTGGTAGTAGAGGGATATGATGATTAGTATTAGAGGGTTATGATGACTATTAAAACACTCCTCGTTGATGATGAAAGATCAGTGTTGGAACAGGCAGAGATATTTTTAAAGAGAATTGGAGAAGAAATTGAGATTGTAGCTGTATCCTCTCCTGAAAAAGCTTTTAGTGTAATGGAGGAAAAGGACTTCGATGTGATAGTTTCAGATTACCAGATGCCCGACAAAAATGGATTAGAGTTCTTAGAAGAGCTAAGGGAAAAAAAAGATTGTGATATACCATTCATAATGTGCACGGGGAAAGGTAGGGAAGAGGTCGCCATGAAGGCTTTGAATCTCGGAGCAAATAGGTATCTGCAGAAGGGAGGAGATCCAACATCTCAGTATGAAGCGTTGCTCGATGCGATTGTCCAAGAATACGAACATGAGGAATCAAAAAGGAGATTAGAAGAATCTGAGGCAGAACTTAAGGAAAGCGATAAGAATTACAAGAAGATCTTACATGAAACGCCTCTAGGGGTTTTCCATTATGATAGAGAAGGCGTCATAACAGAATGCAACGACAAATTTGTAGAGATAACAGGTTCTTCCCGAGAGGTCTTGATAGGACTAGACATGTTGAATGATCTTGATAACGATAAATTAATCGATGAGGTGAGGTCTTCTTTAGAAGAAGGCAATGGGTATTATGAAGGAGAATACACCTCTGTGACTGAAGGCAAAAAAAGAATTGCCAGGTTATTCTTCAAAGGGATTGAAGATGAAGGAGGTGAAATCGATTCCGGTATAGCATTGATCGAGGATATAACCGAGCGGAAGAAGGCGGAGGAGGAAATAAAGTATCGTGAGAATTTAGAGAGAATCATAACCGAAATATCGACCAGTCTGATGAATATAGATGTGGAAGAAATCGAAGAAAGGATAGATCAGGCTTTGGAAAAGATCGGAGAGTTCTCAGGTGCCGATAGAAGCTATATTTTCCAGTTCTATGAGGATTTTGAAAAGATGGACAACACGCATGAGTGGTGTGCTGAGAGTGTTGAATCGCAGAAAGACGCTCTGCAGAATATATCTACCGATGATTTTCCTTGGATGATGGATAAGCTAAAAAGTTTCGAAAATGTTTCTATTAAGAAAGTTTCAGATATGCCTCCCGAAGCCGAAACGGAAAAGAAATATTTTCGAAACCTGAATATCGGATCGTTGCTCCTTGTACCAATGATTTCTAACAACCGCCTTAAAGGTTTCATCGGGTATGATGGGGTTGGTAAAAAGGAATTGTCCGAAGAAGTTATCAATTTGTTGAGAATAGCAGGAGAGGTGATCGCTAGTGCATTAGGTAGGAAAGAGGTTGAGAAAAAACTCCAAGAGAGTAAAGAGAGATTGGATCTAGCACTCGAAGGAGCAGAACTAGGTGTATGGGATTGGAATTTGAAGACGGATAAAGTAAAATTCAATGAAAGATGGGCGGAAATGCTTGGGCATAGTCTTGACGAAATAGAGCCTGTTATAGATTCTTGGGAAAAACGGGTTCATCCTCATGATCTATTTAAAGTCAAAGAAGAATTAGAAAAACATCTACAGGGCGAAACAGATTTGTATAAGACGGAACACAGAATGAAAACCATATCCGATGATTGGATTTGGGTAAAGGATGTAGGAAAAGTAGTTGAAAGAGATGAAAACGGGAAACCAATAAGAGCAGTGGGTATACATGAAAATATAACTGATCGAAAGAGATCTGAACAAAAATTAAAAGAGGAAAGAGAAAAATACAGGGCGATATTCGAAGGAGCCAATGATGGAATAGTTATCATGCAAAATAAGGTTATTGTGGACTGTAATGAAAAGACATTGATGATGTTTGGATATGATCGTGAGGAGGTCATAGGCGAATTTGTATATGAGTTTCTACCAGATAAACAAATGAGTGGAAGCGACTTGCGAGAAATGGCAAGGAGAAAGATTAATTCGGCCCTGAAAGGCGAACCACAAGAATTTGAATGGATTCAAACCACAAAAGATGGTAAAAGTATCAATGTTGAAGGCACATTGAATGGGTATACATTAGACGATGAAGAATACCTTATCGTCGTTGTTCGAGATATCACTGATAGAAAAGAGGCTGAAAAACGTATAGAAGAAAGTAAAAACAAGATCGAGAGATTGGATAAGATAGGGGCTGAAATCCAGACCTGTGATTCGCAAGAGGAGGTTTATTCCCTAGCTATAGAAGGAGCTGAAGATATACTCGACTTTCACATATGTAGTTTTGACGCTGTAGAGGGAGATATGTTTGTGACAAAGATAGTCTCTTCGGGGACACCCCATGATGGTTATAGGGAAAGACGAATAGAAGAAAGCGGATTGGGTCGGAAAACATATCTAACCCAAGAATCCTATTTGGTGAATGATTTACATGAGGACGAAGACGCAAAACCTGTAAAAAGTGAATACAGATCAGCTATTAGTGTGCCTGTGGGTGAAAAAGGGGTTTTCCAAGCAGTTTCTACAGAAACAGATTATTTCGAAGAAGATGATCTAAACACAGCTAAGCTACTGATAAGTCACGTCAACGAAGCATTAGATAGGATACAAGTGAAGGAAAGAGAAGAGTTTCTGCATTCTCTATTGCGGCACGATGTTAATAACAAAAACCAAATTGTCATGGGCTACTTAGAGCTGATGAAAGGCTATGATCTCCCCGATGAAGTGAAAGATTTCTTGGAAAAATCAGAGCACGCAGTCAAAGAAAGCTCAGAGATAATCGAAAAAACAAGGAAACTGAGAAGGATTGGTCAAGAGGAAGAGATCAGCGAGGTAAATTTGAGTTCAGTGTTGGATAAAGTCTTATCGAAACATCAAAACCAATTAGAGGATAAAAGGATAAAGTTGAAAATCAAAGACAGAGATTGTAAGGTAAAAGGAGGACCTTTGCTGGTTGCTCTATTCTCAAATCTTATAAACAATTCCATCCAACATTCTAATTGCGAAAAAATCAAAATAACCTCTCAAACTGAAGAAGATGAGTGTTTAGTAACAGTTGAAGACGACGGTAATGGAATATCTGATGAGATCAAAGAGAAAATATTTGATAGAGGATTCAAAAGAGGAGAGAATGCAGGAACAGGATTGGGATTGTACATGGTAAAAGAGATAGTTAAGAGCTACGGTGGGAGTGTTGAGACGAAGGATTCTGATACAGGTGGAGCTAAATTTGTGATTCATCTTAAAAGGGCTAAATAATGCTTTTTAGATTAAGTATTACCAAAGCTATTAACGTTAATAGTAGGTCAGTCTTAATGTATATTATTCCTCAAAGAAAGACTTTTTTACAAAAAGAGAAATAAGTTCATAAAAAACTAGACTTTTCATTCCTTTTCTTCAACACCCCCTAAAATTTTTTCTATACAGAATCGAAGATTTTCGTCTAAATCCGTTATCTCTTTAGCCCTCTGTAAACAAGATAAAAAATCTTCAAGTGATTTCTCATCTTTGGGGAGAGATATCTCTTGCCTCAATAGAGTTTCTTTGTCCAACATGCTAATCAAGCCTGAGAATGTGACTTGGATACTAAGTAAACTTATATAAATAATTTGGCAAAATACTAAATATCGATTGTGACCAGTTTTTGACCTGAAAGTTGTTCCATAACGTTAAACTAATTACCAACTTCATGAATATGATTTTAGAAAATGTATAAGTTAGAATGCAAATGTATGTTAAAGAAAGACGGTAAATTTGTCTTAGGCGAAGGTAGAGAAGAACTGCTTGAGTTGATAGATAAAAAAGGTTCGATATCCGAAGCTTCTAAAGCAATGAATATGTCTTATAGACACGCTTGGGGTAAAGTAAAAAAGATCGAAGAAGTCATAGGTAAAGAAGTAATCAAAAGCCAGAGAGGAGGGGATAAAAATAAAGGCTCAGTTTTAACTCGAACAGGCAAAAAATTACTCTCAGATTACCGAGAACTCAAAAAAGAACATAAGGGTGAGGTATACAAAAATCCATCTCTCACGGTGGACGGTATCGTCAGACAGAACGAGAGATTGTTGTTGATAAAGAGAAAAAATCCTCCCTTTAAAGGAAATTATGCCCTGCCAGGTGGTTTCGTGGAATATAATGAACTTATAGAAAAAGCTGTGATAAGGGAGGTCAAAGAAGAAACTGGATTGGAAACCGAGATCAACAGGTTGATAGGTGTTTATTCTTCTCCTGATAGAGATCCTAGGGGGCATATGATTTCAACTGCATTTTCTCTTGACATAGTTGGTGGATATCTGAGAGAGGGGAGCGATGCAGAGAATGTCCGATATTTTGATATAGACAACCTACCTGACCTAGCATTCGACCATGAGGATATAATAAAGGACTTTTTAGCTATAAAATGAGAAGTGATCAAAATTTCTTTTTGTCTCCTTGAAATATAATTCATTTGCAAAAATGACTTATTTTTAAGATACAGAAAATACTATAAACTATTCTTCACTCAATTCGAAATGAAAAGATCTTAGGGTTAAGCTGGAGATTATTAGAACATGGCACGATATAGAAATAGATGGATAGCCAAAAAAAGGATCAAAATATTATTTGAAGAAGCCGAAAAGGCTGCTCTAAAAGGAGAATTGGAAAGTTCGGATCGATATATAGAACTTGCTAGAAAGATCGGTATGAGACATAATGTATCTTTAGAATCAAAACACAAGAGAAGGGTTTGTAAAAACTGTTACTCTTATCTTCACCCATGTAAGACCTGTAGGATTAGAATAAAAGACGGCTTATTAATCACTAAATGTTTGAAGTGCGGGGCGATTAATCGGTTCGGGTACAAAGATTGAGGTCATAAGGACAAAAATTTAACATTCACTTATTCTTTCAGCAATATATCGTAAGCCATATGTAATTCAGTTGAAGAGTACGTTCGTACTACCCTCTTTTCTAAAATCTCGGACCGGTATCCCTTCTTACCTATCGCTCTGCACAAGTTTTTCAGTGATTTTTCCACCTCATCTTCTTCGACTATCTCATAATAGTGAATCGTTCCTTTGTCTCCTAAAGCTGATAGAGCAGCCGATATGAAACTTCTCGAAGATTGTGGGAGGTTCATTATTATTCTATCACAGTTCAATTTTGGAGCGATCTCACTAGCATCGCCTTCAAATATGGTGACTAGATCCTCAAGATTATTTTTCTTTACATTTTTTCTCAAATATTCGATAGCGTCCGGATTCCAATCTATGCTGTATATGTGCTCTACTTCTACATTTTTACCGATCAAAACTGTATAGGGTCCAACTCCCGCGAACATGTCTAGGACTTTTTCGTTTATCCCTATCCTTTTTACGATCCTCCATCTCTCTGTCGCTAAACGCGGTGAGAAATAGACATTTCCAACGTCCATTTGGAATTCGGCTCCATGTTCCCTGTATGTGGTTTCTGTTTTTTTATCTCCAGCTATATGCTCTATGTTTCTTGTTCTAAACTTACCGTGGACTCCTTTATCTTCAAGTACCGTTTTTAGGTTTTTATGAGTTTCAAGTATCGCAGCACCTACTTGATTTCTATACTCCTTTATCTCATCCGGTATTTTAACAAGGGCGATATCGCCTATAATATCATAACTCGAAGGAAGGTATTCTCCAATATCTTCTGGCAGGTCAATTAAATTTTTGTAATCGCTTTCTCTTCTATCCCTCTCTTCTATATCTCTATCTACTATTTCATACTCGAATTCATTTAATTTAGACTCCAAATTTTTCTTGAGTGGTATAAAAAGATGATCATCTTCAGATTCTATCTTTCCATCTTGGTATAGTATATCCTTTCTCAGTAGTTCTTTCCTTATCTTTTCTCCTTCACTTTTAGGGACCTTCAAACAATCCATACTACAAGAGTTATATGTAAGGGAGAATTAATATTCATCGGTTAACTAAAACAAAAGTTTTTTCTCACATAACCTCATTATTGGTGAGAAAAGCTTTCAAACAAAGTATGCTAAAGAGAGGTAAATAAGATGGGAGAATTGACGTTTATCGGTTTAGGTCTCTACGACGAGAAAGATATCAGTTTGAAGGGAGTAGAGGCTGTGAGAGAGGCGGACAAAGTCTATTCAGAGTTCTATACTAGTAATTTAGCAGGGTGCAGTATTGAAGACGTTGAAGCTCAGCTAGATAAAAAAGTGATAATTTTGAGTCGTGGAGATGTAGAGAATCACGGTGTACCTGCAGAAGAAGCGAAAGATAAGAACGTGGTCTTTCTTACAGCCGGAGACCCTATGGCCGCAACCACTCATATTGATCTACGGCTTAGAGCCGAAAGTGAAGGGATAAAAACCAGATTGATCCATTCCTCATCTATATTTTCGGCTGTCCCATCACAATTAGGTTTACAGCATTATAAGTTCGGTAGGACGGTGACTTTACCATTTATTCAAAAAGAAAAGGAATATCCAACGAGTCCCTATCGAAATATAAAAGAAAACAAAGAAAGGGGGTTACACACTCTAGTACTCCTAGATATAGATTCTAAAAATAAGAGATATATGGATGTTGAGGAGGGTATAGATGCCCTACTAAATCTTGAAAAAAAGTTGGATGAAGATGTGATCGATGATAAAACTCTCTTGGCGGGGTTAGCAAGAGTGGGATCCGAAAAACCAGAGATAAAGGCGGGTTATCCAAAAAAATTGAGATCTCATAAATTTGGAGAAGGTCTCCATACTTTGGTAGTATTTGGTGACCTACACTTCATGGAGATCGACTCTCTTATTTGCCTAGCGAGTGCACCAGAAGACATTAAAAAAGAGGAATGAAGTCAAGGTAACTTTTATATATTTGACTTCTTTCTAAATCTTATCATGAGCTGGGCCGTAGATATCAAGGAACCTATAATTATTGATGAATGATCTCCTCATCCGCCCAGCCTATGGTTTTTGTTGTTTTTGGAGGATAACGGCATGAGTGAAAAAAATGAACAATTCAAACCGCTCGACAAAGACACGCCCCTTCCAGAGAAAGAAAAAGAGACTATCGAGTTCTGGGAGGAGAACGAGATAGCTGAGCGAACGAGAAGTAGGGAAAGAAAGAAAAAATTTGGTTT
>SL_8KL_010_SEDDRAFT_10003414_pt1 | contig 13107 bp, 18 predicted proteins | sample SodLakKL_010_SED_4_FD_11160 | JGI IMG/M metagenome (IMG submission 11160) | reverse complement strand
CTGCTTCCCTCCAAATGTTTGTCAATTGCTTGGGTTAAAGCTGATTCTCCATCAACTTTCATAACCTCATTCGCTATTCTAAGCAACTCATTGCTATCTTTCAACTTCCTGGTCATTGCTTCCAGATTCAATTTGCTCCCTCCTTGGGCATGGCCTGTCAAAAATGCTCTTAAACCCGCATTTGCCATGTCTTTCGCAGTAAGGCTTCAAAAGCCCCGATAACACAGGATGAACCTTGCTGTAAATTTCCTGCTTCATTTGTCTGATAACGCTTTGCCAATGTTCTTGGCTTTGTGTGCAAAGCCTTACCTCTGCCACCCCCATCAAGGTCTTCAGGTTATACTTGACCCCAATGTTGGTCATGATATTTATTGGCAAAATCCCCCTGGCATCCTGGGTTGAAGCCCCTGCCTTTATCAACTTTTCATAAGCAGTTTGAATTTCCCTCATTGCACTCATGTAAACCATCAGCCTGTGGTCATCCTCATTGATGCTTGGCCCAATATCATACTTGAATTGCTCCCCTTCCTTGGCAACAAACCGCAGGCTTTCCTGGGAATACATGGCTCCAATTCTTGTCCTCACCATCTGGTGGGTTAATGCCCTGGGAACCCCTTCCACCTGGAAAATAAAGTCAACCGCTTCCAGTGGGCCACCAATATTGGTCTTTTCCAGTTCCATAACCGTTTCAATGGCTTCGTTCCTGCCCGTTACTTCTTCCAGGTCTGTTATAATGTTGCCCTGCATGTTTTGGGCCATGGCATGAATGGTTTCCACAGATTGCCTTGTCCAGCTAATCAGAGTCACGTTCATCTCGCATCATCTCCCCAATCTTCATCATTCTTTGCAGAACCATCAAGTGTGCAATCATGCCGTCTTGGCCTTCCATTCGGTTCACAACCTTGACTATTGAATCAACCAAAGCCTCCAAACTGTTCAGCATGCCAGAAAAGTTATTGCTGCCAATTACAACTGTTCCATCACCTTCGCTGTAGAGCACAGTGAAATCCCTTTTGATTGTTCTTTCTTCCCCTGTTCTCAGGTCTCTGATAACAAGTTCCAACTGTTCTTCTGCTTCCTCACCCTGCACAAACTTTACTTCTTCCATGTTTAAAACCTCCTTATCCTTGTTGTTGGCCCGCATCCAATCTAAGGATGCAGCCTGTTGCATAATCCCCTTTTTCCAGCACAAAGTGAACCCAATTTGCCAATTCCTCTGGGGTCATACCCCTCTTGACAGGTATGTTCCTGTTCAGCATTTCATTTGCCTGCTTGTGGCTTATCCCCCGTTCTCTGGAAAGGTCTTCAATGGTCAGGGAATCCATTCTTGTATAAACCCTGCCAGGAGCAATGGCTGTTACCACCCACTTGTCTGCATCAAAACTGTATTGATTCAGCTCCCTGGCTGCACACCTGATAAAGTGGTTGGCTCCTGCTTTGCTTGCTCCATAGGCAAAGCTGTGGCTTTTGGCAATTTCTGCTGTGTCACTTGTTATTGCCAGGAAAACCTTCCTGGTTCCGCTTCCATCATACCTTCTGACATATTCCCTCAACAGCAAGAAGTTCGTTATCAGATTAGCATTCAAGGTTTCCTTGAAATTCTCCAGTTCATAATCTGGCAAGGCTCCTAAAAGGTTCAACCCTGCACAATTCACTACCGCATCCAAATCTCCTTTGATTTCCAACCAATCAAAGAACCCAATAACTTCATCTTCATCATCAGCATAAAGCCCCATGGCATCTTCATTGGAATACAAATCTGCAGCAATTACTTCATGGCCTTCGTGTCTCAACTTTTCAGCCACCGCATGCCCTATATTGCCTTTCCTTGCTCCAACAACCAGAACCCTCATTATTATTCGCCTCCCTTGGCCTTTTGCTTATCGGNTGCTGTGTTGAGAATGTCCATCATTACCTCCAGCAGAATCCTCTGTGCAGTTTTGGCTTTGTTTTCTTCTGCAATGCCTTCCTCTTCCAAAATTTTCTCAATTTTCTCCAAGATTCCTGGCTTCACAGTTCCACCTCCTTTTTGATTTTCTACCTTATTATACCGTTTAAAACCTTACTTTGACCCCACCTTTTTCACCTTTTATCAAAATTCCCCAAATAAATATTTTCACCGCTTAACCACCAAGCTCCATCAAGCTGCAGCACCATTTGCCCAATTTCTTCTGGTGTCACACAGTGCTTATAAAGCTCCTTAACCTGTTCCTGGTTAAAGCCCCTTTCTCGTTGCAATGCAGCTTGCACTTGCTTGGTCATAGGTGTTCCCTTTACGTTCCCTGGGTGAAGCCCAATGACAACAAATTCTCTGCCATATTTAAGCCAAAGGTCATGAGCAATGCAACTGATAAAGTGGGCAAGCCCTGCCTTGGCTGCACAGTAAACCGCATTATTGGTGCCATGCTTCCTGCTCCAAAGGGAACCAATATGAATAATGGTCTTAGTGCCAGTAGTGCCTGCAGTCTGCTTAACAAACTCTGAAGTCATCCTTATGGCCCCTATTAAGTTAATGTCAACAAGCCTTTCTACCTTCCATTTCCAGTCATCTGGTTGGCTCGTTCCTGTTGCACCCGTGCAATTTACAAGAAGTTTTGCATCAAAATTAAAAGGCTGTGGCAAAGGCTCATATCTTATATCCCAATCTTCTGTGGGCAACCCTATCGCATAACCGTTATCAGCCAAAACATTGCATATCCCATTTGCTATATTGCCTGCTCTAACCTTTGTAAGCATGGCCTGTCGCATGCTCCATCACCTCCTGCAAGCTGTCTGTCCTTATCACAAGCCCGTTTAATTGGGAATCCTTATTATATGGCCTGGTTATAAGATAACAGGGAACCCCCAACCTTGCCACCTGATTGGCATTTTTGGGCATGTCCTCTACAAAGAATTCAACCTGCCCTTGAAATTGGTTAATAAGGGTTTCCTCCTTATTTTCACTAAATAGAACCATGTCATAATGCAATTCGTTGCTTTTAAGCCACTCCATTGTGTCAGCAAAAATCCGCTTATATTGCTGATATGGCCTTGCTGTCAATAGCACAACTGCATAATCCTGTTCCCTGGCCCAATCCAAAAACTCCTTGGCCCCTTCGCACAGGGGAATGAACCGCTTCTGGCCCGTTTGCCTGTATTTATCTTTTAATTCCAGCCCTTTTTCCAGGGGAATGCCCAAGGATTCATAAATATTGTAACTTGTGACATCCTCCAACATGTAATAAGTGCCAAGTTCTTCATTAATAAACTGCACAAAGCTCCTTGGGTAATCGGCAAGAACCCCGTCAATGTCCACCCCGATAACTTTCTTACCGCTTTCCTTAATATTGTTCTCAATTTCCTGCTTGTGAAGCTGCTCCACAACCGCACTTTTTCTCCAATATTCCTGCTCAATTTCCTCTGGAGAAAACCCGTGCAACTGGGCCAAACACATAAGGTATTTCAAACAGTCCACCAATTCCTCCAGGGTATTGCTCCTTATTGGCTGTTTATATTCGTTCCTGTGGATTTTCCAGTCCACTGTTTCCAGAAGTTCACTTATCTCCCTGTGGAGTGCCAAACAATAGAAGTTATTCCACTTCCTGAATTCGTGCAAATCCTTGAAAACTTGGTCAATATCAACCAACTTGGCATTGAATTCCTTTTGGTCATGCCACATTTTTTCAAAGTTCATCACGCAAACCTCCTTAAAGTTTCATAATAGGCATGGTGGGCCAAATAGCTTCGTTTCCAGGTTCCATACCTTCCCATCAACAGCAGCTTTCCTTGGTATTCTTCTGGTAGCACAAAATCTGTGTCAAATATCTTGTAAGTTTTGCTGCCTGTGGGAAATGGCCTTGCCAGTTCCATGTTTTCCTCACCAAAAATCCTGCTGGCCCTATACCAAGGAGACTTCATGTTTACGTTATACACAACAAAGTTCGGCTTGCTTTGGAATACTCCTTCAAGTGCTGGCAACCGTTCAATCAGGCCAACCTCTTGCTTTGGGCAATTGGCCTCTGGGAATAAAGCCCAAAGGGGAATGGTTGATATAACCCTGTCAAAATAGAAGACAAGCTCATCCAATATTTCACTATCTGCTTCCATTTTCACTATTTTATGCCCGTGCCTTATAAGCAGTTTCTGGTGAGCACCTTCCATATCATAAACAACTTCGTAGGTCTTCAACCGTTCCATGGAATTGTTCACAGGCAAGCCAACCTTTTCAGCATATTGCTCATGTGGCAAGGTTCCAATTCTTGGGTTGTATCCTGCCACAAAATTGAAGACAACCCCTCTTCCCAGATTCATGCCACATGCATCATGCAGGTAATGCAACCCTGCAAAGCCTCCCCCTGGTTTGGTTGGCTCCCTGTCCATTATCTGGTAATCAATACCCAAAGTGTGAAGTGCCTCTGCTGCCAACAGGCCCGTTATTCCTGCTCCCAAAATGCCAACTTTAATTCCCTTCATCACTGCCCCACCTTCCATTTCTGAGAATTTTGATAAACATTGGCTGCTTGGTGTAACCCCTGCTCCCCTTGCTTATCATGCCATTTTTAGCCAAAAACTTCAAATAACGTCTAACCGTGGCACTGTCCAGGTCGCACATGTCTTCCAAATCCTTGGCATTGATATAATTGTTCATCAAAAATACCTTGGCAACGTCTGGATTTTGCTCCAAAAACTTGTTTATGCTCTCTTGTGCATCTTCTGCCATCTTTTCCTGCTGTCTAATCTGGTAGCTCAAATCATAATAACCTAAAGACTGTTTTCCATAAACTTCCCTCAAATAATCGCATGCAAATTGCACATGTTCCTGCTTAACCAAAACCCTTTCCCCGTCATCGGTTGAAAATGTCCTGCATGCCACCGCAACTGCCATTCTTGCCAGTTTAATCCTCTGGTTGGCCCCTTCTACCAGGGGAACCTGACTTGTGTATTCCTTTGCCATTTTCTTGGCTTCCTGCAAGATTGCATCAATTGCATCATCCTCAAAATGAATCTGTTCTTCTGTTCTGCTCCAGGCCCAAAGAACCAACTGCTTGCAAAGGTCAAAGGTATAAACGTGTGGAACCCTTCCAATTTCGGTTGCCTTCCTGTTAATTAAGTCCATACTGACTTCTTCGCTCGCACAACTCACCGCAAACTCAAATCTGGCAACATCTTCGTTCTTACCAATCAACTGCTGGATTGCTTCCACTCCGTAACTATACTGGCTTAAAGCCTTCCCGTCTCTGGTATTGCTTACCCAAAGCAACCTTGTTCTGGCATGTGTTCTCTCCTGGTGGATTTTCATAATCTCTGCCACCCCGTCTGACCGCACCCCTGACATGTTGGCAATGCTATCTTCAGTTAATCCGCTTGCTTCGTCAATTATAACCAATCTCCTGTCATTTATTGGGATTTTGCCCCAGGATACATACCACCGCTTTTGAATTTGCTGCATTCCACCAATAAGTCCTGCAAAGCTCGTATTTTCGCCTGTGACAAACTCTCCCAACTTGTAGTGGTTCATCATGGTCTGGGCAGTTTCGCTTTTTCCCGTTCTGGTATCACCAATTATCAAGGCTTCAATCCAGCCCCGTTTGATGAATTGGTCTTGGAACCTGAATGCCAAAACGCTGTGGTAAACAAGGTCAACTGCTGTCATAATGTCCTGTCTGCCATATATGTGGGTGACATTGTTTTCAAGGTCATTGTGTATTTCCTGGAATTTATCCCTTACTGTCTGCCCTTCCTTGGGCTGGAAAGCCTTCAACCGTTCAAACTTCTGTGGGGTCATCTCAAAGGTTGCTATGCTGTCTTGGCTCGGCTCGGCATGGCTTATCAAGTGGGTGACATATTGGTTTCTTGGGTCTGTTACCGTAACCCCCTTCATATTATAACTTTGGTTTGCCTGCAACCCGTGCCCAACCACATAGGCAACCCTGGTTGTATATTCCCTGGTGGCTGTGGAAAAATCAAGTTCTGGTTGAAGCATAACCTCTTCCAGATTGCCTTTCTCTTGCACCTGTTTGGCAAAGGCAGAGCAATTTTTGGGTATCCCTGCCCTTTTCTTTATCACTCCTTTTTGTTGGGCATCAGAGCAGTCTATTAGCTCTAAGAGGATTCTGTCCTCATCCTTGAAGCCAATGCTGGCATCTCCGCCCATCATCCCAACCGCACATGCTGCACAGGTCTTCCCGTCTGGTGTGCAATTTATGGTTATTTGCTTGGGATAACCATAAGGTGCTGTATCTTTGCCTGAGACAATGACATCCATTTCAATCCGCTTCCCTATATAATCACTGTGGCTTGCCTGGGATAAATGAACCCTTTTGGCTTCTCCGCTTTCTTCTGTTTCCTGAACCTTCTCTGGCCTGAATACAGGTGTTTTCTCAATTATGGCATCCAGGTCTTCCTTAGAATGGCCCAAAGCCACAAAGAAGTCTGTTATATCCCCATCTGGTGGGTCAAGTATTGGCAGCTTTATAATCTTTATTTCTTCCGCATACTCGTGCAACTCCTGGGCAACCTTTTCTGCTCCCTGCTGCCCTGCTTTGTCAATATCATAACAGATTCTCACTCGTTTACCCTCAAACCATTGGCTCCAGTGTTTCCTCCAGGTGCTGGCTCCACCTGTGGAAGTTATGGCATTATACCCCATCTGATTGGCAAGCAAGGCATCCATTTCTCCTTCAACAAGCATAACTTCCTTCTCCTGCAGATTCTCTATTGGATAAAGCCTTGCTGCCCCAGAACCATGCTTATAACTTATCATCTTGGCCTTGCCCTTTTGTTCTGGTGCATACCTCCTTATATTTACGCAACCACCGTGCCTGTCATAAACAGGTATGGTAATTCTTTCCACGTCATACCCCAACTGGTATTTCTCCAGGGTTTCCCTGGTCAATCCCCTCTTGTTTAACAAGAATTGCTGCATCTTTGGACTGTCCAGCAGGATTTTTTGAAACTTTCTAATTGTTTTTTCTGGTATATATTCATCTGGAATTTCATCATCCACTTGCACCTGCTTGCCTTCTTGCTCCTTCTGGGTCTGTGGCCTCTTTCCCAGTTCTTCCTCCAGTTCCTTCACCATTTTGGCAAATTCCTTCTTCTCATAACCTTCCATAACCCTGTAAAACTCATATTCATCCCCACCTATATCACATGCATGGCAATAAAATTGGCCCGTTTTAAGGTTGATGCTCATGCTTTCAACTTCGTCATCGTGCCATGGACAAAGAACCTGACATTCCCCTTGCTCATTCGGTTCCAATTTTGTGAAGTATCTGCTGTAAAATTCTGTGGCCCACTTCTGCCTGTCCAATGGTTTCACCCCTCCCCTTGGCAAAATTAAAGGGAAGGGGAATAATCCCCTTCCCCCAAAAGCTCAACCTTAATTAAAACGGAACATCTTTGTTTGTTTGGTCTTTGCTGACTTCCTGTTCCTCTCCCTCAAAAGGCCTGATATCTTCCACTGTCTCAACCGTTTCGCCTTTCCGCTTGCCTTCTTTGGCAACCCTGTGCTCAACCACTGCAATGCACTTCTTGCCAAGAATTTCATCAAAGTCCACTTCCACAACGCTTTCTGGAATTTCCAGGCCAAAGGTTTCTAAGGTTTCCTTAATCTTCCACATGGTTTGCTTCATGACAGGCAGGTTGTAGAATAGCTGCCTTCCTTTGTGTTCCCCTTCTGCTACCTTCAAAATTAGAACATACATGTCATCCCCGTTTCTGGTCTGCCTCAAGTCAACATCAAAGGCATAACATGTGTATTCGCCCTGGGGAAGCAGTTCAAAGGTATTCACTCCGCTGAAATCCATTTTAGCTTTCATACTTTTTTACCTCCTTAATAATTTCATCAATATATTCTGGTAGCTCCACAGCACCATCAGTAACCTTGTTGAAAACATGGCATGCTGTGGGGTCTTCCATCCCCAATCCCAGTTTACCGCTTCTATCCTTGGCAAAATACTTGCCCTTGGGCTGAGTCAACATTTTCCTTTGGGGAAAGCCCTGCTCATCCTCAGTGGCAAATAAATAGCCAATTACATCCACATAACCTTCCACATCCCTTGCCAACTTTGGTGTCAGGTGTGGCCCAATTTTGACACTGCCATCCGTTTCATCCTTGTCTTCTGCTGAAAGGCAGGTGAAAACCACATTCATAGGCAGGTCTCTGTATGCCCTTACCAGTTTCCGCATTTGTTGGGTATTTTTGCCATAATCCTGCAGGATAGGCATATCCCTGTCATACTTCTCATCACGGTTTGGGTCATTTAAAATCTCATCCATGCTCTTTGCCCGTATCTCGGAAAGGCTGTCCAGAACCACCGTTTTCCTGTCATGGTCTCCATCCTTCAAATACCAGTAAAGCTCCTTCAGTTCTTCAATGGTAAGGGCATCAATGGTCTGAATGTCCAACTCCTTATGGTATTGCTTGAATTTGTTCAGGCAAAGCAACCCACCTTCCATGTTGATAATCAGTGGCTTTGGAGCAATGGCAGCAAAGGTTGTCTTCCCCGCCCCTGCATAAGCATGCACCAAAACTTTGGCTGTAACTGGCACATCTTCAATTGGCTTAATTTTACCCTTTAACTGCTCAATAATCTTCTTGTCCATGCTCTTTCCTCCTTTTGGTTAAAATTTCACTTCTCTGGGAACATATTCCTTATTAATCACATCATAAATGAGCATTCTCACCTCCCCCTGTCTTTTTAGAGCAACCATGGTTGCCAGGATATTAAGCACCATGTTGCCACTTAACAAAATCCAATCTTCTGGCTGCAGGTTTCGCATTTTCTCCTGGAATTCAGCATAAAGCCTTTCTGTATTGAAAATGTTGACTTTTCCCTGGGTCAAGGGAACCAATTCGCCATATTCTTCTGCTGCCTCAAAATTGTGCCCTGATTCATTCACCACCCAAACCCTTGGCATTCAACCACCTCCACTTTATTATACCGTTTTGAACCCTATTTTGACCCCAGNAAATTCAATTTTTTATAAGTTTCTGTGTCCAACCGTTTCTTCTCCATGATGCAAAGCTCTTTAAATTCACAATCCCAGGAGCAGTCATGTGTGGCATTCCTGAATATATGGCCCCTTGCTTGCCTTATATCTTGGGCTGAAAGATAAAGCTCCTTGCCAATTTCCTTTATTTCTTCTGGTGTTCTCTCCACCCTGTGCCTCTTGAAAAATGGTCTTTCCCGTTCCTTAACCACTTCCAAAATGTCCTGGTAATCATCTGGATTAAGGTTGTGCTCCTTAATGGTTTCCAGATAGGTCTGCACATCTGTGTCAATGCTTTTGTCCTTGCTCAAGGTTCCATTTTTGAGCAGCCTTGGCTTGGTGGGCAGCTTGGTTCTAATAAGGTTGAACATAATCCCGTTCACTGGGCCACCTAAAAGGCTGCAAAGTGCCCAAAGATAACCGTTGGCCTGTTCATCTAAAACAAGCATTTCCTCATAGCTCTCCAGGTCTCTGCCCGTAAACTTGTGGTCAACAAGCCAAATCCTGCCCATGTCATCTTCAACAATAAGGTCAAGCACTGCATTGAACCTCTTGTGGCTCCTGGTTCCCTTGGGTGTGGGAATATTGGCATCCACCTTTTCTTCCACCCCGTAAATGGCAAAATTGTCCTCCTGCTCATACCTGTCAATATACCTCTGCACCAACTTCTCTGCCATTTCCCTGGTTTCCTTAAATTCTTCCACCTGTTCAAAGAACATATCCTTGGTCTTGTGTTGCCAATATTCCTGGCTTGCTTGCTCCAGGTCTTCCCCTTTGTAATATGCCTGCAGCAAGGCATGCCCGTATTCCCCCAGGTCAATTTTGGGTATTCGTTCAATTGGCCTTAACCCTTCAACATACCTGTAATGCCACTTCTGTCTGCACCGTTTCCAAGTCTTCATTTGAGAATAGCTTATGTCCAATCTGCTCATTCGTTAAAACCCTCCCAACTGATACATCAATACCGTCAAGAAGCCAAAGCCAAAGGCAGTCAACCCCAAAAAGCCATCTTCCTTGGCAATCGCTCCAAACACAAAAAGAACCGTAAACAAGCCAAAAACTGCCATCATTAAAGTGCTTAAAATCATTCCTGCTCATCCTCCTTTTTGGGCAATTCTTTCAGCACATTCTCAATTCCCTCAATCTGGTGCATCAACTCATCAAAGGTTTGCTTGCTGATTTCATAGGCTCCATAAGCCCTGCCAACCCGTTTCCGCAAAGATGCTATTTCTTCCAGCCCTCCTTTCCGCAAACTTTTCAATTTTTTCACCTCCTTTCTACTATATTATACTATAAAAACCCCGTTTTTGACCCCACTATTTTGGATTTTAAACAAAAAAAAATCGGGAGCCAAGCCAACCTATGCTTGGCCCCCAAAAAGCTCCGTTATGTCCAATTCTTTGCCATTTATGATTGCTTCAAAGCTCTTGGCCTTGGTTGCCAGAAGGTTCTCTATATGCTGCTCAACCGTATTCTTGGCAACAAGGTTGATAATGTCAACACTTTTATCCTGTCCAATTCTGTGCAACCTGTCTTCTGCCTGGGTGTTAATCCCAGGTGTCCAATGCCTATCCAAAAACACTGCCATGTCTGCTGCTGTCCAGGTCAATCCCAGGCCACCTGCTTCAATGGTTGCCAACATTACCCTTGTTTCTGGGTCTTCCTGAAATCTCCTGGTGGCCTCTGCTCTGTCCTTCTGTTTTACTTCCCCTGTTACCATGGCATAGCCAATCCCCTTTTCTTCCAACTTGGGAGCAAAAAGCTCAATGGCCTTCCTGAATTGGCTGAAAACAACAATTTTCCTATGCTGGCAGTTTTCCTCAATAATGTCCATCAAGGCATCAAACTTGGCACTTTGCCCAATATTCTTGTCCAGGAGCTGTGGGGAAATGGCAATCTGCCTTAGCCTTGTTATCTTGGCAATCACAACTGGTGCTGCAACCGCTTCTTCTGTAAGTTCTGCAATGGCTTCCCTTTCCATCTGCTTGTATATCTTGGCTTGCTGCCCTTTAAGTTCCACCAAATGCCTGTGGTAAACCTTTGGAGGCAATTCTGTCAACACTTCTTCCTTGGTTCTCCGCAGCATAATTGGCTCCAAAAACTCCCTCAATTCCTGTTCTTGTTCCTTCGTTCCTGGGTCAATTTGCATGCCCCAACCGTTATTATAAACTTGGCAATACCTCTCTGCAAATCTCCAAAAACTGGTGAATTTCTTGGGATAAAGCCTGTTCAACAAGCTCCAAAGCTCCCATGCCCTGTTCAGCATTGGTGTGCCAGTAAGAAGGTAAACCCTGTCAGCTTTGTATTGCTTGACTGCCTTGGTCTGCTGTGCCTTTCTGTTCTTTATTTTGTGTGCCTCATCCAAAATATTGGTTTCCCAATCAATCTGGGCCAACTCATCGTGCAGCCTTGCTGATTCGTAGTTAATTATCAAATATTTGGCCTCTCCTGCCTCAAATTGTTTAATTGCTTGTTCCCTTTTCTTCTTTGGCCCGTCAACTACAATGGCTTCCTGCCCTGCCCACTTTTCAATTTCTTGTTTCCAGGTGTCCTTCAGGGTATTGGGGCATATAATAAGCACCTTCTGGTCTCCCCTGGCTTCGCAGGCAGTTATGGCCTGCAAAGTCTTTCCTGTTCCCATGTCGTCTGCCAAAATGGCCCTGCCTGCCTTCTGAAGAAAAGCAGCCCCTGTCCTCTGGTAGTTCCTTAGCTTGTCTGCAAAATCAACCCCAACTGTGGCATCATCTTTGGTTTTAACCTGCAGCAGTTCCTGCCTTCTTTGTTGAACCCGTTCCAACTGTTCCCTCACCTGCTTGGTAACTTTCACATCACCGTTAAAAGCATTTTGCAACTGCCTTACTATATCCGCTTCCATTGGGTATTCCCACACCTTCATGGTGGGATTCCACTTCCAGCCTGGAACACTTTTGGCAATTTCCTTTTCCTCAAAATCACACTTCAGTGCCAACTTTCCTTCATATTCAAGCAGAATCGCCATTTTCTATAACCCTCCTTATTTTTTCTTTGGCCCTTATGAATACCTTGCTGACAACCCTTTGGCTTTTGCCAACCTGTTTGCCAATTTGCCTCTGGTTATAACCTTCCAATGTCAGCAAGATAATTTGCATTTCCATATCATCCAAAATTTCTTTTATTTGTTCCATAACCACATTTTCACCCTGGTTGGTATCTCTTACCTCAATTTCCATTTCATCAAGGCTTGCTGCTTCTTTATTCTGCCATTTTCTAAGTTCTTTGATTATCTCATTCCTTATCACCCTGTAAGCAAACGTGCTGAAGGCATAACCTTCTTCCTTCTTGAAGTTCTTTGTTGCTTTATACAGCCCCCAAAGGGCAACCTGCTTCAAATCTTCCTCATCCACCATAACTGTTGGAGTAAACTTGTTTGCCACATGGTAGGCAATTTCCAGGTTATCCTCAAGCCTGGGCATTTTCCCACCCCCAGTCAACATAACCTTGTTGAATGGTTTGCCTGTATCCTTCGCTTGGTTCCTGCCTCTTAAAATGGCTGTGCATAACGTATGCCATTGCCTCAACAAACTTGTTTGGGCCAACTTCCACGTGAAAGTTTTGTCTGTAATAAAGATTTGGGTATCCCTCATACCTGTCCAATGGCTCCAAATCCTTATCCGTTATAACGTAAATGGCCCCTTTAACCATGCTGCCAGGAGAAGGCTCTATTGTGGCAACCCCTCTCCTGTAAATCATCCTGTGGTTGTGCAAAACAGTTTTGCACACTGGCTTACTCCCTGGGCAACGTCTCTGCATCTGCCTCTTGTGAAGGTTGCTTCCATAAGCAAAATAAATCATTTTTTCTTCCCCCTTGCTTTTGCAGCTTCTTCCTCAATCTTCCTCCGATATTCGCTGTATAATTGCAGGTCTTCTTCTCCTTTCTTTACCTTCTCTCCACAACCAATATCAACCGTTATCCACTTCCTGCCAACCTTTTCCACTTTGCCAACTCTGAATTTCTTGTTGGCATCAAAATATTGCACAACATCCCCAACTTTAAAATCTCCCATAAGCTCTTCCTCCTTATTATTGCTTTTCCTTATAATTTTGGTTTTATGGCTTGCCTCATCAGCACCTGGAAGCCATCCCAGGTGGACTGGG
>SL_8KL_010_SEDDRAFT_10003409_pt1 | contig 13117 bp, 15 predicted proteins | sample SodLakKL_010_SED_4_FD_11160 | JGI IMG/M metagenome (IMG submission 11160) | reverse complement strand
GCTTTTGCCGATATAAACGATAACATGGATCTGGCTGAAGATATGATCAAATACCTGATCAATTATTTGTTGGAAAAAGCAGAAGCGGAAATGAGTTTTTTTAATCAATTTGTTGACAAAGGGCTGCAGGAAAGACTGCATAATATCGTCAACTCTGAATTTGCCCGGATTACTTACACGCAGGCTATCGAACTGCTTCAAAAATCTAAGGATAAATTTGAATATCCGGTGGATTGGGGCAGTGATCTGCAGACAGAACACGAAAGGTATTTAACCGAGAAAGTATTCAACAAGCCGGTTTTTGTTACCGGTTACCCGAAAGCGATTAAAGCTTTTTATATGCGGGTCAATGATAATCCCAAAACAGTTGCCGCGATGGATCTGCTGGTGCCCGGGGTAGGAGAAATCATCGGGGGAAGCCAGAGGGAAGAGCGGGCAGAAGTGTTAGAGCAAAGTATTGCAGATTTTAATATCGATAAAGATGATCTGTGGTGGTACCTGGAATTGCGAAAATACGGTGGGGTAAAACACACCGGTTTTGGGCTGGGTTTTGAAAGAGCCTTGATGTATTTAACCGGTGTGAGTAATATCAGGGATGTAATCCCCTTCCCCAGGACAGTTAATTCATGTGAATTTTAATACGCTAAGATGTTGATGGATCAGGCTGATCAGTGTGGCGCTTTTCTAAACAGCCTGGATATGAAATCATTCAAAAGGGTTTATAAGCATTGCACCTGGTTATCCGGATTGGGAATTTCCAGTTAATAAATTGGCCAGCGAAAGGGAAGAGATTGAAACTGTAACGAATTGGGCTGGTTTTTAATAACAGAAGATTAGAGCGGAAAAGGAGGCTAGCCCTGTAGGTAATGAACCACCCTATCCCTGTCTGGCGTTCTTGAGGGTAGTTTTTAGAGTGCTATATCCGCTCCATGCCAGGTAAATAGCAACCGCTATAGATCCCAGGGCATCCACATAACGGGTAACCGGTGCAGCCGGGTCAATGGCCACTGAAGCAAGGGCTATGATGACGCAAAGATCGACAATTGACTTGGCCCGGTACATCAGGCGCTGGGTGTCTATTACCGGGTTATAATGTTCATCGGTCATTTTGGTGTAACGTCTCCAGAACCAGGAGTTTGTGATCAGCCCGAGGGTAGCAATGGCCAGTCCCGGGTATACATTCCCACCAGGTTCGAAAGTGGATATTCTGGCCATTGTTATTATAAACATGGTCAGGCCGGAGAATCCAAGGGCAATGGCCACGCTCAATCCGGCGATTTTCTCCAGGCGCGCTTTTTCTTCAGCTGTTACCTCCTTTCCTTTTTCCACATAACGAAAAACCCGCCATGAAATGAAAAGGGCGATCAGTTCAATCGTGCGGCGCATAAAATCTGCCAGCTGGGTTGTTGAGTGGCTGAGGATAACAGCAATCCCGGTAGTCAAAGGTGCCCACATGCTCAGCAGGAGGGCACCAATTAATGTCTTTTCCCGACTTGTTTTTTGTGCTTCTGAAAGGGCGTTCATTTTACCACCCCAAAAACGCTAATAGCTGGACTAATGGAAAGATCAAAATGGAGGCAGTAAAGGGGACGGTTATAGTATCGGTGCCCTTCCGGGAAAAAAGCTCCACAATTCCGCAGACCGGGGCGACAACAATTGAAATTAGTAAGCTGTGCAGCCAGGGTAAACCAGCGTAAAATAACAGGGTTAAAAATAAGGCTGCGCCGGCCACAATGATCATGGCCATGGTACCCTCAAAAGTTTTAGCTTTTTCAATAAGGCGGTGTAAGTTGCGGCGGCGTCCAATAGCTTTGCCTACCAGGGCAGCAGCGGCATCACCAAATCCCCAGGCCATCACTGCAACAGCTGCAATGTAGTGCCAGCTGGTGCCAAGCAAACCCCAAAAGATGAATATTAAAAGAGCAAAACTAAACTGGACATAAACAAGCTGTTTTCTTAATTCGCCTTCGCCGNTTGTCCGGTCCACAAAATGTTTTCGATAAAAGGTTGTTTTTTCGATAAGCAGTAGAGCAGGATATCCAAGGATAGCTAGCAATGACGCTGCCCCGACAGCAAAATACCAGGTGCTAAATAACCTTAAAAGCAAAAATATCGATAAAGTATAGCCGATGTGGTGTGTTTTACGAATGAATTCGGTAGGTACTTTCAGCCAGTATTTAAGTAAAAGGGGAAGCAGTGTAACAAATACAATATAGTAAGCCAACAAAATTCCGGCTCCGATCAGATCACTGTTCACTGTTTCAAACTCCTTTTGTTTTGGTTAGAGCTACGGGGACACCTTTTTGTCATGCCTTAATTGTTTTTAAACTTGTTTTAAGTTTCCGCAGCTTTATAGATAGTATAACAAAAAAAGCGGAATCATGAAACACACCGCAATCTGCAGTCCCTTTTCACTTAGTAAAAGCATGAACCCTGATCTGCCATTAAAATTTGCGATGGTTTGAATAACTCATAACACACTTATAGTATCTCCATGTATCACTTTTCCGGTTTATCTCTAACAGACCGGCCTAAATTAGCATCCACAAATCTAACCGGGCATCTCTTAATCAGGGGCAAGTCCGACAATCTTTTTGCTTCATCATGATCATACTGCAGGTTAATTTCTTCGGCATCTTGAAAGTAGTCTGCCCTTTTTTGGGTGTTAATGGCCTCTACAGATACTATACATCATTTTCTTCGAGCTGGCTCCACCGGTTAAAGAAGACTGTGTAACCGATCCTGGTGAGCATAAAGACTGTAATGGTAACGCTTCCTATAATACTGAGCATGATCGCGATCTGGTATTCGATGGCAATCAGCGGCGAAAGGCCGGCTAAAATCTGGCCGGTCATCATGCCTGGCAAAAAGACGATTCCCATCCCGACCATGGTGTTGATGGCTGGCATGATTGCCGAAGTGAAAGTGTCCTTGACTATGGCGGCCGTGGCGTCACGGGGCGTGGCCCCGAGCATGAGGGCTCCTTCAATCTGGTCTTTTTTAGATATCATTTCGCCGATCAGGCGCTCGGCTCCGAGAGATATGCCAGTCATGGAATTGCCGATGATCATGCCGGCAATGGGAATGAAATATCGCGGTTCATACCAGGGTTCGATATTTATCACCAGCAGTAAAAAGTAAAAGATGGTAACTCCGGAGCCGGTAATCATGGAGAGGATAATCACCTGGCGCAGTTTTTTCTTGATCGGCACCTTAACCCGGGCGTAGATGTTGCGGACGGCAAAAAATTGCATTGCCAGCAAAACCAGCAGGGTAACTGCCGCATGCGGCTGTTCAAATATGTAAACCAGGATATAGCCGACGGCGATTAGCTGCACTGTCATGCGCAGAGCGGAAATAAAGATTTCTCTTTCCTTGTTGATCCCCTGCCTGTTAACCATTACCAGGAGGATTAATAGGAACACATAAGCCGATACCAGGCGCCACGGGCCGATTTCCACGATTTCATTCATTTTATGCTACCTCCTCAATGTCTGAAACAAGGCCTTTTTCAAGTGTAATAATCTTTTCACCCGTCATTTTAGCCAGCTGCTTGGAATGGGTGACCATGACCAGGGTTTTTTGCCTGCTTTTGACATGATCCAGGATCCGGCCTATTACTTTATCAACGGTATTATCGTCTAAGGACGAGGTTGGTTCGTCGAGAAGCAGAACTTCCGGATCCATCAGGATTACCCTGGCCAGGGCCAGCCGCTGTTTTTCGCCACCTGAAAAGGTATTTGTTTGATCATCGAGCTGTTTGTAAAGGCCCAGCCGGTGAATTTCTTCAAACAGCACCTGATCAGGAGCCGGTTTTTTTTTAGAAAATTGCAGGCCGACCTGGAGATTGTCCCTGAGCGTTCCGGGGAAAATAACCGGGGTTTGCGGTACTAGAATTACTTCCCTTCTGAGGGATATGGCATCCAGTTCTTTTAAGTCCTCTTCTTTGTACTTGATTTGTCCCTGTTCGTAGTTGACCAGATGGTTGAGCAGTTTTAGAAGGGTAGTTTTGCCGCTGCCGCTTTCTCCCACGATGCAAGTAATTTTACAGGCTTCTATGGCCAGTTCGTTGATATTGAGGATGTTTTTAAACTCCACGTTTTTCAAATGAAACATGTAATCCACTCCCGTTATTTTACTCTATTCTTCCCTTAGTTCCCGGATCAGTTCTTCTGCTTTTTCTTGAGCCTCTTGTAAAACTTTTTCCCCTTTTGAGGTGATGGTGGAGTATTTTCTTAACTTGCCGTTGACAACTTTTTTCTCAACCGATAACAAGCCTTCATTAACCATGCTGTGCAGGATAGGATAAATTGTTCCGGCGCTGACTTTATAACCATGGCGCTTCAATTCCTCGATCATGAAAACGCCGTAAACCGGCCCTTTACTGGCATGATAAAGAATATGGACCTGGATAAACCCTAAAAAAAGCTTTCGCAAAATCCTGTTATTCATGATCAGCCCCCTAAATATATCATTATACGATATCGATTAACGTTATTGTAGTCCGGAATTGAGCTCTTGTCAAGGTAGTTATCGTTTTAAGGGGTAGAATTATAATATAGAGAAATATGTGTATTAATTTCGGCCAACAAAGAAGTTTGTTATAATATCCTCAAGGTATGGGTTATTTAAAGAAAAAATATTGTAATAAAGAGAGCAATGAACTGAATGCAGCTTTCGCTGGTTGTGATTTTTTCATGCATCAAAAATTTTAATATTTCGAAGGAATGTGTCGGGAGGAATAAAATATGACTGAACGGGTTCTGGTTATAGATGACGATAAGAATGTATGCGACTTGGTACGTATTGCTTTAGAGAAAGAAGGTTTTCAGGTTGACGCTGCCTTGGATGGGAAAAATGGATTAGAGAAGGCTCTTGACAATGAGTACGCACTTTTATTGCTGGATATAATGCTTCCGGAAGTAGATGGGTGGGAAATCTGCCGGCAAATCAGAAACAGCCATATTAAAAGCATACCGATAATAATGTTAACCGCTCGAGGAGAGGAAGTTGATCGAGTGCTTGGTCTTGAACTTGGAGCTGATGATTACATAACCAAACCCTTTAGTCCCAGGGAGATGGTTGCTCGTGTGAAAGCGCTTATACGGCGTCTTGATGATTACAATGTTACCAGCGAAAAGTTGGAATATGGTTATTTGGCATTAGATTTACACCGTTATACTGCCCGGGTTAGAGATGAAGACCTTGCTCTAACCCCTAAAGAATTTGAATTGTTAAGCTTAATGGCCCGTCATGCCGGTAAACTTTTTAATCGTGAAGATTTGCTTAAGTCAGTGTGGGGTTTTGATGATCCTGCGGGCAGCACCCGCACAATTGATGAGCACATTAAAAGGCTTCGCAATAAAATAGCCAGTTATGATCAAAGTTATTCATATATCCAGACCGTATGGGGTAGAGGGTATAAGTTTGAGGTGAAAGAGCATGGTTAGATTTTTTAAAAGGCCCCGTAGCCTTTTGGGAAAATTAATGATTTCACACCTAATCGTGGTTGCGTTAAGTCTTATTGCCATAGGAATTGTTCTTAGTTATCAAATTGAAAATTACTTCATAACTACCCGTGAATGGGAAATAGTTGGGCATGCGGAGGACGCAGCTTATTTAATCGGTGAAGATTTGAAAAAAAATGATATGGAAGCGGTAGAAAAGAGAGCTGAAACTCTGGCTTATTCTTTAAACGCGAGGATCCGGGTGCTCGATGCAAATCGTATAATCCAATATACTATAGATCCCCTGGAGGATGAAGATGAAATAGATCTGGCTCAAGAAGAAGGAGTGGGTCTTGAAGAACGGGAAATTGAGCATGTTTTTCAGGGGAACATGCTCACTAAAAAGGTTTATGGGCCGGTTTTGCAAAGACTTTTAGTCGTGACCCCAATTGTCGAGGATGAATCGGGTTATAATATCAGGGAAGTAAACAACAATGAATCTGAGGAACCACAAGTATTAGGAGCGGTAACTGTGAGTGTGCCTTTGCGGGGAGTAGAGGAAACATTAGCACACATTAGTCAATTAATGCTTTATTCTGGTGGCATTGGGGTAGCCATAGCTGCTATTTTAGCTTTTTCATTATCAAAGACAATAACCAGTCCCTTACAAAAAATCAACCGTGCCGCTTTGGATATGGCGGCTGGTAATTTTAAGAGTAAAATAAAAGAAGAGTTCGATGATGAAATAGGCGGGTTGGTAAAAACTTTTAATTATTCCGTAGAGCAAGTAGAAAAATATATAGAGGAACAAAAGCGGTTGGAGATGCTTCGCCGTAACCTTGTCGCTAACGTTTCTCACGAGCTTAAAGCTCCACTATCTTCAGTACGCGGTTTTTCTGAACTAATGCTGGATGATTATATTGATGAAGAGCATAAGAAAAAATATTTAAAGGTAATTCAGGACAATTCTGTTCATTTAAGTCGATTAGTAGATGATTTGTTAACCCTTTCTTGTCTGGAAAGTGGCCAGTTATCTTTGGAAAAACAGAGAATCGCAGTGGATGACTTGGCTAGCTGGAGTTTTAAAAGTGTTTCGCCTCGGGGAGAGGCTAAAGGAGTGGATCTAAAGCTTGATTTGCCCTCCTCCTTGCCAATGCTTTATGGGGACCGTCACCGCCTGCATGAAGTCTTAGTTAACTTACTGAATAATGCCATTGAGTTTACTCCTTCTGGTGGTCAAGTTTTACTTGAGGTAAAATACGCTGAAGCCAAGACTATTTTTGAAGTAAAAGATACCGGATATGGTATTTCCGAGGAAGAGTTGCCCTATATTTTTGAACGGTTTTACAAGGTAGATAAATCGCGGAGACGGAGTTCACAGGGTTCAGGTTTAGGCCTGGCTATTAGCAGACACCTGGTTGAGCTTCACGGAGGTAATATAGAGGCGAAAAGCAAGGAAGGCGAGGGCAGTGTTTTCAGGGTAATTTTGCCAACATAAATGGCAGGTATTAATCTAGAGTCTTTAATGCAATAGTGAGATAGGTTTTTAATTTGAATAAAGTACAGGGTCCCTGGCAACAGGTGAAGACTTTTATTTGAGAGATATAAAAAGTCTGCCCGGGAAGAAGAATCCCGGGCAGGCCCAAGCTAATAAGCTTTAACAAGTGGAAATTTTGCTTGTGGTTATCAACTTTTAAAGATCGCCATTTTCTTCAGTAGGCTCCTCAATAGGCTCTTCATCAACATCGCAACCTATTGCAGAAAAACTTAGGGCTCCTAACATGAGGAGGGTTAAGAATACAGCAATTAATTTTTTCATTTTTACACCTCACTTTTTATTTTTAATTCACAAAATTACTTCAAGCAGGCTTGCAAATTAACCTGCCAAAATGTCAATTGTTTACACAAAGGTTATAAATGTTTACACTGAGTTTACAAGTTTTAGCTTTGCGTTTTGGAAACGGCCTAACATTAATCAAGCAATTAAGCTGAAGTTTACAAAGATTTTACAAACTATGATTGGTTTCAAACAGGTTAAATTATTTTGATGTAGAACTATAAAGAGGTTATGATGGTTTATAACCAGCCTGGAGGAATTGAAGCAAATAGTAAAAAATGGTAAAATTCTCCGAAGGAGTTTAGTAATATGAAAATCAAGCAGTGTTTGCCAGTAAAAACGGATTTAATCCGCCCTCATGATTCTATAGTTGAAATCGTGGAAAAATATGTAAAGGACCAGCTTGAAAATGGAGATATTATTGTTTGTAGTGAAAAGGCGGTAGCTTTTAGTCAGGGGCGAGTTGTGCCAGAAGATGAAGTTTCAGTAGGTTTTTTAGCAAGGACCCTGTCTCGTTTTGTGACTAACAGCCCCTATGGAACAGGAATGCGCGATCCCCGCACTATGCAGGTGGCGATTAACATGGCCGGACCGCTGAGGATAATACTAGCAGCTTTGGCTGGTGGTCTGGGCAAGCTGCTAGGGCGTAGCGGGGATTTTTACCGGGTTGCCGGGACGGAAGTTTCGATGATCGATGGTGTCGTCGAACATCGTTTTAAAGAACTGCGTAGGTACATTATACCGCCCCCTGATAATCCGGACCGGGCTGCATTTTATATTAGTGAAGCTTTAAATGGCGTTCCGGTGGTAATTATGGATGTTAATGATTTGGGCGGTAGTATGGTTGTTGGGAAGTCCCATCATAATCTGCCCATTGCTGAGATTGAAGATTTTATGCGCCATGACAATCCTCTTGGACAGGGCACTCAAAAGACCCCGATCGGGATTCTGCGTTAAGGCTGGTTTTACACGGGAACCATGTCATAACTGCAGCTCGGCCAATATTATTACCCTTTCAGCTTGATTGAACCTGCTATACCGGTTCTCTCTTTGATTACACAGAACTCAGCATGAAGTGACTACTATAATTAAAGTATTGAAAATCTTTGAAGCAGGATCAAGCATTCTCCCCCTGGCAAAAACTCTTGACGATATAACAATTGCTATAGAAAGCTCAGCCAGGAAGGATGAAGGTGAATAAATGAAACAACCAAGTGTTTATTTTCGTGGAAGGATTGTAGAAGCTGCTTTTGAACTGGTTAAGGAAGTGGGCTGGAAATCAGTTACCACCAGGGCCTCAGCTAAGAAGCTGGGCTCTTCCACCATGCTCATCTATTCGCATCTACAATCAGTGGGTGAACTGGAGAAGGAATTAAGATTTAAAGCTCGTGAGCTTCAAAAAAGTTACCAGCAGTATCCCTATATCGAGCATGTCCTTTTGAACCTGGCTTATGGTTAAGTGGTATTTGCCCGGGATGAAAAGGACCTGTTCCGGTTTCTCTACCTGGAAAGCTCTGGTGAAATTAGCCTGGAAAATGGTAAAAGTTTGTAAGATATGATTTTCATGGAATTTGGGGAGGAAAGAGAGGAAAGAAAGGCCTTCCTTGAATTGAAAAAACCGGACAGGAGGAGTTGATTTAGCATACCTGGATATTTACCTATGGCCTGGCGATGCTGGTTAATGCCGGGGAAGCATTTTACCTCTGGGATGCTCAAAGAGAAGGGGGAAGTGAAAATTAATAAAAAAAACGGTAAAAACCTGTGGATCTATACGAGGCGGTTTGTTCTTTTTTGCTTTGTTATTTATCTTGCGCCTGTTTTTCTTTTTGCAAAGTTGCAAAGCGCTTTGCCTGCTTCGGCCGGACCTCGGTAACAGTTTCCGGCGTTCCCGCAGCCTGATGGTTCGCGGCATCAACATCAGCTGTTTCCTTGACCTTTCAGGGTTCGGCCGAGGCCAAGTAATATTGAGAGATCTCGATAGCGGCATCCTTTGCGGCGCTACAGAACCCAGGGCTGACGGCACAGTTGCTGCCTGGGAATTGTTATGAACGGAAGTAATAAATGATCTAATCGTTTTTGGAGGGAAATTTTTATGGAAACCATAAAACAATATCGTATAAGAAAAGGGATTATGGAAGATTGCCAAGATATTGCAAGACTCTGTGAACAGCTGGGCTTTCCATCATCCACCGAAGTAGTTTTTAATAGGTTAGTTTTTATAATGAACAATGATGATCATGATCTGTTTGTCGTGGAGAGTGCAGAGAGTAAAATTGTCGGGTGGGTCCATGTATTTTTAACCATCACACCATATACGGACTTAATAACTGAAGTAGGTGGGCTGGTCATAAATGTTGCTGACAGAGAACAGGGTATTGGTAAAATGCTTATTGAACAGGCCGAGCGATGGGCTGAGTCAAAACAGACCACAGCTGTTAAGATCAGATCCAATGTTAAGAGAGTAGAAAGCCACATATTTTATAAAGCTCTAGGCTATGAAGAAGTAAAAAAGCAAGTTACCTATTTAAAATCAATTAAGTAAGGTCTATACTGGTTTACTGGAGCGAACCGTTCTTGGAAGAAACCTGTTTACTTCCGGACCCTTTTTTGTAGATAAGACGAGGAGCTTCCATGATTACCCGGGTATCAGGGGGTACCGATTCAGTAAGCCAAACATTGCCCCCGATGATCGATCTGGCCCCGATAATCGTATCTACACCTAATATAGTCGCTTCAGAATAGATGATTACTGCATCCTCATCAGGGGAAGCATGGAACCATGGTAACTATAAAGCAAATTGGCCACCCGGTAGACTGGTATAGCGTAAATACTCGGATAGCTGAAAATAATCTCATCGTAACTTTTTGCTGCCGGATCTCTTTCATAGGCGGTTTTAACATCTTTGGCCAACAGGTTTCTGATTAAGGGCAGCTCTTCCAAGACTTTCATGGATATCTGATAACCCTGTTCCTTGCACTTCTGGCAGTTTATATTATGGCGGAAACAAATATGACGAATACTGCTGCTTATTTGCTCAGCAAGTTTGCTGAAAAGTTGGGACACACACTGCCCCAGGTGATAGTTTAGATTTGCCAGAATAAAAAGGATCCCAGCATGGTCGGCTTTAAGCTGTAGCAGGTACCCCGTCCCCGTCCTCCTGCTGCGCAAAAAGAAGGAGCAAATATTGCTCCTTCTTTTCAATAGCTTTTAAGTTATGGGAATGGCTAATTAGTTTTCTTCATCAACAGCCATCTCTTCCATCGCCTTCGTCGATATCATCAAGGTTTGTTTCTACTGTAGCCTCTTGCCTCAGTTTGCCGCAAATGGGGAGCTCCCCATTTGCGGCATGCTCAGGAAATGTTTTAAAAACCTAAAAACCTGGGGTATCGATGCCGGGTTGGTCCAGGGTAATGCGGAATTTTATGCGCCACCCCTTAAATATATCCCTGGTAATATGCTTGATGTAGCTGAATATGAACTCCTGGACCGTAAATTCTGGATGGTGGCTTTTCAAAAGCCTTCAGCCCATTAGATCCATTCTCTCAAGAAATCTGATATCATTTCCTGCCCTTTTTCTGCTGCCATTACCAGGGTTGGAGCTTTATACTTTTTTATGTCAGCAGGGTTTACACCCACGGGTACCCCGTTCTCGATTTTATCATGCTCAATAACTGGCCGAAAAGACATTTCCCCTGTTCCTGTGTTATACTTATATCATCGTTGTTGTAATCGGGACCTTATCTGGCAGGTTAAGAAAAAGTTCCACCACCCTTAAAAAAGGATATTTGCCGTGTAATGATGAATTAAATATTAATATAACCATAGCAATTGATCAACAAAACTCTGGAGGTGTAAGATTTGGGTTACCTCTATTTTCCGGGATGTACCCTGAAGGATAAAGCAGCTTCCGTAATGGAAAAAACAGCCTTAATGGCAGCTTCTGAACTGGGACTGCCTTTGGAAGAGATTGACGAATGGCAGTGTTGTGGCGCGGTTTATCCCCTGACCGATGACGAACTCATAACGCTGGTTTCGCCGTCCAGGACCTTATTTGCGGCTAAAGATAAGCCGGTGGTGACCTTATGTTCCGCCTGCCATCACGTGCTCAAGCGCACCAGGGAAAGACTTGCCGCAGATAAAGATGCCAGGGATAAAATAAGCAGCTTTCTGGAGGAGGAATATCCTGGTAAAACACCGGTCCTGCACTACCTAGAATTATTGCGGGATGAACTGGGCTGGGATGCCCTGAAAGAAAAGATTAAAGCTCCCCTTAAAGGACGCCGCCTGGCGGCTTATTACGGTTGCATGCTTTTGCGCCCGGCCAAAGAGATGGCCTTTGACAACCCGGAAAGACCTCGCATTATGGAAGATTTCTTGCAAGCTTTAGGAGCGGAAGTGATTACCTTTCCCTTTAGAAATAAGTGCTGCGGGGCATACCTGGCGGTAACAGAGAAGCAGGTTATGGAAGACACTTCGAACAATATTGTTAAAATGGCGTTGGAGTACGGAGCGGAAGAGTTGACCACCGCATGTCCCCTTTGCTACTACAACCTGGAGCAAACCCCCGCCGCTAAGGAAGGGAAGATAAAAATATCTTACTTCAGCGAGCCTCTGGCAGAGGCATTAAACCTGGAAGTGCAGGAGGTTATACGCTAATGCAAAAACAAGACAATGAAGCAAACAAACTTCACAGCGAAATCAAGGAAAGAAGCGGTCAGGACTTTTATAATTGCATACAGTGCGGGAAGTGTACCGCAGGGTGCCCGGTTGTTTCTGCTATGGACCTGCTCCCCCGCGAGGTATTACTCTACTTGCAGATGGGGCAGGAAGAGAAGCTCCTGGGCAGTAAAACCCCCTGGATCTGTGCCTCCTGCTTTACCTGTGGTGCCAGGTGTATAAAGGATCTGGACCTTTCCCGGATCATGGAAGCGGTTCGGGTAAAAATACTGCGGCCACGCGGGGCTAAGTGCTTGAGTCCCGGAGAGATACCCAAGGAGCTGCTGGAAAAACTGCCGCAGCAGGCCCTGGTAAGCGGCTTTCGCAAGTACACACGATGATCAGCTGAGCTCGTGCTATGGAAACCCTGCAAAATTACGACGGGGCGGAAGCTAAAGAATCAGCTTTTGCTGATCCGGAGACCACAGCGAAGATTAATGAGTGGGTATTCAATCAAACAGAAGATATGATTGATGGGGCAGTTAAACAACACTGTGGGTTTAAAAACAACACTCAACACTGAACAACACTGTGTAGCAAGTTATCAAGTTATCAAGTTTTTGAAAATTTCAAGCCTCCCGCTTCTATATGTAGTGGGAGGTTTTATTTTAATGTCCAAGAGGATTTTACCTTACCCTTACGCAAGGATAATCTTCATTACCATATTTAGTCACATCAATGATTAGTGACCTGAAGACTTAGGGTTTCTTGGAGTTAAAAGGGGTAGATCTCCGATTTGCTTAAGCCAATCGACACCTTACTTTAGAAACACATCATAAAACCAGGCCCCAACTGGCCTGTGGTTTCAATTTTAGAGTTACTCCCTCTATTTAATACCAGGCTTTATTTCTTATTTCTTTTGATCAATGTATTTGTTGATCTGCCGGATGAATTCGATCAAGTCAGAGGTATTACTCTGGACTATGTGATAAAGCTCTTCTGCTTCAACCATATGGTAAAGATGAACAAGGCGGTTACGATACCCTGCCATTTCGATCAGGGTTTCTCCTAGTTCATTAGAGACAGCCCCAACTTTTACAAGACCTGAGGCAATACTTTTATATTCGCCGGCTAGCTCAACCTGACCTGATTTAGCCAGTATGTGGCGGCCTATAT
>SL_8KL_010_SEDDRAFT_10003408_pt1 | contig 13117 bp, 10 predicted proteins | sample SodLakKL_010_SED_4_FD_11160 | JGI IMG/M metagenome (IMG submission 11160) | reverse complement strand
GATTCACTGGCATACTTGGTAAACATCGGCGCCATACAAAGCTTGTTTTTTAGCTGCAACTTGCCAATTTTGGTCGGCTGAAAGAACGGTTCAAACTTATTTTTCATATAAGTCACCATCATTCTTTTAGATTAAAGCACCTGTTTCGATCATTATCATCTATATCTTCTTCCCAGAATTTACTAAATCAGATCGACCATTTAAAAGAAAAGAAACGGTTAAGTGATACTGGGAGTTGCAGGCATTATGCAAAAACCTTTGCCAGTGCGGTATTATCACCGGAAAAATGGCTAGTCCATACAGACATTATCTTACAGTTAAAAAACTCAGTTCTTGCCAAAAGTAAATTGATCAAAGTTCTCCAAAATGGTTTTCTTGGCATTTTCAAAGTGTATAGCCATTTTTGCTTTTGATGCTTCCACATCCCTTTTCTTTATAGCTTCAAGTATTTGAACATGCTCTTCATAAAGTGTCCTTGCCTTTTCAAGTATGCTCAGGTGAGCGATTCGGTAAAAAAGGATAAAGTTATTATGATTATTAATCATGTTTCTTAACCGTTCGTTCCCGCAATTATCGGTTATCATTGCATGTAAAAGAATGTCAGCCTCTACATGAGAATCAACTATCCCTTTCTTCAAATCATTCCCTGCTTCAAGAATTATAGCCTCAACCGTTGCTATTTGGTCATCTGTTAGTTCAGGTATAGCCTTTTCTACTGCTGCCACTTCAAGCAGTTTTCGAATATCGTAGATCTCTTCAACATCTTTTCTTGTAATATCTTTTACATAGAAACCCTTCCTGGGAATCGATATAACCATCTCGTCTTTTTCGAGGATGCTCAGAGCCTGCCTGACCAGGCTGCGACTCACACCAAGGTCTTCAGCCAGCCTTGAATCGATAATCCTTTCTCGCGGTTTTAACTTGTGGTATAAAATCTGATCCCTTATCTTCTCGTAGACCAGATCTTCCAGGCTCTTGTGAACATTACCGAGTTGGCCATCATTTGTCTGCCTGTTCATTATAGTGCTAAGGCGTTCTTCAATTTTTTCAAAGTTTGCCAAACTTTTCACACCAATCTCCCCTTATTTATTTAATAATCACAGGGTTATTTATAAGTTTTCCCTGAGTCAAACATAATATGGCCTGCCAAACAGGATTAATCAAACCTAAAGATAACTTCATTTCTAACGGCTTGAATCCCTGCAACTCTCGGTAACTGTTCTAAGCACCTGCTATAATTTAAATACACAGTAACATCAAAAACATTAACCATTAAACCTTAAGATATTTTTGGTTGCCTTTATTACCAACACGAAATTAGCTCGTCACATGGGAATTTTGTGATGATCCTGTAACCATCCTTGGTAACTACAATCTGCTCTTCAATCCTGGCACCATCAGAACCTTCCCCGTAATAAGTTTCGAGTGCAAGATGCATATTTTCTTTCAGCATCTCCGGGTTATCCAGGGAATGCCCTCGGGTAATAACCGGCTTGGCCCAGTGCGTAATGCCGACTCCGTGGCCAAGTTCAAGGGCGAGCGCTTCGTGTTCACTTTCGTAGCCCAGCTCCTTGTAATCAGGCCATCCCCGGGCAATCTCTGCCGTGCTTACCCCCGGCTTAACCAGCTCAATTGCGTTGTAAAGCCAATCATAGGCAACTTTGTAAATTTGCTTCTGTTTTTCTGTTGGTTTGCCACAAACAAAAGTTCGGTAGTAGCAGGTTTTGTAACCGTTAAAATCATTAACTACATCGATAAAAATCATATCCCCTGGCCTGATAATTCGGTCTGAATAATCGTGAGGATGTGGGTGAGAACGATTACCGGTAATAACATTCACGTTATGCACATTTTCTGCACCAAGTTCAACCAGGCGCTTTCTCATCAGGGCGGCCACTTCATTTTCTTTTACTCCCGGGTGAACAAAGTTGACAACTTCCCAGAAGCCTGCATCGACCATTGCTGCCGATATTTCAAGTAGTTGTATCTCTTCATCGGTTTTTATGGTTTGAGCATCAAGCATAGTTTGCTGGCCATCCTCGACTACTATCCCGTATTTCAAGAAAGCTTTCATAAGCGGCACAGTCATATAATCTATGCCAACAGGCTCTTTTTCAACCCCGAAGTCCTTTAAAATTGAAGCGATTTCCTTAATACTCGTATCTACAGAGCCAAGACCAGGCATTGTACCACGCATGTCTGTTTTAGAAGGCCTGATATCCTTAATCCAGGGACAGAGCATCTTCTTGGTGCGAATAGCACTGCCAATTTCAAATAAAATTGGTTCCTGACCCCTGACCAGCAGGCAATACCTGGCTAGCTTATTTGTAACCCACTCACCCAATTTGGTGCTGGTAATATAGCGAACATTATCAGGATCAAAAACTAAGAGAGCTCCTAAACCGTCAAGTTCCATCTGTTCGCGAGTTTTTTTCAAACGATCCTTTCTCAATTTATCGTAATCAATACGTATTTCGTGATCTACAGCCATTGTTCCAAATGTCATACTTATTCCTCCTCTATTGGCGGTCCAGAAACTCTAATCCTTTGACTCAGACCGAGACTTGTAAACATCTTGCTATTGTTAACCTGTACACTTATTTCTATGTGAAATCGAGTCCACCATTTATATTTATTAACTGACCAGTAACATAGGAACCGGATTCGGATGCTAGCCACATAATCGCTCCCGCCATGTCGTGCCCATAGCCATAGCGACCAAGCGGTATGCTGTCAAGCTCTAGCTGCTTCATTTCTTCAAATGTTATTCCTTTTGCCTTTGCATCTGATTCCACAAACCCCCAGTGCATATCTGTCGCTGCCAGGCCAGGACACAAAGCATTAACATTTATCCTGTAAGGGGCAAGTTCCATAGCCAGAGATTGAGTCAGAGTATGTACGCCCGCTTTGCTCGCTCCGTAAGCAGCAGAACCGGGATGCCCGACTTTACCGAAAAAAGAACCTGTATTACTAATACTGCCGCTTTTTTGCTTAATCATATGCAATGCAGCATACTTGCAACCAAAGAAAATTCCCTTAAAATTAACTGCTATAACTTTGTCAATGTCAGATTCATCAGTTTCCCAGACATTTTTTGGTGTAACATGAATCCCTGCATTATTCACCATTATATCGAGACTTCCCAGATTTTTAACGGTATCATCAATGGCAGCTTTAACCGCAGCTTCATCTGAAACATCGAGAACAATTGCATAGCCCTTATTTTCAGGATTACTTTTCTTGATTTCATTATAGGAATCTTCTACAATATTTCTCACATCGGCCATTACTACATGAACGCCTTCCTCAGCTAACGTTTTTGCAATACCCTGTCCGAGTCCCCTAGCCGCTCCGGTAACAAAAGCAACCTTTCCTTTCACATCTCTAAAATTACTCATTGTTTACTCCTTTCAGTACATTAATTTTTAAAGAACGGAATTAAGAATTTCAAGATCTTTACTCACCAGTTCCACTGGATCTTCAACCTGCAAACTTAAGGGTTCCCTGTCATAGTAATTTTCCAGAACAAGCCATCCCGAATAGTTCATTTCCTTAAGTACATCCATGGTCCTATAGAAGCCCGTTTCACCCTGGCCAAGAAGTGAAGCACTTAAATTGCCTTCCTTACCATCTTTTAAATGCACTTCACATACAAATGGGTAAACCTCTTTCAGCAGATCGGCAATATCGTAACCTTTTTGTAGAAAATGGTTCTGCGAATCAAAATAGAGTTTAAGGTTCTCACGATTTACCCTTTCAAAAAGCTGAGTTATCATATTTGCTGATAGTGCATTCTCGGTTGCTATTGTAATTCCAAAAGGTTTTGCATAATCACAGGCAAGCTGCAAATAGCTTACAGCCTCGGTCATATCTTGACCGGAGTTGATCATACTCTTTCCGAAACTTGGAGCCATTACCAGGGGAACATCCATAGCTTGAGCTGACTCAATCGCCTTCTTGATTGCTAGATCTGCAACCAGGCGTTCACTGGAACCATCAGGGGCTACCATGCTGAAGTAATCCAGTTCTGTTATCGCTATAGAAGGAAATTCGATCTTATACTGTCTTGCCATTTCCAGGAATGCCTTTTGTACACTCTTCTTTGAAAGAGGAAATCCTCTTGCATGGGTACCCACATCCAGTTGAATACCGTCAAGACCAAGCTCTTTTGCGAGCTGGCACCCGTAAGGCCCATCAATAGGCAACGACCACTGACATATTCCCAGTCTGACTGTTTCTCGCACTGCTTCACCTCCGCTAAAACTGATACAAGGAAAATCATACTTTACAAATCTATTTTTACAGGCTTATTATCCAGGTATGATTGCCTGGCTGCCATTGCTACCTGCACGGCGATTCTTCCATCCAGACCGGTAACAGGTGGTTTATGATCATTAAGAATACAGTTGACAAACACCTCTATTTCATTGATAAATGACTGCGGATAGCGTTCAGCGTTAAAATAAAGGGGCTTATCACTATGAACTCCAAGTTCGTCGGTATATATCACACGGGTAGGTGTTTCATTGTAGGCATTGATACAGCCTTTTGAACCAAAGACTTCGACTCTCTGGTCGTAACCGTAAACCGCTTTGCGGCTGTTATTGATAGATCCAACAGCTCCACCCTTGAACTTAAGAAGAATCATGGTCGTATCAATGTCGCCTAGCTTGCCAATTGCCGGATCAACCAGAACGTTACCGGTCGCATATATTTCTACAATCTCATCGCCGGCAAGATAGCGGGCCATGTCAAAGTCATGAATGGTACAGTCAAAAAATATTCCGCCGGAAACTTTCAGGTATTCCATCGTTGGTGGGGCGGGGTCGCGACTGGTTATATTAATGATATGAGGAACACCTACTTTTCCACTCTCAACAAAATCTCTAACTTTTTTAAAAGAAGGATCAAAACGGCGATTAAAAGCCGTCATGAACTTTATTCCTGCACTTTCAACAGCAGCCAGGGCTCGGTCAATTGATGGCAGTTCCGGAGCAATAGGCTTTTCACAAAAAATATGCTTTCCTGCCGCTGCAGCTTCTATGATAATTTCTTCATGGGTATCTGTTGACGATGCTATTACTAGAGCATCAACATCATCCCTTTTAATAACATCCCTGTAGCTATTAAAAAATATGAGGTCACTATTGGAAACGGAAGCGGCTAATTCCGGGTTAACATCGGATACACATATGAGCTGCGCATTTTTCATTCTAGAAATATTCTCGGAGTGTATTTTCCCCTGCCGTCCCATACCGATTACCCCAAACCTAACTTTGTCGAAATTATTGTTTTTATTAACCAAGTACGACACCCCACATTAAGTGATAATTTCTTGCCACCTCAGTCCAAGCATACTGCACTTCTCTCAGCATACATTGGAGCTGGTTATAGCATCGATCAGGTTGCTCTCAGTGATATTTTCTCCTGAAAATTCATTGGTAATCCTACCCTGGTGCATAGTGAGAATTCTGTGGCTGACTCCCATTATTTCAGGCATTTCTGACGAAATAACCAGTATGGCCATACCTTGCTCGGCCATGCTCGCTACAAGCTTGTGTATTTCCGCCTTTGAACCTACATCAATTCCACGTGTCGGCTCATCCAATATCAAAATGGATGGATTTATTGAAAGCCACTTGGCAATAACAATTTTTTGCTGATTCCCGCCGCTGAGGTTGACAACAGGCACCCCCGGACCTGCGCAGCTCAACGAAAGTTTGTCCCGGTAATCCTCAAAGACCTGGTTCACTTCTCGTTCTTTGATGAACATAAAACTATTCAGATAACGTATGTTTGCGAGGCTCTGGTTATCCCTGCAGCTCATACCAAGAATTAGACCCTGTTCCTTTCGGTCTTCTGGAACAAAACCCATTCCGGACGAAACCGCCATCTTGGAGTTCATTATCTTTTTTTCCTTACCGTTTATAAATATCTTTCCGCTATTCAAGGGTCTGATTCCGAATATTGCTTCTGCAACTTCTGAGCGGCCTGCACCCACCAACCCATAAAGGCCCAACACCTCCCCACAACGAAGAGAAAAACTTATGTCGTAAAATTCACCTTTTCTGGTCAGGTTCTCTACACGAAGAGCTTCTTCACCCGGCCTATTTTTCGCTTTTACATAAAAATCATCAAGTTCACGGCCAATCATTTTTTGAATAACCTCATTACGGTTTGTTTCTGCAGTGATTAGAGTTCCCGTTTTTTGGCCATCACGAAGCACTGTTATTCTGTCAGTGATTTCAAATATTTCCTCCATTTTGTGTGAAACATAAACCAGCGCTGTACCTTGTTCTCTTAGGCGTCGAATATTTCTAAATAAGATATCCTTGTCATGACCGGTCAGGGAAGCAGTCGGCTCGTCGAGAATAACTATGCTAGCCTTAAGAGCCAACGCCCTGGCAATTTCAACCATCTGCTGCCTTGCAATTGAAAGGTTACCCACGATTTTGTTCTCGTCAAAATCGCATTCCAATTCCTGCAGCACGCGACGGGTTTCTTCTTTCATTTTTTTCCTGCTGATAAGCCCGAATCCCTTGGTCGGAAATGTCCCCAGGAAAATATTCTCGGCAACAGTCAGTTCAGGAACCAGGTTCAATTCCTGGAATATGATGACAATCCCGTCTAGCTTTGCTTCCAGGGGGTTGTGGTAGACAACTTTACGGCCACGGTAAACAATATCCCCTTTCTCCGGGAAATGAACACCTGCCAGCACTTTCATCAATGTTGACTTGCCCGCCCCGTTTTCGCCAACGAGAGCATGAACCTCGCCTTTTTTCAAATCGAAGTTAACATCGCTTAATGCCTTAACTCCGGGGAAAGACATTGAAATACCAGACATTTCAAGAATGGTGCTACCGTTTTCAGTCATTGTTCCAACCCCTTTAGCAAATCAATTGATTCTTCATGTACCAAAAAATTAGGTGTACTTAATTTCATTCAAATATTTAACCATATGCTTTCAAACACTTAAACTTTTCTACTGCTTTCCCAGGTTTAGTCCCGAGCAAAAATATGTCTTAATCATTTAACTTATAATGTTGAACCAGATTCACGTATGCTATATAATGGAATTGTACGGTTTTTACCTGGGTGGGGGATACATCCTAAGGGATGTGCCCCCACCTCGCTTTTCTTAATACTCTGCTGCAACCACCTCAACGGTTTCTCTTCATTCAATCCAAGTGAGACCGACCTTTGCTGCAGGTATCAAGAAACTTTTAGAATACAGGCCTTTCGAAATTGTCCACTTCCTCGGGAGTTACTTTTGGCGTATCGAAGTAATTCCAAAAATCAACTTCTTTACCCCTTGCAATATCTATTGCCATTTCTAGAGCGTTTATCGCATCACTGAACGGCGACTGTTCATTAGTACCGTGTAATTCGCCTCTCTGCATTGCGTCATAGCCATCACCGAACATACAGGCACTGGTTACTCTGATGGCATCCATCCTGCCAGCTTCTTTTATAGCGTTAATAGCGCCGACAGCCATATTGTCATCAGCAGCATAAACCCCATCAATTTCATCATACTTTAGCAGGAAGTTTTCCATGACCTGCTGGGATTTTTCCCGGTTCCAGTCACCAGGCTGGGTTTCCATAAGCTCGATACCTGGATAGTTGACAATCTCGTCTTGGAAGCCATCTGAGCGTTCATGGGCTGTTACATATCCGGGCAGACCCATTATTTCAACAATCTTGCCTTCGCCTTCAAGTATTTCAGCCATCATTTCAGCAGCGCTCTGACCTTGGCTTACGTTGTTTGGACCGGAAAAACCTGCTATATAGTCAAAGCCGTCTTCAGCAATTGGAGAGTTGGTAATAACGACAGGGAAACCTTCTTCATATGCTCTTTCAACCCCAGGCACAACCGCAGTTCCGTCAACCGGCCATATGATTATAACATCAACGTTCTGGGCCATTAAATCTTCAATCTGGTTAACCTGACCCATTACGTCCCCGGCAGCATCGAGGATAATTGCTTCCACATCATCTCTCTTCTCGACTTCCTCCCTGAATGCCCGGTCATAAGTGGTCTGATAGCTGTCAATACCAACATTGTTCTGGGTAATTCCTATCAGAACAGTATCACCCGCGACCGGCTCAGCAGGGGCTTCGTCTGTTTCTGCAGGGGCTTCATCTACAACCGCTTCCTGTTCTTGACTGCCACACCCGCTGATTAAAAACAGTGCAATAATCAAACCGATAAATAACAGTGTTAACTTGCTTCTTTTCATTATTTCCCTCCTAATTAAATATTTGGACTCACTAACTCACAAACAAATAGATAGCTCTCGGGCAATCCCTCCTTTCAGCAATCAACAGTAATCCTGGGGCCCGCTTTTAAACCTGGTATCGATGAATACAACCATAATTAAAATAAGACCCATAATGAGCATGCTGTAATAGGCGTGAACGTTTAGCAAGTTCATCCCATTTTGAATCATCCCGATAACCAGTACTCCTCCAAACGTATTCAGCATGCTACCATAACCCCCGGTTAACTTGGTGCCCCCCAAAACCACTGCGCTGATAACCATTAGTTCGTAGTTTGTGCCCAGAAATGCGGTTGCCGAATTGGTCCTGGAAACCAGGAGCAGACCAGCCAGGGCAGCAGTAAAACCAATAAATGCGAAATTTATAAAAACATGACGATCAACATTTATCCCGGCATTTTTTGCAGCATCATAGTTGCCACCCACTGCTATGGCATTTCTGCCGTGGGTTGTATAGCGCAAAACGAGCTCGCCTAATACTATAATCAGGATATAGATTATCGCTATAGTCGGAATAGGCCCAATAAAGCTGCTACCAAAATCCACTAAGGCTCTTTCAGTTCCAACAATAGGGCGCTCCTCGGTGTATATATAAACAAGTCCCCTGACACCCATCATCGCACCGAGAGTTACAATAAATGAATTAATTTTAGCCTTGGAAACCAGAAAACCGTTAATGGCACCAATAAGTGTTCCGACCCCCAGGCAGGCAGCAATTGCAAATACAAGTCCAAAGGACTGAAGCCCCATTGCCAGTGCTGCACTTAGAGCCAGGATGGAACCTACAGAAAGATCGATGTTTGCATTAATCAGAATCAAGGTCATTCCGACTGCCATAATTCCAATGATCGATACCTGCAAGATAATGTTTGTCAAGTTTTGCACAGTCAGAAAAACTGGACTTGAAAGCCCGAAGTAAATAATACAGGTTAGCAGGATCAATAAAATTGGATACTTTTTCGCCAGCACAGAAAGAGAGTTTTTCATGCTTATCCTCCAGACATTCCTTTATTAGTCAACAATCTAAAAAGCATTTCCTGCTCTACGGCCAGGACCACATCATTTTCTTTTTCGACAAAACATCCAGCCATACTGCGCCAATAATTATAACCCAGGTTACAACCCACTGAACGTAGTAAGGATACCCAAGCATAATCAGCCCGTTGGCTATAAAACCGAGAATCAGGGCCCCAATTACAGTTTTCGGAATGCTGCCGGCGCCACCCATGAGGCTTGTTCCACCAAGCACAACTGCTGCAATAACCCTTAACTCGTAGCCCATTCCCACGTAATTCTGTGCCGCCATCAACCTGGAACCAAGAACAATACCGGCTGTCGATGCCATAACACTGCATAGTACGAAGACACTGAAAACAATAAGGTTATCCCTAATTCCTGTAAAACGACTTGATTTCCAATTGCCACCTATTGCAAAAACATAGCGTCCGTAAACTGTGCGAGTAAGCAGAATGCCGAACAAAAGGGCCAGACCGAGAAATATTATAACCGGCACAGGGATACCGAAAACAAAACCTCTTCCCAAAAAGGCATACCAGGTTGAATCAGGATCAGCAACCACGCTGTAGGTGCCCCCGGTATAGATCAGGGTAAGGCCCTGTAAAGCAGTGAGGCCGCCAAGAGTTACTATCAGCGGATTCATCTTTAAAAACCCGACAAAAACCCCGTTTAGAGCCCCTACAGCAACTCCTATAAGTAAGCCTACAATTATTGCCGGACCAGGGCCTATTTTGTCGTGCAGGTCTACAACCACAACCGCAGTAAGAGACACCAGGGAGCCAACAGAAAGATCGATATTCCCACTAATCAGCACATAAGTCATACCGATGGCAATTATCCCGATAATTGCTACCTGCCGGAAAATTAAAATTATATTATCTGTAGTGAAAAAACGGTCTGTGGAAAATGAGATGAACACAATTAGAATAATAAAAGCCAGAATCAAGCCCTGCTGCATAATCATGTATTTTATTCTTTCCTTGTTCAGCTTCTTTAACAACATCATCCCCCCATGCTATGTTTTAAATAAAAACTGCACTTTTGTTAACTGTTAACTTTTATCATTCGTCGCCATTTTCAATATTCCTGCTTGTAAAAAAATATTTTTTATTTTTTTTTGGGAAAGTTTAATATTCAATCTTCGCAATAATAAATATTCTCTTTTTATTATTTACTAAAAGGGTTTATTGCTTTCTTATAGAACGTATACATTAACTGTTAACATTTAACACTATATAATGCAGTAACCTTTATTATCAATTGTGAAAGGTCAACGCTTAGATATGAACATAGAAACTGTCAGAGACAAAACATGCTTTTTCAGTTTATGGCTATTAATCTTTACAATCTCTTTCTCGCTGATAGTATTCGAGATCAGTTTAACCAGGCTATTTTCAATGATCCTGTCATACCATTTTGTCTTCCTTGCAGTATCAACTGCAATTCTGGGATTGGGAATTGGAGGCATGTGGGGAGCGAGAATAGTCAGCGGCTCGATGAACAAGCTGCCTATTCCGTTAATAATAAAAATGCTAATTTGCCTGTCCTGCTGCCTTCCATTAACCGCCGCCATTTTGCTCTGGCTTCCCTACAATTCAAACCTTATCATATACGGCTTGATCGCCATGGTTCCTTTTGTGGCCGGCGGCGCTCTGCTATCCATAGTTTTCAGCTTCGCTCGACGATACGAGTGGACACACAACATTTACTTTGCCGATTTGCTCGGAGCATCCATAGGTAGCCTTCTCGTGATTATATTGATAAAAACATGGGGGCCCTTCACCACTTCCCTTCTACTCGGCACAATAGTAGCCGCTTCAGCGCTACTGCTGTGTTGTCAAACTCATGTCAGGAAAAACCTGCGCCTGTCAATTATCGCTTTTATTACCCTATTAGTGGTCATGTCTTTCCTGGCTTCGAAGTATCCCGAAACTGAATTAAGATTAATGTCTTCTACCTCCTCCTCCAAGATGATGTTTGATTTTCTTGATAACCCCGAACATGAAGGCGAGGTAATTTTTACTCGTTGGAGCATAATGGCTCGAACCGATGTGGTTCAGACAAATCTTCCGAACCGCAAGGCTGTTTTTACAGATGGTGCGGCACCGTCAGCTATGTTTCTGTATAGCGGAAACCCCGGAGATATTAAAGAATTGACGGAAGAAGTTGGTTTTTTACCTTTCACAGATGGTAAAAATGAAAGAGTTCTTACTATTGGGCCAGGCGCGGGAAAAGATGTTCTCCTTGCTATCCTGGCGGGCAGTAAAGAGATTATCGCTGTCGAAATCAACGATGCAATAGTTGAAGCGGTTCGGCACTTTGATAGTTTCAGTGGGGGTATCTACGACTTGCCACAGGTTAAAGTCGTTATTGACGATGGCAGAAGCTTTATTCGGCGCAGTAATGAAAAGTATGATCTTATTTATTTGTCTCTCGTTGTAACCGATACTGCTGATCCAACCGGTTATTCCCTCATTGAAAATTATATATACACCATGGAAGCATTTCATAACTACCTTGACAGCCTTGAACAAGGCGGTCAACTAGCCTTTATATTTCATGATCAAAATGACTTACTGCGAGGCTTTACTACCACACTAAAAGTCCTTGAAGAACGAGGTGTTCCTTCTCAAGAAGGTGTATATCACCTGGCCATGATCAACGGTGCAAACATTGCGGAAGGCGTTATCCGCCAACCACTGCTAATGGTAAAAAATACACCATTTACGGAAAGCGACTCAACTAAACTCTTAAATCAAGTAAATGAACTAAACTTGCAACCCCTTTATATACCCTTTAGCTTTGAGGAGGGAGTAGCGGCAAGCATCGGTAGCGGTAATCTATCAGTTGAGGAGTTTATCGATTTAGCTCCATTGAACATTGAACCAACCACAGATAACAAACCGTTTTTCTACAACCTTGATAAGGGTACACCCTCATACCTGGTAGCACTCCTGGTTTTAACCCTTACTGTAACTGTTATTTTACTATTGGTAATCTCTAAACAGTGGAAGAAACAAGGTAGTAAAAGGACTTCCTTTATACCATTTGCTGTATATTTTTCTTCACTCGGCATTGGATTTATGATAGTGGAAATCCCCCTTATCCTTAAACTCAGTTTTTTCCTTGGCAGGCCGACCATTGCTATAGCTATAACTCTTTTTTCACTTCTTGCTGCAGGCGGAATTGGAAGTGCCTTGGGAGTAAGGTTATTTCAAAAACCGATTCTAAGGGCCCGCTACATATTAATCATGGTTATTGCTGCCTTGATATTGTACGTCCTATTTCTTCCGGTAATTCTTGAAAGCTATCAGCTTCTACCAATAAATAACCGGGTATTAATTACCGTAATCATTCTTTTCCCGATCGGGTTTCTAATGGGTATACCTTTTCCCACCGGCCTTTCACTAATTAATAAAAACTACCCCAGGCAAGTTTCTTTGATGTGGGGAGTTAATGGTTTGACATCGGTGCTGGGCTCAGTTTTAGCAATAATCTTTTCACTTACCTTTGGTTTTCAACTTACCCTGATTACAGGGATTGCTTTTTACACTTCTGCCCTGGTTGTATTGTCTGTAATCCGCAGGAGTCAGAGTGAAGAACCGGCAGTATAGCTCGCAAGAAACTTTTATAACACTTTAACACCTCTCAGTATTGTATTATTTAAAATAGGGGTATGATAAAATTAGAATTATTCTGACAAGCTTTACCATCTTTATATTTTAAAGGGCTGGTGGATATTAATCCACCAGCCCTTTTATCGTTCCGGATGTTTTGCTGTTATATTTACTGTAAAGTTTAATCTAACTTGCTGCTTCAAT
>SL_8KL_010_SEDDRAFT_10003407_pt1 | contig 13119 bp, 10 predicted proteins | sample SodLakKL_010_SED_4_FD_11160 | JGI IMG/M metagenome (IMG submission 11160) | reverse complement strand
CATATTGACTTTTCATAATGTGTCTTAAATTTGCTAATATTCATCTTTATATTAATAAGACGAGTAAGTTATTCAAAGGTTGTAATTTTTTGAAGATTCTCTTTTGCTATGGATACTTTTTCTTTCCAAAGTGATTTAGTTAAAAAGACGTATCTTTTATCCATAAACACAATTCCTATTTTTATCCAAAAAGTACAATTGTGTCTATATTTATTAAATAAAACTCGTTTTTCGTTTTTAAATTACTGATTTAACCACAATATAGCAAAATTTACTATATCTGTTAAAATAATTTTATTTCAAATGTAAAAAATTTTTGAGCGATAGTTATATAAATTATTCTTATAAAAAACAGATAATTAAAAACCCCGGTATTATATCATCAAGTTGATTTATTTTTTGCCTATTGCAAAAAGGGTCATGATTAAGATCATATGTAAATTGCAAAATAAAATCATCAATTTTTCGCAATAGTGACTCATCAATTTTTCACAACATAAAATTCGCCGTAGGCGATAAAGTAGTAAACTTAAACAAATTTCCTATTAGACTGATAATTTACGCCTTAGAAATTGTGCGTTTATAGCAACAACAACGGTACTGGCACTCATAAGGATTGCACCCAGTGCGGGACTGATAAGTATGCCGGCACTATATAAAACTCCTGCAGCCAAAGGGATAGCAAACACATTATAACCAGTAGCCCAGGCAAAATTCTGAATCATCTTTCTGTATGTAGCCTTGCCGAATAGGATCAGTGCAGCGATGTCTTCAGGGTTGCTGTTCACCAGGATGATATCGGCTGTTTCGGCCGCTACATCTGTACCTGAGCCCACGGCAATACCTACATCAGCAGTGGCCAGGGCCGGAGCATCGTTAATGCCATCGCCGGTCATGGCTACAAACTCGCCATTCCGCTGAAACTCCCTCAGCTTATCCAGTTTCTGATCAGGCAGCACACCGGAAAAGTAACCATCCAGTCCGAGCTCTTCACTCACGCTTTTAGCAACTTTTTCATTATCGCCTGTGAGCATATACAATTTTATACCACTTTGCTTCAATGTTTTTATTGCCCCGAATGATTCTTCACGGATCTCATCGGCCATTGCAATGAAGCCGGCCAGCTTGTCGTCCACCATCAAAAAGACCACCGATTCTGCCTCGTTCCTGTATGCTTTATCCGGGATGCCAACTCCCTTCTCCTTAACGAAATCCGGGCTTACCACCCTGACTTTCTGATCACCCACATCTGCTTCGATTCCCTTCCCCCTTATGGCATTGAAGTTATTCGCTTCGGGTGTCTTGATCTTTTCATCCCTTACTTTTTGCATGATACCCATTGCCAGCGGATGTTCTGATTTACTCTCCAGTGCGCCGGCAAGACTCAGGACTTGATTGTCGTCAAAATCGTCATGGAGGGACCCATAGCGGGTAACAGCGAAATTCCCTTTGGTGAGGGTGCCTGTTTTGTCAAACACCATCAAAGATATTTTTCGTGCATTCTCAAAGGCGGTTCGGTTACGAATCAGCAATCCATAGCGTGCTGCCATGGAGGTGGATATTGCCACCACCAAGGGTACAGCAAGGCCAAGAGCATGAGGACAGGTGATGACCATTACCGTTGCCATGCGCTCCAGTGCAAAAACAAAAGGCTGACCTATTATAAGCCAGGCGGCCAGTGTGCCAAATCCAACGGTAAGGGCAATGATGGTCAGCCAGAAAGCTATGCGGTCAGCCAGGTGCTGGGTTTTGGATTTCTTGGCCTGTGCCTCCTGAACCAATTTGATGACCTTGCTTAAATAGGCTTCTTGCCCAACTTCCTGCACGTTTACCTGCAAAGAACCATTGCCATTGATAGTACCCCCTATCACTTTGTCTCCCTCCGTTTTTTTAACCGGTTTGGACTCTCCGGTAACCATGGACTGATCGACATTGCTGCTACCTTCAGCAACAAAGCCGTCGACCGGTATTTTTTCACCCGGACGAACCAAAACCACATCATCCTTCTTCAGTTCATCAACTTTGACATCATGTGTTTCTCCGTCTTTCAACAGATGTGCCTCCGAGGGCATCATTTCAACAAGCATCTTTAACGAACGGGAGGCTCCGATCACCGATTTCATTTCGATCCAATGACCAAGCAGCATGATGTCAATCAGGGTAGCCAACTCCCAGAAAAAGGTAGCTCCTTCAACACCTAAAGTCACGGCCGTACTGTAACCCCAGGCAACAGTTATAGCAACACCAATCAGGGTCATCATACCAGGCCGCTTCTGTTTCAACTCACTTGCCAGTCCGCTCAAAAAAGGCCACCCCCCATAGAAATAAACTATACTTGACAAGACAAATAAGAGGTATTTATCATAATTTGGTAACAAAGTAAACTCAAACCCCAACAGACCCTGCAGCATCGGTGACAAAAGCAAAATAGGTATGGTAATGATCACAGAAATGATAAACCTTTTCCGGAAATCCCTGATCATCATTTCATGATGTTCCGAATGATCATGGCTGCCATTTCCATTGTGGCCGTGGTGATCATGACCGGCATGCTCTTTTTTGTCTTTTTGGTGTTTGTGATCATGATGGTGCTTATGGTCTTCATGATGGTTGTGGTCATGATGCCCCTCATGGTTTTTTTTATGGTCATTGGTGTGATCCTTTTTCATAGTCATAGGTTTTAGTTTATATTCCTTATACGAAAATGTTTTACAATATCAAACCAGAGATTTTTAACTTCTATATTGTCCTCTTTAAATCCTGCTTTCAGTAAGTTGAAATAGGTCGGGCGATTCAAATTCTCCCCAATGAGGCGACAAGGTATAGGGTTCAACACATCCATGAGCTTCCCTATCACCTTCTGCTCGCTTCTTACATGTTCCATCATTATAATTTTTCCACCATTCCTGCAAACTCGCATGATTTCCTGCAGCCCCCGGACCGGATCCGGGACAGAGCAAAATACACAGAAGCTAACGACGGTATCGAAAGAGTTATCCGCAAATTGCAGGTTTTGAGCGTCCATCACTTTGAGGTGTGTTTGGATAGTGCTTTTCCGGGCTTTTCTCCGGGCCCTGTTGAGCATGTTTTCACTGAAATCTATCCCTGTTAGCACTATCCCTTCAGGATAATAAGGGAGGTTCTTTCCCGTCCCTATGCCAACTTCAAGTGTTTCACCGTATGCTTCCCTCAGCAACTCCTTTCTCCATTTGGAGAAAACGCTTTCCATCGGCAACTCTAAGTAATCATAAACACCTGATATTCTGTTGTAGCGTTCTTTTATCCTGTTCATTGTCTTGTATATCTTATTTTTATGACAGTGAAAACCCGCATTAAACCATCCGGTTGAACAGGCCATAAATACTGTTAAATATTTATACTTATACCTATGGTGCAAACAATATCCAAATATGGATGTTAATGCTCACTTTTTTCGATTTTAGTATAAAAAAATTTAATTATGCAATTTATGAAACTCTGTTCAAAAATCAATATTTTTACGCTTAAAATTTAATTAGCAACATTCAAGGACGTAAAACACTGTTAATCGATTTAATAACTATAAATTATTCAGATGAATGTAAGAAAGTATCACACAAAAAAATCACGCAAAGCCGCAAGGTCGCCAAGGGAAAAATCATAAATGATTTTTTCATCTTTGCGTACTTTTTAAATGCAACTATATTAATACAACGCATTAAAAATACTAAAATCAGAGTTTTGTGCTAAAAATTAAGCTATTTTTACTTTGTGGCTTGGCGCCATTGCGTGAAATTTATATGAAAATAATTAATACCCAGTGTGTTGTAATTAGTTATATAGGAGGCTCTAAAACGCGAAGATTCACTAAGAACAAAAATACGACACACTACTCTTAGGGTTATCTCACTTTGTTCAATACAAGCTTTGAGTTTTAATGTCACTTCGAAAAGCTCAGTGCATGCTTAGTGGCAAGATTAATTTTTGACCCGGACTGTTTAAAAATCCATATTATTAGAATTTAATGCATAATAAAATAATGAATAAATCCAGCCTGAAAGTTGTTCTCACTATTACCATGTTTATATTGGTCGTTTTTTCATCTATTGGCCAGGAAAAACGTTTTACCTTATTACATACCGGCGATGAACATTCCAATCTTCTTCCGTTGCCATTTGTTGATTATCACCCGGAAAGGCCGGACAGTTCTTTAGGCGGATTTGCCAGGCTTTCAACATTGGTAACACAGATACGTGAGGAAAAACAAGATGAACCTGTCTTATTGTTTTCTTCAGGTGACCTTATTGGTGGTTCCCCTTTTGCATGGTTGATCCCATTGGGATACTCAGCGGAATTGGAGATTATGAAAGAAATCGGGTATGATGCTATAGCTATTGGTAATCACGAGTTTGATTATGGACCGGAGGTATTGGCAGATTATTTTGAAAGGGCAGGATACCCGGATTCTCAAGAGCATCTTCCCCTGCTTGGAACTAATTTAGATATTCCGTCCGGCATTAAGTTACATGAAATGTTAAAGCCTGACAACCAATTGTTTACTTTAAACAATGGAATTGTGGTGGGAGTTTTTTCGTTACTGGGAGAAGATGCATATTCGGTGGCGCCATCAGCTGAGCCGGTGGGCATTCACCCCCCAGGAGAAATAGCCCGGAAACAGGTTGACTTGCTACGTGAAAAAGAAGCCGATATTATTATTGCCTTAACACATTCGGGCATTGAAGAAGACCGTTCAATAGCATCAGAAATTAAGGGAATAGACATTATCCTTGGTAGTCATGACCATTATAAAACTCCTGAGCCTGAAATTATCAATAATACCATTATTTTACATAGCGGCTATTTTCTTCAATATATGGGCAAACTTGAATTAGCTGTTGATATTTCTACCGGTAGTTTAAAAATTTTAAATGATGAAAAAAATAATCCTTATTTTATCAAACTTGATAACAAAATAGAAGAAGATCCCGGAATTGCAGCCATAATATATGAGTATGGCATGTATTTAAATGCGTTTGTTGAATCTTTCACCGGCGGGTTGGTAAGTGATTATGGAGAAACGGTTGTTTATTCGGATTTTCCATTGGTAAAAGAGTCTTTAATGGAAGAAACTACAACAGGTAATTTTATAACCGATGCCATGCGACTTATGGGGGAAAGATATACCGGCGAGAGCGTAGCTATTGCATTCCAGGCAAATGGTAATATACGGCATGATATTATTCCTGGCAGCACTGAATGGTCAAAAGGGGAGGTATCTTTTTTAGATCTGGCTTCTATATCCGGAATAGGTATGGGTGAAGACATGAAACCGGGTTACCCTTTGGTCTCTTTTTATCTGACAGGGGAGGATGTTTTTACTTTGCTTGAAATAGCTTCATTAATGCCGCAGGTTATGGGAGACGCTTTCTTTTTGCAGTTTTCAGGATTAGAGTATAGTTATGACCCCGGCAAAGCTTTTTGGCTCAAAATACCCATACTGGACATTCCTGTTCCTGCTTATCGTTCTGTGATTGATGCCGGGGTTTATGCAGGAGAAAATATTCAGTCTGATGATAATTTCGAAAACATTAAAGATTGTAATGAAAAGCTTTATCATTTGGTTTCAGATTATCATCTTGCATCTTTTCTTCCCATGATAGGAGAAATGACGGATAGGTTAAATATCGTTTTGAGAAACATGGAAGGTAAGCCGGTTGAAGATATCGAGCAAACTATAATAAAACATGATGGCCGTGAATTTAAAGTATGGGAGTCAATAATCCGGTATGCTGCCACTTTCGACAAAAATGAGGATGGAATACCTGAAATGCCTCATGTATATAAAGATATACAGCAACGTATCGTAAAGGAAAAAGGAATACCTCTGTGCGTATGGTCTTACAGTATTATTTTATTGTTATTTGCCGGAGCTTTTATATTGGCAAGGTATTTGGTCGTTAAAATTAAAAAAAGGACTAATTGATAAAAGCGCTCTTTTATTTTCTAGAAAGTGTTCGATTTTATCCGGAAGATGTGCCCATTTTGACCAAAATATGCTCAAAAATAATATTTAGCCGCGCTTAAAAAAAATAATGTGAATGTTTTTAAACAAAATAATTTTGAATTTAAACATAAAAATGTAACCTTTGCTATAGATTTCTCAGATTTTTATAAAAGATCGTAAAAAACTGTTTATTAAATATATAGTATTTTTTAAATTAAGCTTTTAGTCAAGCTGATAACAGAAAATTAAATATCTTTAAAAAATTAAACTCAACTAATCATGAAAAAACAAAAAATAACTTTAGTAGTAACATTTATGGTAGCGAGCGCTGCTTTGTTGTTTACACAATGCAGCTCCACAGAAGAAATACCTGCAGGTGAAACACGCGTTGAAGTGTTATGCAGCGGTCCGGAATATTCTACTGACGATGAATATTTCAGGGCAAACGCTTTAGGTGAAAGTCCTAACCAGGCCAATTCACGCAGAATGGCCATAAGTAACGCCAGGGCTGATTTAGCCGGGCAAATTGAAGTAACAGTGAAATCTGTTATTGATAACTATGTTCAGGACATTACGGTTGGAGATCAGCAAGAATTTGCCCAGAGATACGAGGGATTATCCAGGGAAGTTATAGATCAAGAATTAAGAGGAACAAGGGTTATTTGTGAAGAATTGACAAGAACTGAAGATGGCAATTACAAAACTTACGTTGCTATTGAGCTTACGGGTGACGAGTTCCTTGATGGCATGGATGAACGCATATCTGATGATGAACGCTTAAGACTTGATTACGATTACGAAAAATTCAAAGAAACCTTTGAGGAAGAAATGCAAGAAATGGAACAAAACAGATAATAATAAAATTATAAACTATAGATTTATCGGGCTGCCTGAAAAACCAGCCGGAATATTTTCAGACAGCCTTCAATAAAGCATTTTTACCATTATCATGAATTTGTGGAAAGTAACTTTTTTTTTCCTTTGCTTAAGTGGTTTTTTTAGTCTATCTGTTCATTCCCAGGAGGAACAATGGAATAACCAAAAAGAAAAAAACCGCGACAGCATGCTGTTGCTGCTTGAAAAAGAAACCAGGGCTCAATCAGACAAAGGTCATAAAACCACAGATTTTTCTACCCTTGTACCAGAAAGGTTGCCAGAATGGTTAAATCAAATACCACTTTCCAAAGGAAATAAAATTTATTTGCTGGGCATATCTGACCCCGGAATGGACAAAGAAAAAGGATTAAAAATTGCCAAACTTAGAATGAAAATAATCTATTCCCTAATTGCAAACTCTGAAGTAAGCAATATGAGAGATTTTTATATTCGTGAAAAACAAGATGGATATGCAAATGCTTTCATTGACTATACAGGGTTAAATAACAAAATAGAAGCAGGGTTAGATGATTTCGAGATCATTGAATCACATGTTACTAAATACGATGAAACTATTTTACTGGGTAAAATTGATATTAGAAATAGTAAAAGCGCCAACAAAAAAGCGGATCAGCTCACAACTTCAGCCGGAATTTTGTCAAACGCCAGGAGAATAGGCCCAAGTACAGAAATGATCAGTAAAATCAATTTAGATTCCGAATTCAAACACGCAGATCAAAACGAAAAAATTCAGCTGTCATATGAAGCTTATGCTATTAACAGAAGGATAAATACCGAAACAACTTTCAATGAGGACACCATATCTTGCCTGCCTGCATTAAATCTCAGATACTCAATTGACGATCAGCATGATTATGACACTCTGAATGTTGATCAAACAAGTTTCAGCTTAAGAAACGGAATATGGTATGCTTATTTGACAGCTATATTTTTTGAATTAACCGATATGGCTCATGGCAGTGCGGTTAATTTAGCCAATATCAATGAGATTTTTGATAATTTTGCACAAAACCTCACCCGGGAAATTGTTACAAGCTCAGTGAAGTGTAATCAAAAACGAATAATGATACAGTCAAATAATCTATACTTGAAATGTGATTAATAACTAACATAATTTTTAACAGAAAAGTTGTATTTGAAGTATTTTAACTCAAAAATCTTACCGTTTAACCATGCCACCCGATTTTCAAACCCCAATACATTTTAACATAGGTTATAAAATACCAAGATTTTTATTATATACGAAACGGAAATAATCAGTACTTTTGCCCGTTATTTTTGTATGAATTGGCAAAATGATTATAAAAAACGCGTTTTGCCCTAGTAAAATAGTTTTTATGAGACAAGTAACTTTTATATTTATTTTATCGATTTTATTATTGTATGCCGGTTGTTCTACATTTCGTCAGCTGGAACAACTTTCTGAAAAAGCCGATACAGCATATCAGGAAGATCGTAAAAAAGAGGCGCTGGAGTTATATGAGCAACTAATAGAATTGCATGAAGAAAGAGAGGAAAAAGTTGATGGTGAGTTATTTTATAGAACCGGCATGCTGGCTTATGAGTTGGGTGATACCAGTAAAGTTATTGAGTATTTGGAATTGGCTAAGTTAAAATCTGAGGTAGATTCAGCAAGCATTGTTGCTTTAGCAAAATCCTACCGTGAAATAGATAACCTGTCGCTGGAAATTAACCATCTTGAAAAATATGTGGAGCGGTATCCTGAAGGTGACAGAATAGCTGAAATGAAAGAAAGGTATTTTGAAACTCTTGTTGAGAGCAAGAATTGGGAGCAAGCAGATGAACTTTGGCCGGAGCTTGAGGGAGATCCTTACCAGGATGAAGAGTTGACAGAAGATTACTTTGTAGTAAATAAGGCTTTGGATAATGAAGAAAAGGCTAATGAAGTAGCCAAAAAAATTCTGGAGCTCAATGCTTATAATGAAAAAGCTCTCGACTGGCTTGCGAGAAAGTATTATTATCAGGCTGCCGAAGTTTATAAGCGAGAGATGGATAAATACAGGGAACACCGTTCTTATCAACAATATGCTCATCTAAAAGATATATGGGATGATATTCATGATGATTTCCGAACTGCCAAAACTTTTTTCGAGCGTCTTTATGAAATGAATCCCACAAGTGAATATGCCGGTTTTCTGGCAGATATCTACGAACGTCTTGGTAATGAGCAACAATCCCGGTACTACCGGCAGCGTGCCAATGATTAAAAATTTTGTTGAAATTTTACCATATAAAAGAAGGTAACTCTTAAAGAGAGTTTAACTCATATATTTCAGTTTCCGGCTTTTATATCATCCTTTAATATAAGTCAGTTTCAATAAATTGTGGCAGCCTTCGGTGCTGGGTTGCTTTTTCGTATGCATAAGCTATTTCGAGTAGCACCGGTTCACTCCATGCCCTTCCAAAAAAAGATATTCCAACAGGTAAATCGTCCACAAAACCCATTGGAAGGGTTATATTGGGATATCCGGCATGAGCGGCAGGTGATGAACTGCCCAACTGAAAACTATCTCCATTAACTAAATCTGTTTTCCAGGCAGGGCTTCCTGTCGGAGCAATTATAGCATCAAGGTTGTGTTCATCCATCACACGATCTATACCCTCTTCTCTGCTGCCCTGGTGCATCTTAGCCAAGGCTTCACGGTATTCGGGTGAATCAAGCCCTCCTTTTTCTTGTGCCATCTCAAGATACCGCTGATTGTAATACCTCATACTTATAGAATCGGAGTTGTTAAAGGCTATAAGCTCTTCCAGGCTCTTAATAGGGGCGTCATCACCAAGAGATGAAAAATATCTGTTCAATCCGTCCTTGTATTCATATAACATCACCTGGAATCCATGTTGACCTGTGTTTTCGGCTGAAATTTGATCAACCTCTACTATTTCAACACCCTGACTTTTAAGAAAATCCACAGCCTGGTACAGAAGTGTATCAACCTTAAAGTTTCTTCCTATTGGAGCAGTGTAAAATCCTATTCTCTTTCCTTCAAGCCCGTCTTTATTTAAAAACCTGGTATAATCATTATGATAATTGTCTTTGCTTTCCAATGATTTATCATCTTCCTGATCAACCCCGGTTATAGCTCCCAATGTAATCGCTGCATCTTTCACACTACGTGTCATTGGGCCTACAATATCCATAGAATGGGCTATAGGTATCACACCTGAACGGCTTACCAGGCCTACTGTAGGTTTTAAACCAACAATACCTGTAGCCTGGGAGGGGCAAACTATAGAACCATTGGTTTCAGTGCCAAAACCAATCATGGTTAAATTGGCAGACACGGCAACAGCAGAACCCGAACTTGAACCACAAGGGTTTCTATCAAGCACATAAGGATTTCTGGTCTGCCCCCCTACTCCACTCCAACCACTACTGGATAGTTCACCTCTAAAATTAGCCCACTCACTAAGATTGGCTTTGCCAATAATGACAGCACCGGCTTCTCTTAATTTTTTTGCCACAAAACTGTCTTTCAAAGGATATGAGTCTTTTAAAGCCCGGGAGCCGGCTGTAGTTGGCATTTTATCATGAGTATCAATATTGTCTTTCAATACGACAGGCACCCCATACAAAGGACCGGCTGATTTTTCCTCTCCCATTTCTTTATCCAGCTCTTCAGCAATTTTAAGTGCATCAGGATTTACTTTTATAAAAGAATTTAAAGCAGGACCATTTTTGTCTATAGCTTCGATCCTTTCAAGATAAGCGTTAATCACCTCGGTAATAGTAAAATCTCCATCCTGGTAACCCTCATGAAGCTCTGTAATGTTCATTTCCAGGTAAGGAAAAGTTTCGGAACAAGAGTATTCATTGTTTTCAACCCCTGTTTCGCAGGAAAATTGAAAAAATCCAATGCAAGCAATAAATATACTTACAAAATTGATTGAGAATAGTTTTCTGTTAAGTGTTTCCATCAGAATTAGTTATTAACAAGTTCCACAATAATTTAAATAGCTGTATAAATAAACTTTTTTAGTTTTATACAGATTAATAGAAGGGTATAAATTTAAGTAAAAAAAATTTCGATTGTAGTTTAATAAGAGTAATTTTTATCGGACAATAGTGTATTATTATTCACAAACCATCATTTTTAAACCCTCACACACAAAATTTTGACCATCTCATTGATTTTAGATTTATTTTTTTCATATATTGCAAACCGAAATAACTTATATCTGCCTGCTATAGACAACTTTCAGGCAGGTAATAAAGCAAACGGCCCAAAAAGGCCTTACAGGTAAAACTAAGAACTAAAAACAATAAAAAATGGAAAAATTAGAAAAATTTATTCGTGAAGCAGCAGATGGATCACATCTTGTACCTTTATCACATGAAGGAATCAAGCCCGGCTCAATATTGGATTCCCGATGGGCTTCCTCTATCAGAAACTGGTTTAGAGTAAATGTTCTAAACAGGGAAAGACTCCTGCATAGCTTGGGGAGGCACAAGGGATATGGCTGGGAACTTTTGGGTATTGAAGATAAAAATTATAAAAGCACTTTTGAAAAAGGCAGTATACTCACAGGTACTATAAAAGATCGTTTTGACTTTTCAGGAAGTGGTGATTTAAAACCTTTTGGAATAGACCTTGACATTAATTTTGAAGAAAACATAAGTTCACAACTTACTGTCTCGGAAGTACGCGTTCAATTGTTTGAACGGGGCTTTGCTGGCCACGAGCTAAGAAGTAAAATCAGAGAGCTGAAAGACAACGATGACCCCAATTATGCAAATGCAGATGAGTGTTACCTGGTTGTGGAAAGCTTTCATCTTGAAGGTTTAGAATGGCAATTTGATTTTGCTGGGTTAAAGAAAATCAAAGCTGTTTTGGAGCAACAGGGTATAGATTTGGCTGAATCAGGAATTACATGGGAAGGAGTAGCATCATCCATACTAAAATTCTCCGGCACATCAGAAGCACCTATAGCTGTCAGAGGTTTAAAAATATAAGGATTGTGCTCTATTTTTTTACTCCAGTTTTTTGGTTACTTTATAACTAATATCTCTTTCTTCCTGGTAATTGAAGATAAAGTTAAAACATCTTTCTTCTTTACCTATAAGCTCAAGGGGAAACACTCCTTTACCTTTAAACAAACCTTTTAGTAACATTTCAGCACTAGCAGTGGCGACAAAGCCTGTGGTTCTTGCCATGGAGGTAAGCTGTTCTTTTTTGCAATATTCATCGTACAAATCATAAACTATTGACTTTTTTTGCCCTTCACTTTTTCCTTCAACAATGATTCGCATTACGGTAAATTCTGGTTCACCCGGTTTCAGCTCCCAGTTTTTAATTAACAACTTACTGGTATAATCAATAGGTCGTATTGCGGTATTGTTTATAGTAACAGGATCATGATCAAAAAAGCCGGCTGTTTTCAGAGCTTTTATTATTTCAATGTGACCTGGAAAGCGAAGCGTTTTTTCTTTCATATTGGGAATATTATGTAAATTTTGCAACAAAGAGCGAAGCCCATCGGTATCAAAAGCTTCAAGTGTACCAACATTTTCAAAAAACATAAGCTCAGGATTGCTCATAGCAGGCTTGGTTATTAACTGTCCTTTTTCAACATATCTTGCAGGCCTTGTATATTCCTCAACAACATCTATAGGAGAGAATGGCGCCTTATAATAAAAAGGATATTCCCTTATTTTGGGCAATCCTCCCACATAATACTCAAAATTTTCAATATCCATTACCTCATTATAATAACCAGCAACCAGATTGGGTATTCCGGGAGCAACACCGCAATCAGTAATTGCTGCCACCCCTTTTTCATTTGCAAGATTATTAAGTTCCATAAAATCTTCAGGCATAAAAGAAATGTCAACTATATTTTTTCCTGCCTCAATAACGGTTTGCAAAACATCATAACCCATAAATCCGGGTACAGCAGAAATTACAAGATCAAAATCTTTAACAAGGTTTGTTATATTATCCTTAGTACTTAAATCAGCATTAACGGTATCAATGTTATAATTACCCTTCAAACTCTCCAATGATTTCTGATCTATATCGGCTGAAGTAACCTTATAACTTTTTGCCAAATCAATAGCGATAGCTTTACCAACAAGGCCGGCTCCCAAAACAACTATTCTTTTTTCCATACAAATAGTTTTTTAAAATTTGTTAATTACGGCAGAATTATTATAAACAAATATAAATTTTTATACCAAGGTATCATTTTTTTTCTTATATTATTAGTAGCTCATTAAA
>SL_8KL_010_SEDDRAFT_10003406_pt1 | contig 13124 bp, 14 predicted proteins | sample SodLakKL_010_SED_4_FD_11160 | JGI IMG/M metagenome (IMG submission 11160) | reverse complement strand
TTTTAGAGGTCAGAAGTCAGAAACCAGAGACCGTAATAACCAGTTCCCAATCCTAGCACCTTGCGGGCACGGCAGCGCCGTGCCCCTACGTTTTAGAGGTCGGAAGTCAGAAACCAGAGACCGGAACAACCAGTTCCCAATCCTGGCACCTTGCGGGCACGGTAGCAACGTGCCACTACTTCCCTTCAACTTTGGCGATGAAATCCTTGCCTGCCTGGTAGGTTTCAGCCAGGGCATCGGGATCTTCAAGGATAGCACCTTTTTCATCGTAGCCGCGGAAAAACAGGGAATCGGCCAGTTTATAGTTAATATTATGGAAAAAGACCTTGATTATTTCTTCCGCATTTTCACAGTAACGTTTTCTTTTCAGAGCCCCTACACAAATAAAGAAACCCTGGCGGTTTTCTTCCTCGGAAACTAACGGGTTTTCCAGGTTATACTTGGCGTGCCACCAGCACTGGAAACGGTCAATAAACATCTTCAACTGGGCATTCATTGAGCCAAATGTAACCGGACTGGCTACCACGAGTGCATCTGCAGCAGCCATTTTCGGATAAATATCCTGCATATCATCCTGGACAATGCATTTACCATCCTTAGCACAGGCATCACAGGCCTGGCAGGGTTTAAACTTCATGCTGTTGACCCTGATCATATCGACCTCCCACCCTTGATCTTTGGCAGCGCGGCAAAATTCATTGAGCAGGGTTTCACTGTTTCCATTGCGCCTGGGGCTTGGCGCTATTGCTAAAAGCGTTTTCACTGTTATCCACATCCTTTTCCATTTTTTATCCAAAGCTATTGTTTTATCTTTTTATGTAGGTTAACATATTAGCAGGCAGATGGGAATACTATATACTTTAAAATAGAAAGGGGAGGGCAATGGTCCAACAATACTACGGCAGGCCCAAGCAATCGAAAAAAAAGAATATCCTGCGTATCTTTATTTTTTTATTTTTACTTGCTGCTTTAGCCGTATTAGCGCTGTTTAGCCTGTCCCAGCACCTGATGGTTCAATCGCTGAGTGAGAATCTTGAAAAACTGGAAGGCAAAATCGATCAAATCGAAGAAGAAAATGAAATGCTCTGGGAGCAATATGATGAAATATATGAGGAAAATGAAAAGCTCCGCGAAGAAAACCGGATGCTGCGTTCATCTACGGTTATCTATAACGGCAACCGCGAAACCAACAAGGTTGCAATAACTATAGATGATGGCGCTCATGGCCCCCTGATCCATCGCACCCTGGATCACCTGAAAGAACATAACGTCCGGGCCACACTCTTCCCGATGGGATCCTGGGTCGACCAGGAACCGGAAGCCTGGCAGCGGGCCGTTAATGAAGGGCATGAGCTTGGCAACCATACATACAGTCATGCCTTTTTATCAACTGTATCCGATGAAAAAGTCCGTGAAGAATTAAACGGCTGGCAGGAATCGGTCAACGAAGCACTCGGTTTTGAATACCGGACCCTCTTTTTCAGGCCTCCCGGTATGGATGGCTTCACAGGCAGCCAGGGCCAGCAGCGGGAAAGATTAATGGAAATTGTTGCTGATAAGGGCATGTTCACCATCCTCTGGGATATTGAACTGGTCTATGCCCTGCGCAACGAAACAATAACTACAGAGCGGATTACTCAGCACGTTTTAGACAATGCACAGGGCGGCAGTATCGTCCTGCTACATTTCACAGAAAACGACATTGCCGCCCTGCCGAGAATTATTAACGGACTGCGTGATCGCGGTCTTGAACCCTGTTCATTAAGCGAGCTGCTTCTGGCAGATCCGGAAGCTTAAATTTTTTACTGGTTCATTTCGTAAACATCTTTTAAAGCGAGAACATGTCCCTGCCAGACTTCCTTAAACCGGTCGTTATCAACGGCCGGTTTTTTGATCATTTTCTTCAGGTAATCCATCTGCGCTTCGGTGGTGCTCGGCTTGCCATAAAGGGTCAGGGCAAACTTTGAAAAGTCGCGCACCATGAAATCAAAGATTTGATCAATCAGCGCTTCATCCAGCTTGTGGATTTTAGCATTTTCAAGAATCAGCTGCCCGTAAACAACCAGGGTGAACATTTCGCCCAGCGATAATAGGAAATCTGTATCACGCTGCTGGTTTTCATCGGGGGTCGCGCCGGCCAAGAACTCTTTCAGGAGTGCCGTCTGTTCTTTGAAAACTGCCAGGTTGGGCAGATCGTATAATTCAAATGCTGCAGCATAGTCGTGAAAGCGGATTTTACCCAGCCCCCGGGTCGGTCCCTGGTTGAAGAGGAAATTATCATTTTGCGGCTGATCCTGGGTATCAACCGGCTCATATTCCTGCGGACTAAAAAAGTAGTTAGCCATAAACTTAACGATCAAGGCAATGTTAACGTGGACTGTCCCTTCCAGCTTGGGCAGGGCCCGGATATCGCGGGCTGCCATTTCAAAATAGGTGTCCCGCTCAAATCCCTTGGCCGCAATTACATCCCAGAGCAGGTTGATAACTTCTTCACCCTGGGTGGTCACCTTCATCTTCACGGTGGGGTTGTACAACAGGTATCGCCTGTCTTCAGGTGATGCCGCGCGCATGTAGTCAGAACTGCGCAGGGCAAAAAGTTTCATAGCCGTCAGGCGGGTATAGGCATCTACAAACATCTGCTTTACATGGGGAAAGTCGGTTACTTTCATCCCGTAAAGCTCCCGGTTGGCAGCATGATTTAAGGCCTCGTAAAAGGCATGGGTGCTAATGCCGATAGAGGCCCAGCCCAGGTTGTATTTACCCACGTTAACCGTGTTCAGGGCAGAATCCCAGGCATCCTGGCCTTGGGAAAGAATTTCTTCTTCTTTAACCGGATAGTCACGCAGGATAAAATCGGCCACGTAAGACTGTGAGTTAACTATGTTTTTAACCAACTCATAATTCTGATGGCTGTAGTTGGCCACAAAAAAAACATAATCCCCACTGTCGGCCATCTTGCCGAAGGTGGAGACCATCTCTGCGATATTACCGTTGCCGATGTAATATTTTTCTCCATTAGCCCGGTAGGTTCCGTCAGGCTGCGGGGTCAGGCTCATTTCAGTTGAATAAACATCGGCCCCGTGGTCACGTTCTGAAAGCCCGAAGGCAAATACCTGCCCTTCCTTGAGCAGACGGGCCGCCCTTTCTTTCTGCTTTTCATTATCACTCATCCAGATCGGGCCCAGGCCGAGAATGGAGACCTGCCAGGTATACCAGTAAGGTAATCCGTAGAAAGCTAATATTTCATTGAATTCGCAGTTGCGCCAGGTATCCCAGCGGCACTGTTCTTCACCATACTGCGAAGGGGTCAAGAGCTCGTAAAACAGCTCATTATCCTTAACAAACTCCAGGAAATCTTCATACCAGACCCGGTTGCGATCATCTTCTTTTAATTTCTGCTTGCCTTTATTCTCGAAGAAATCAACCGTTTTCTTCATTATTTCTGCGGTTCTTTTGTCGTTGTACGATCTGTCAAGGGCTTTGGGGTTAAGTAAGATCATTTATCTGCCTCCTGTTTCCGGCTCAAAAATCACCGGTTAAATATATTGTCAGTAAGGTAGCTTATTCTACACAGATAGTCATAAGTCCTTTTCCGGCAAATATTATTAGAGCAGGGAAGGCAAAAATGTTGCCAGCTGGGGAAAGCTGATCAGCAGGGCAAGAGCGGCAATAATGGCAATTAAAAATGGCCAGATGCCCCTGAAAATAACTTCCAGGGGAACATTGCCGGCTACCCCTTTTACGATATAAACATTCATGCCCACAGGCGGGGTTATTACACCCATGGCTACAACCATTACTATAATTACGCCAAACCAGATCGGATCATAACCGAGCACATTAACAGCGACAGGTAAAAATATNGGAATGGTTAACAAAATCAGGGCCAGGGCATCAATGAAGCACCCCAGGACCAGGTATATCAAAAGGATCAGGGCGATGACAATAAATGACGGCAAATCAAGCGCTGCAGCCCAGTCAGCCAGAGCAAAGGGAATCCTGCTGATCGCAATAAAACGACCGAATATAACGGCAGAAGCAACAAGAAGCATAATCATCGCCGTAGTCCTGGTAGTATCGGCCAGTGACCTCCTGATAATCTCCAGGTTAACCCGGCCCTTTACAGCAGTTACCAGTACCACACCGGCCACACCGACCGCACCCGCTTCGGTGGGCATAAACCAACCGGCAAACAGCCCCCCTAAGGATATGGCAAAAACAATCATTACCTCTATCAGTCCGCCTCCCAGGGCCCTGAAGCGCTCGTTCCAGCTCGCCTTCGGGCCGGCCGGACCAAGAGTTTGGTCGCGGCGGGCAATAATATAGATAGCCAGCATATAAAAGGCCATAAGCATCAGCCCCGGTATGATTCCGGCCAGGAAAAGGCGCCCCACAGACTGCTCAGCAGAAATGGCATAAACGATGAAAATAACGCTGGGCGGGATTAAAACCCCCAGGGCTCCGCCCGCGGCAACACTGGCCGTGGAAAGCGAAGGATTATAGTTATACTTATTCATCTCTGGCAGGGCAATAGCCCCGATTGTTGCGGCCGTAGCCGTATTAGAGCCACAAACTGCACCGAAAAGGGCGCAGGTTGCCTGGGTGGCAATGGCCAGACCGCCTGGCAGGTGCCCGACCAGCTTATAGGCCAGATCGTACAACCTGGTCCCTATTCCAGCGTGAAAGGCCAGAAAACCCATTAAAATAAACATGGGAATTACACTGAGTGAATAGCTGGAAAAAGTTGAAAAAAGCTCCGTTGGCACCATGGCCAGGGCCGCCGTACCCGATGTAAGATAACCGAAACCGACCAGGCCAACCAGGGCCATAGCATAAGCAATTGGTACTTTTAAGGCAATTAAAAGAAAGAAGAATGCAATACCTNTAAAGCCAACTGCGGTCGGGCTCACCACTGCTCACCCCCGCGTGCCAGTTTAAGCAGCTTTAAAAGCAGGGTTAAGGTAAGCATCAGAAAACCTAAGGCGACCAGGTAAATAAATGGATAATATGCCAGTTGAATTGTTGGTGAAACTGCTCCGGTTGCCGCTATCCTGGCACCATAGGCTGCCAGGTTGTAACTTATAAATCCGAGAAAAACCATGATCGGAATACCAGCTAATAGTCCGATCGCCCGCCGAATTTTTTCCGGCAGGCGATCGACAAATATACCTACGGCTATATGACCGTTTTCAAGGGCGCAACGGGCCAGGGAAAGACCGACTACTGCTGCTGTTAAAAAGCCGACCATTTCATAAGTGCCAAGAATGGAGCGGCCAAGCAGGGTCCGCAGCAGGATATTAGCAACAATCAATAGCGCTGTTCCAGCCAGGGTAATCCCGGCAATGAAATCAATAGCACGACTAATTTTTGTGACCACTGCTTCGAATAACTGCATTTATATGCATCCTTTTTCTGTATATTATATTTTTTGTTTTACAGTACCAAATGACAATATTTACCGGGCACAGCTGCGCCGTGCCCCTACCTTCCGGGGCAGGGTACACCCTACCAATACATTTTAATACTGTTCCGCCAGCCTGCGCACAGTATCAACAATTTCTTCACCAGGCAGGCCAATCTGGTTCATTCGCTCGATAAAATCCTCCTGGATAGGTTCAACCAGTTCGATCCAGCGTTCCTTTTCCTGATCATCAAGCTCGATTATTTCCATACCCATCTCTTCCTCGGCCCAGAACAGCGCTTCTTCATTCTGGGCATCCCAGAGACCGGCAGCTACATCTTCAAAGAACTGCTCGTTAACTTCAAGGACAATTTCCTGCAAATCTGAGGGCAGGCCGTCCCATTTTTCCTGGTTCATGGTGACAAAAAAGACGGCGTTGTAAAGAAACGGAGTCCTGGTCACGTAATCGGTAACCTCGGCATGGCCCCAGCCCTTTAACACTTCCACCGGAGCCAGGTTTCCTTCAACCAGTCCCCTCTGCAGCGCTTCATATGCTTCACCCTGGGGCATAGCCTCCGGTGAGGCACCCAGCAAGGGCAGGGTATCAGCGCTTAAACCGGCAGCCCGGATACTCATGCCCTGCAAGTCTTCCAGGTTGCGGATCGGTTCTTTTGAGAAAATATCTCCCGGACCGGTTGCCAGGACAAACATCAATTCCGTATCCTGCACTTCTTCAGGCTCTAATTCCTTGATCCCTTCCCAGGCTACCTTGCTGGCAGCATAGGAACTTTCATAAACTATTCCCGGCAGTTCAAACGCTTCCAGCACCGGGAATCGGCCCCGGGTATAAAAGAAGGCAGAAAGCCCTATATCGGCGGATCCGGAAACAACCCCATCATAAATATCAGCTGCACCAACCAGGGTTCCGCTGTGATAACTGGTTACTTCAATCCTGCCACCGCTGGCTTCATTTAAGGCATCAGCCCAGCCCTGAACCAGGTCGGTTTCTGCAGGATGCGTGGCCGGGAAAAAGTGGGCCAGGTTAAACTCGAATACCTCACCATCATCTGCAGGCTCGGCTGTTTCTTCAACCTCACCATTCTCCTCACTAACCACTGCTTCATCAACTTCAGCTTCCTCCCCGGCCTGATCATCTCCACAACCGGCAGCTATAACCAGCAGCGCTGCCAGTATTACCAGAAATAGTTTCTTCTTCATTTTGAACTCCTCCTATTAACTTAGTGTGAAATGCGGTCAGGGCAAAAATAAATACTCCAGGTTAGGAGTATAGACAGGCAAAAATAAGCCGGTCCAATGACCGGCAGTGAAAGTTCAAACATTACCCTGCCGTCCTACCATGCTACGCTCAAACCTATTCTTCATAGTTTGAGAAAATCCTTCCGGACGGCAAATATTTTTTTAAAAAATCTTTAAAAAGTGAGAATAGCATCAGCATCCAGGGCCAGGTCGTTTAAAGTCGCTGCTCCGGCCACTTTAGCCTCTTCAATTAAATCTTCACTTTTTATTTCCCCACCAAAAAGCTGCATACTCTGCTGACAGGCCATTAACTCGATACCCTGATCAGCAGTNTGTTTTAGCACTTCTTTCAAGGTTGGGAACTCTCCTATCTTAACCTTCTCAGCCTCACCTTTGACCAGGTTTTTCAGACCCATCCCAAGAAAGTAAACTGTTGCTTCCTGTCCCATCGCCCTTGCGGTCTGGGCCAGAATTAATGGTGAGTACAACCTTTCCGGGGTATCGGTCCCACTGGTCTGCACGTAAAGAATCTTCTTTGCTTCTGCCATCTTACTCACCTTCTCCTTTTCCTTTTTGAATCAGGTAATGGAACTGATCGCCATCCTGGCGCATCATTACCAGTAAATGTCCCGCCCTTTTTGCCCAGCGGGGAATATCTTCCTGCGATGCCGGGTCATCAGCAATTAACTCCATCAGGTTGCCGTCGTCAAGTTCATCTATTTCCTCTTTAGCCCGCATTACCGGCACGGGGCAGAAAAGTCCCACGCAATCAACCTGGTGAACAGCCAGTTTGCCTTCATTATTACATCTGTACTGGCCATCTTCAGTATCGGGGCAAATCGGTTCATCACAAAAAGGACAGCTGCAGGTCTGTACCTTCTCTGCTTCTGATCTATCTCTATTCATATGCAATACCTCCCATTAATTAAGAACCATAAATGCTTCAGTTGCAATCGACTAAAGTGGTTACCGGTTTTTTAACCGGCAGACGCCTTATCTTTAGCCATGTAATCATCAATTGCGTTATGCAGGGCATCAGCGCCCAGGTTGGAACAGTGCATCTTATTGCCCGGTAGTCCACCCAGCTCTTCGGCTACCTGCTTGTTGGTAATTTTTTTGGCTTCCTCCAAGGTTTTACCCTTGGCCATTTCTGAAACCATGCTCGATACGGCAATGGCCGCACCGCAGCCAAAGGTCAGGTACTTAACATCTTCAATGCGGTTATCCTTAACCTTAATGGTAAATTTCATCATATCCCCACAAACGGGATTGCCTACTTCGCCAACACCGTCGGGTTCTTCAACTTCACCGATATTACGCGGTTTGGTAAAATGATCCATTACTTTGTCACTGTACTGAGGCATTAGTTTTCTCCTCCTTTAAATGTTGATGATAGAGTGGAGACATATTTCTTAGCAGAGCAGCTATTTCAGATAGCTGTTCGGTAATATAGGGGATATCTTCAGCCGAACTGCCCGGCCCGAGTGTTAGCTGTAATGAGCCCTGGGCCAGTTCAGGAGGCCTGCCAATGGCAGACAGGACGTGTGAAGATTTCAGGGCCTGTGAGGTACAGGATGATCCGCTTGATACATATATGCCAGCCATCTGCAGCCTCATTAATAAAGCCTCCCCTTCTACAAATTCAACGGATAGGTTTAAGTTATGCGGCAGTCGCTGTTCAGGGTGGCCGTTTAAGTGCAAATTAGGAATAGCTTCAAGGAGGCTTTCTTTCAGCTGATCCCTGATAGCAGCTAACTTACCGGCCCGATCAGGCATTGTTTCTTTCGCAATTTTTGCTGCTTCACCCAGGCCGACAATCGCTGGTACATTTTCGGTTCCAGCCCGCAAACCTTTTTCCTGGATGCCACCCTCAACCTGGGGCATCAGGCGGACTCCACGCCTAATATAGAGAGCTGCAGAACCCTTTGGTCCATAAAATTGATCTCCGGCCAGGCTCAGTAGATCGACACCCATTGCTTCAACATCCAACTCAATCCAACCGGCTGCGGCTGCAGCATCAGTATGGAAAGGAATATCATGTTCACGGGCTACTGCTGTTAACTCTGCGATTGGTTGGATTGTGCCAATTTCGGAGTTAGCGGTCTGAATTGATATTAAAATAGTTTGATCATCAATAGCAGCTTCCAGGTCTTTCGGATCAACCATTCCATAATTGTCTACCGGTAAAAGAGTAACCCTGTATCCTTCTTTTTCGAGTGTTTTTAACTGGTTTAAAACTGAAAAGTGTTCAATAGAAGAAGCAATAAGGTGATTGCCTCTTTTCTTGCCGGCCTTGACCAACCCTTTGATCACCAGGTTATTAGCCTCAGAAACAGAAGCGGTAAAGATAATATTTTTTGGTTCTGCGCCTACCAGGTTAGCCACCGCCTCCCTTGCATCTTCGATTGCTGACTTTGGTTTTTCACCGAGGGTATGACCACTGGAGGGGTTGCCGTAATACTCTGTGAAAAAAGGAATCATTTTTTCTACTACCCTTTTATCGAGCGGCGCTGCGGCTGCATAATCAAGATTAATTTCTTTCATGTTTATCAAACCTTTCCTGCACTTGACATTTCTAATATTATTCTATATAATTCCTATTAAAATTATAGGNTATAGATCGNTTAATGTCAATAGCATTTATTAAAACAGCAGAGAAATTAATAACCGATCCGAATTGAAATTATATTGAANCTATAATTGTTTTATATTAATATTGTAGAGTAACGTTGCAGTGATTAATCTATATAACAAAGGAGAGGATTGAAAATGAAAACAAAAGAAAACCTGATGGCTGCTTTTGGTGGGGAATCGCAGGCAAATCGCAAGTACCTGGCTTTTGCACGTAAAGCAAAGAAAGAAGGATTTGAAAATGTAGCACGCATCTTTAACGCTATTGCAGAAGCTGAAACTATTCATGCCCTGAAACACTTTGAAATAGCAGGGGAAGTAGGAGAAACTTCAGAAAACCTGAAAAAAGCCGCTGAAGGTGAACATTATGAGTTTACTGAAATGTATCCGGAATTCATCAAGGCTGCAGAAGATGAAGGTGAAAAGAAAGCCCTGCAAAGCTTTGAATATGCCAATGCAGCAGAAAAAGTACATGGTGGAATCTTTAATGATTTAAAGACAACAGTAGCCAAGGGTTCCGACACTGAAGCGGCTGAAGTAGAGCTTTGCCCGGTTTGCGGTTGGGTCGGTGTGAATGATATACCGGATAACTGTCCGATTTGCAACACGGCCCGCAAGGCTTTTGAGAAGTTTTAAGTGCTAGCCCGGATTAGCATAGGATAACCTGAGTTATTAAGGGAACAGGTGACGGTGGTCAAATACTTACTCGCCTGTTCCCTGTTTATGTGCAATACTGCGCATTTCAGCCGGCACTTTTATTAAGCGCAGCACCTAAATTAGGCACTTAATTCCGAAATCTTAATCTTTACTACCTGAAATAATCATACCTTATTCTTTCGAATTAGAACAGAACAATACCGATTATGATAAATCAAAATAATTTGACTGAATACCCTTCATGCATTATTATTTTTATTAATAAGGCTTGAACTGGCAGCCAAACAAAAGGGAGGAATTTACTAATGCAAAGCTATGTCTGTGAATTATGTGACTACACCTATGACCCGTCACAGGGGGACCCCGAAAACGGTGTAAAACCCGGTACAGCATTTGAAGATCTGCCTGAAGAATGGAAATGCCCCGTTTGCGGAGCAGATAAAGATGAGTTCCAGGCCGTTCCGGATAAAGCCTGATTATAAAACTTAAATACAGAATTAAAGCCGGAACAGGTAATTAAGCTGTTCCGGCTTTAATTATTAGCTTCTGCAGCTATTAATAATAAATAAACTGATCAGGCGGCTTCAACACTTTTAACAGTGAATTGTCCAAAAATCCAAAAACCAACCCAGCTTATTTCAAAATGCTCATGTTCCATATCTTTGGGAACATAAATTGTAATGCCCTCTACTTCTTTTTTTTCATAATCATTTTCTTCATCTGGTGCTCCTGCTTTCACGGCAGGAGTTACGCATGAAGACCCTCAGCCACCGCGGAAAGCTAAGTATACCCTGTACGGTTGACCACTCTCTTTCATTTTTTCCAGGGCCGCCGGTAATAATCTTACTTTTGACATGGTTAACCTCCTCCTGGCTAAAAAGCAGCAATTAATTGCTATATTACAATGTATTGCTATTATAGCATATTTGTAAGGACTTTAACAGGCTATGGCAGGATTATTTTCACCTTTAGAGAAAACATTTTATATATTTGCAGCTAACCAGCCTGCTTAAGAATTAGAGAGAAGGTCAGCAATCAGTGAAAATAATAATCGCACCGGATAAATTCAAGGGAAGCCTGACCGCAGTAGAAGCGGCACAGGCTATAGCCAGGGGGATTCGCGGCATTCTGCCTGATATAGAGCTGAAGCTTTTTCCCCTTTCAGACGGTGGAGAGGGTTTAGTTGAAACCCTGGCCGGTGCTGCTGATGGATCTATACTCTCAACAACAGTTAGCGGCCCACTGGGGCAAAAAGTTGAAGCCCGGTGGGCCCTTATTAACAATGAGCAAACCGCTGTTATCGAGATGGCTGCAGCCTCTGGCCTGTCCCTGGTGCCACCTGAATCTAAAAACCCAGGGGTCACATCAACTTACGGAACAGGCGAACTGATCATGGCTGCACTTGATAAGGGCTGCTCTGAAATAATTATCGGGATAGGCGGCAGCGCTACAAATGACGGTGGAGCCGGGATGGCCTGTGCCCTTGGCGCAAAACTCCTGGATAAAGACGGCAGGCCCCTGGGTCCGGGCGGACTTGAGCTGCTGAAGCTGGATCGGATCGATATTACCAATCTTGACCGACGCATCAAGGATGTAACATGCAAGGTTGCCTGTGATGTAGATAATCCCCTGACCGGTCAACATGGCGCCTCATATGTTTACGGCCCACAGAAAGGCGCTAAAACAGAATTGGTAAAAGAGCTTGACCGATCCCTGGCTCATTATGCCAGCATCCTGAAAAAAGATCTTGGCATAGATGTGGATCAGGTACCGGGAGCAGGAGCTGCCGGAGGTTTAGGTGCCGGCCTAATTGCCTTTATGGGGGCAGAGCTGCACTCAGGTATCGATTTGGTTCTTGACACCTTAAAAATCGAGCATGAAATGGACAAAGCCGGCTTGATCATCACCGGTGAAGGTCGTCTTGATAAACAGTCGCTTCGGGGTAAAGTGCCCATGGGTATAGCCCGGCGGGCTAAAAAATACGATATCCCTGTAATAGTCCTGGCAGGTTCAGTGGAAGTTGATAATGATGAGCTTTATAAAGCAGGCATTACAGCCGCTTTTTCCATTACCGACGCACCGATGAAACTTGAAGAGGCAGTAAGTCGGGGCGCCGAACTAATTGAAAAAAAAGCTGAGGCATTATTCTATTTTTACCGGGCTGTTGAAAAAACCCTGCCAGTATAAGCCGGCAGGGCAATAAAAAGGCTAAATTAAAGAATAAAATTGCAAAAACTACTCTACAGTGATCACTTTTGTAGTGTCTTCAAATACTTCAACATTACCTTCAAAAAGCGGTTCTATATCTTCATTGATGATCAGAAAGTCATAGAAACCAGGCTCAACAAAGAAATACCTGCGTCCGTTTTCTGCAATTACAACTTCTCTATCATCTAGAAGCTGGTGCTGCAGGTACTCTTCACTTTCCCACATTTCTTCCCACAGCTCAGCCCAGGCTTCATCAACTTCCTCATCAGGCTCCATTTCATTCTCTTCATTTTCTTCAGGGGCTTCATCTTGCACTTCGTCTGCTGCGTCTCCTATTGTTTCTTCCGATTCTATATCAATAGTGCCACCCGGAAAAGCAAAGAAAAATAGAACATCTTTGTCGGAGGTGTTCTGAACCAGGATCGGTGCCTTATCAGCTCCGCCCGCTACAACCGTGGCATCTTCAGTCAGGTCAAAAAAAGTACTTATAACAAAAAAATCCTGGTTGAACAAAGATAAATCATATTCTCCTTCAGGCAGGACAAAAGTAATTGACTCACCTGGCGCTATTACTTCATCGCCAAGCAAATCTTCACCCCACTCGGCCAAATCCTCCCCAAAAAAAGCTGCGTAAGCTATAACAATATCTTCCGTTTCATTGACCACTTCTATTGAAATACCATTCTCTTCTTGTGCGATAGGTTCATCATTACCACATCCGGCAGCGACAATCAGGCAGCAAATAAAGGCTGTGACCAGTAGCTTACTTTTAAACATAATCAACCTCCGTCAACTTCATCTTAGTTGAATGCGACTAACTTTCTAAAACATTACAGAAATCAAGCTTGCCTTAGTCATTTTAACACATTTACTTCTATAATCAAGACACACTGCTTCAAGATGTGCAGAATTGATATTTTACAGTATAATATACTGCAGGCATCGTGGCAATTGCTAAGGAGTTGAATTT
>SL_8KL_010_SEDDRAFT_10003405_pt1 | contig 13128 bp, 5 predicted proteins | sample SodLakKL_010_SED_4_FD_11160 | JGI IMG/M metagenome (IMG submission 11160) | reverse complement strand
GCTTTACCATGTAATCATCGGCGCCAAGTTCCAGCCCTAAAACCTTGTCCAGCTCTTCTTTTTTAGCAGAAAGGACCAAAATCGGAACGTTCGCTGTGTCTTTGCTGGAACGCAGACGGCGGCAAACTTCCAGACCATCCATTTCAGGCAGCATTATATCAAGAACAACCAGGTCCGGCGGGTTAGCATGAGCCAGTTCCAGAGCTTCACGTCCGTTTCCCGCACCGGTAACCCGATAGCCTTCTTTCTCCAGGTGGAAGGTTATCAGGCGGACAATATCTTCTTCATCTTCGACCACCAGGACATGACGTTTTAGATCATTTTTTTCAAGATTTTTCATATTTGCATTGTATCATATTATATCATGGCAATACAGACGGCTTAAATGGACTGCACTGTGCTCTTTAAAATCAACGGTAGAACATCTCTTTCGAAACCCCGGTCAGTTCGTTGATTTCGTCTACGCTGGCAGCATCGTATCATAGAAGCATTTTATTGAAATGTTATGATAACTGTTTTGAGTTATTAGCACTTATAGCTGGCTTTCCGCACGTTTGGTCTCTGAAAATATTATTCTTTTCCCCATTTTCAGGGAGGTACAAAGAGCAACTCTGTTGAATAAGGCAGTAACCTTTAAAGTCAGGAGTGCCTGAAATTGATATCGATTCAATGATGTGAGCCTGGCAACTATAATCACTGATTTAGGCAGGGAACTGGGGCTAGTCGAGAGCATCGATAAAATGGTAGAGTAGGACTAAAAGCAGTGCTTTATCGATTTCGGCACTCATACTTTAGCCATGGTTATTGAATCTGTATCGTCAAAAAGGACATGTCTAATCCGATCTAAAACATCCAGAGGACTGGCATATTGAAAAATGTTATACCATGTATTAATTCATGTGGTGATCTAATTGATTACCGGGGATATTCAAAATGCGATGATCTGGTGATGCTGAAGCATAAAAACACAGTAAACGCCACAAGGATTAGATCAGACCTTTCAGTATTCCAACCCTTCGCCTTCGATTCGCTTTCCAGTATTGCTGGTTATAGTCCCTATATCTCCTGAAATTTCTCCCAGGGTTAAAAAGGTCTTCTTTAGTTGCGCAGTAGATTCTTGTCATCACGCTATCACTGCCACCTCGCAGGAATAAATATTTGTTTTGGATAGTCTTTCAAAGGTTTATGCTGCCTTCATCTTACGGCTTCAATTGCAGCCTCCGACTATCGTCACTCTCGAAATTGGAACAAATAAGTATCATATTAAAAAATGCATTTTATGATATAATATTTAAGAATATCATGAAGTTAAAGTAAAGTGACACTATCACTTAGCGGGGAGTTATTGATGCTTTTAAAGGGCCGCTATTCAATCAGGCAGGAAATCTTTTACCTTGGACTTTTTAGCGCTGTGGTCTTTTTTTTGGTTATCGGGTCCTTTTTTACTATAACCCTCTACGATACATCTAAAGAAAGCGCCGAAAGGTCCCTTAGAGCCACCAATTTTGAAATTAGCGCTTTTATTGAAGGATACTTTAAAGAAATCATCAACACCCTGGAAGTGCTGGCAGCAGACCCGCATATCACAAACTTTCTTGACGGCGATGAAGAGGCCTACAGGCAAGCTCTTATGAACTACCGGCGGTTTGAAGATGCCAATGAAAACATTGCCTATATCTACTCCGGTTATGAAGACGGTTACCTTTTGATTAACGATTATACCCCCGAAGAAGGATATGATCCCACCGAACGGCCCTGGTACAGATCCGCAATGGAAGAAAAACCGGACCCTTCAATTGGCCTGCCATACCGGGAGGCAATAACAGATGAGCTGCTAATTTCTCAGTCCAAGGCTTTAAAAGACAGCCGGGGTAATTACATCGGAGTGGTGGCCATTGACTGTTCTCTGGAAGGATTAGTTGCTTTGATCGGGGAAAAGCATCTCTATGACACCCAGCGCACTTATGTCATGGAGCAGGGCGGAAATATCATTATCCACCCCGATGAAAGCTATATCGGGGAAACCTTTCCCCAGATCAATGAAGCAATAAATGATCATAGGGGTCATTTGACCTATGATTTAGATGAACGAACTGTCCTTGGCCACTATAATACTCTTGAACAATCAGGCTGGATCTTAGTTACTGCTGTGGACAGACAGGAAATCGTTCGGCCCTTGATCTCGCAGATCGGGAGTTTTGTTTTGATTGCAGTAGTATTAGTCTTTTTCCTGGCCATGTTTCAGAACCGGATTTTTTCCATGCGCTTTGCCGAGCCGATCATAAATCTAAAAGATCGGGTTTCTGATATAACCGAAGGCCGTCCCAAAACAGAAGCTTCCTACAGTTACTCCAATCATGAAATTGCCATGATTACAGAAAATATTGAGCAGCTGGCCGAGCATTCACTGAACAAGAAAAATAGCGAGCTAGAAACAATTATCGAATCAACCGCGGACGGTATTTTGGTGGTTGACTGTGATTACAATGTCATTTATGTAAATACTCGTTTTTGTGAAATGTGGAAAATCGGTCAGGACTTGCTGTTTAATTCCAGCTACGAGGCCTTTTTAAATAAAACCATGGAACAGCTGGAAGATAGGGAAATATTTTTTGAAAGTATGCATGATATTTTTTCCACTGATGAAAGTGAAACTTATGTCTTAAACTTCAAAGACGGTAAGGTTATTGAGGTTTTTACCTGTCCTCTGCTAGAGAAAACCAAAATTACCGGCAGACTCTGGAGTTTTCGCGACATCACCGATCGCAAGAAGGTGGAAGATAGACTGCGGCATATGGCTGCCACCGATGAACTGACCGGTTTAGGCAATCGTCGTTATTTCATGCAGGCAGCGGAGTATGAAGCGGAAAGATCCCTCCGTTACAAAGAAGTCTTTTCGCTGCTGATACTTGATATTGACCATTTCAAACGTGTAAACGATACCTACGGGCATGCAGTGGGAGATGAGACCCTGAAGCACCTGGCTGTGGCAATCAAGAAACTCTTGCGCCGGGTTGAAATTCCCGGCAGGCTGGGCGGGGAAGAATTCGGGATTATACTTCCAAATACTGGCAGGGATGAGGCATTAATCGTGGCTGAAAGGCTGCGTGAACATATTGAAAATAGCCCGGTCAGAGTCGGGGAAAACGTGATTTTCTTCACCGTTAGTATCGGGCTTACCGATAACTCCACGGGCGAAAAAAATGTCGACGAAATGCTAAAAGATGCCGATAGAGCCCTTTATGATGCCAAGACTGCCGGCAGAAACCGCGTCGTCGCAGTTTATTAATTATGTCTTCCAACCCAGGGACAACCCGTGAACGGTGCACTGTCCCATGTTTCTACGACGGGCCTCTTCCAAAGTGCAACCGGAGGCCGACAGACATGCCGGCCGGCCCCTGCCGTGTTCGTTCTCCCTAAAAAACTACTGCTTTTTAGACAATAAGTAGTGGCTGACGAACCATTCATTACCGTCCCGGAAACCAAAAAACTCCGCGCAGGAAAGAAAGAACAACCGCCAGTAATTCCACCACTTTTCCGCCTCTTCACCATATGTTTCTACAAAGATAGGGTATATTTCAGCTTTCTGGCGATCCATTTTCTGCAGCCAGGCCTCCAGGGTATACCGGTAATGCTCCCCGGAGAGGGCCCACTGTTTTTCCAGGGCAAAATGATCGAGGAAATAGTGCAGCAAATCCTGACTGGGCATGGTCCCACCGGTGAAAAAGTGCCTGGCCATCCAATCTCTGCCGGTCCGGTCTTCATATAGAAAGGGGTAGGTATGATGGCTGAAAATATGGATAAAGAGCTTGCCGCCGGGTTTAATAAAGCCTGCTACTTTATCCAGTAAGACCTCATAATTGCGCATGTGCTCAAACATTTCCACCGTGACCACCCGCTCAAATTTTTGGGGCAGTTCAAGATCATTGATATCTGCCTTCATGGTCGAGAGGTTGTCATAACCTAACCTGACCGCCTCGTTACGGATATAGTCTATCTGCGGGGCAGCATTCGACACGGCGGTAATATTTGCTCCGGGATATTCGCGGGCCAGGTATAAAGCGGCAGAGCCCCAGCCGCAGCCCAAATCAAGTATCTCCTGACCGTTTTTTATGTCTGCCCGGCGGCAGGTTAAAGCAAGCATATCTTCTTCCGACTGATCCAGGTCCTGATCAACCCGGTTTAGAACGGGCTTTTCTGACCAGTAGCCACAGCTGTATTTAAGCATTTTGCCCAAGATAGCCTTGAAAAACTGCGGCGGCAACTCGTAGTGTTGTTCATTCGCATTATCAGTGTGGATCGCAATTCTTTCTTTTTTTAAGTTTTCTACGAAATTCGCCATATAGGCCTGCCGCTCATCAATACTTTTTATCTCCTGTAATTCTGCCTTACGCTTTACTATAAAGCGGACTGCCAGCCTCAACAAAGAGTCCGGCAAGTTTCTGGCCAACAACTGATCTATATTCATATTTTCCTCCTTCCAATAAATGATAACACAAAGGGGGACGCCTGTGTGTTGAATAGGTACACAGGGGGACGGTTCTTCTGTGTCCCTGATCGAGCAAAACACAATTCCACCGTTTATACTCCCCTTATAACCCCAAAGCTTACACCGGTTACCCTTTCAATCTGCCTGATCGATAAACCTTCTTCTTTTAGCATTTTGATTGCCGTATTCCTCTTCTGCTTTTCGTAAGCTTGGATGTCTCCAGGGTTTTTTACATTGGCAGTTTTCCTGATTAGCTCGGCTGCCTCAAAATCATTGAATCTTACCCCATCATCATATTCCAAACATCGATCATTACTTTCTTCCTGGTTGAACTGAGCCCATAATCTTAAAGCATTTGCGTGCTCCAAGGAGAACATATTTAGGGCATATGTAGTATCACATAGTGCAGGTTTTTGACGATACTCCCGATAACTGCTCCACGGATACTCTTGAATCTTATTTACGATTCCTGCTTTCAATGGATTTTGATGAATATAGCGCATTACAGTAAGAAAATACTCATCGGTTTCAACCGGTTCACTTCTAAAACGATCCTGAAACAAGTGGCCGGTTCTATTATATTTCCAATTGTACCAGTAAACGTAGCTTGCGCCTATCCTACGAAATGCTGTGCCTATAGCTTCTTCGCCTTCCGTCATAAGCAAATGGACATGATTACTCATCAGACAATATGCATATATTTCGTACCCGCCTACCTCCTTATAGGTTTTAAGTCTTTCAAGGAAATAACGGTTGTCTCGATCATCTTCAAATATCCGCTGCTTATTAATACCCCTGATCACAATATGGTATATTCCGGAGTTACTTTTCTTTCTCGCACTTCTTGGCATGTGTTCACCCCCGGTAACAATAACAGAAAAACAACCTCACCACAACACAAAAGAACCGTCCCTCCGTGCAGTTCCTCCGTGCAGTTCTTGACATGCCGTTAAATATCATGATAGCATTTAGTAAATGATATTAAATATTCTATCACTTCCATCTGATTTCTTAAGCTTATGAAAAAATATTTTTTGGAATTACTAAAGGCTTTAGATGATGTCGCCCATTTTTTGAGGGTCGACATTTGGCGAATGCCCATTAAAGAGTTGTCACCGGCTAAGCACTTTTTAATCACTCAACTGCGGGTGTTAATCTTAGCTTTGCGAGGCGTTCGTGAAGACAAGTTGCTGCTGCGGGCCCCGGCTCTAACCTTTTATTCCCTGTTAAGCATTGTGCCTATAGCAGCCCTGGCCTTTGCCATTGCGCAGGGCTTCGGACTGGAAATATATCTAGAAAGACAGTTAGAGGCAGCTCTAATCGGACGGGAAGAAGTGTTCCACTGGTTGATGGAGCTGACCGAAACCTTTCTGGCAGGAATTGACGGGGGCACAGTAGCTGCTCTTGGTATAATCATCCTCCTCTATACNATCACCATGCTTCTGACNAANATCGAAAAATCCTTTAATGAAATCTGGCAGGTCAGTAAAGGCCGCCCGTGGTCACGCAAATTCAGCGATTACTTTGCGATGATGTTTGTTGCTCCGCTCTTTTTTATCATGTCCGGTGTAGCCACGGTTTACTTGAATACTCAGCTTGAAGAAGTAAGCAGCGTTATCCTGAACCCTCTGTTATTACTGATTGTTCAGCTCATTCCCTACATCTTGATCTGGACCCTCTTTACGATCCTTTACATAGTGATGCCGAACACTAATGTTAATTTTACCTCGGCTTTAATCGCCGGTGTGGTGGCAGGAACTATCTTTCAACTGATCCAGTGGGGTTATGTGGCATTTCAAATCGGCGCAGCAAGGTTCGGAACCATGTACGGTTCATTTGCCGCCCTTCCCCTGCTCATGATCTGGATGCAGGCGAGCTGGATCATTGTGCTCTTTGGCGCAGAACTTTCTTATGCCAACCATAATGTGGCCAGTTACGAGTTTGAATCTGAAACCAGAAATATCAGCCCCTTTAATAAAAAGATCCTGACCCTCTATATCCTGCAGCTTTTAATTACCAACTTCCAAAAAGGAGAGAACCCGAGCACGCCCGAACAGGTCTCAAGTGTCCTGCAAATTCCAAACAGTCTGGTTCGCAATATATTAAATGATTTGAGCTCTGCAAACTTGATCAGCGAAACCGTTACAGAGCATTCCAAAACAAGCGCTTATCAACCGGCGATCGATATTAATACTATCAGCATCAAGATGGTTCTTGAAAGACTGGATCATGATGGCTTAGATATCCTGATTGCAAAACCATCACCCACCTTGGATGCATTGCAAAATACTTTGCAGGATTTTTATGACCTGCTAGACAGGGCAGATCAGAACAAGCTTCTCAAAGACCTCTAGCAGCAAAAGACTATGCATCCATTTCATAACCCGCATCCCGGGAAAAAATGTTAATCCAGCAAATAGCGTCCTGCTAATCCCATGCCCCCAGCTTCCCGGGTGAATCAGAAGCGAGCACAGCCATTTTTTTGTAGATGTCCGGGGCGTAGTTGTAAGCCCGGACCAGTTGATCGGGCTCATCCTTGATATTTAAAGGGTTTAAGGTGCTGCTGCCTTCTAGGGCAAGCCCTGCTTAAAATTAAAACTTACAGACCGGGCAATGCTGCTTTTCAACTCATATCCTGGTCAAGTATGGTACAATACCTGATATAATGTAATCAAGAAAGACAGGGGTAGCGCTAAAGATGATAGAACTGGTTTACTCAAACAAGACCGAATGCTTATTAGAGGATTTAGCCGGCAACCTCCAGACTCGAAAAGTGAGCGGGGCACATCCACTAGATCCTGTCGAATTGGTAGTTCCCAACCGGAATATGGAAACCTGGGTTAACCTCGGCCTTGCACAATCCATGGGCATAGCCGCTAACCTGCGCTTCCGCAGGCTGGAGCGTTTTATCGGCGAAATTGCTGCTGAAGCCTGTCCGAATGAAATCAAATTGGTTGACCTCGACACTATTGAGGCCGCAGTTTTAACGATTCTGCTGGATGAAGACATGCTCAATGATCCAGCCCTGCAGCCTGTGCGCAGTTACTTATCCAGCGCAGGGATATCATCGCCTGATGCAGATCTTACCGCGGATGGAGCAGATCTGCGCAGGGTTCAGCTTGCTACAAGAATTGCTCACCTTTTTCAGGAATATATATTTTCCCGGCCGGAAATGATTTCCGCCTGGCGGGAAGGCGATCGCAGTAATAACTGGCCTGGTAAAGCTAAAAGATCCGGATTCGCCAGTGGTCCTTTTGCAAATCCCGCCTCGGCAGATCCATCCTTTGCTTCGACAGTTGCCTGGCAGCGCGCTATCTGGAGCGCTGTATTCGGTGAAAACGGGGTCCTGGCAAATCACCCGCCCGGGGAAAACAGCCGCTGGGCGACGCTTGATGATTTGGCCTTTGACGACAACCTTTTTGAAAAGATTCGGAGCAGAGGATTTCCACCAGTCCACATCTTCGGTGTTTCATATGTGGCCAGGATTTTTCAAATCCTTTTTGCCCGTCTTGGAGAAATCGGAACTCTAAGAATTTACGCCCTTAACCCCTGCGCCGAGTTCTGGGAAGATGTTGAAACTGACCGGGATTTTTTTCGGCGGCTGGAAAAGGAGCAAAACGCAAAAAGCTTATGGGTCAGCTCGGGCGAATCCGAAGAAAATGAAGATCCTTTCGGGCTCAACGAAGCAGACACGCCCGCGCTTCGTTACTGGGGCCGCCCCGGCCGGGAACATATCCGCCTGCTTGATGAACTGACGGATTGCGACTTTATCAGTGCTTTTACTGATCCATTAGATGAAAAAAGCGGCCTGCTTCATCATCTGCAAAGCGATATCCTCATGCGCAAACCGGAACGAAACCTGGAGCAGGAGAAAGACAGGCCGGGCAGCAAGGATGAAGATCCTGATCCACAGCAGACCACCACCCCCCATTCCCCAGATCAAACCCTGAAACTGGTAGCCGCACCTTCAATACGCAGAGAAGTTGAATGGGTCGCCGATCAGATCTGGCGGTTAATGCGTGACGACAGGCCTCAACCCGGTCAGAGCCCCCTGCGCTTCAGTGATATTGCAGTTATCGTAAACAGTGCCGAGCGTGATCTGTACCTGCCTCAGATTGAGGCAGTTTTTGCTTCTTCCAATGATCTGCCCAGCAGCGTTTCTGATTTGCCGGGCTCCACAGGCAGCCGCTTTATAGAAGCAATGAGCATGCTATTACAGCTCCCTTTTGGCCGTTTCTCACGCTCTGAAGTTCTCAATTTAATCAGCCACCCCGCTGTGATTGATCGCTTTGATGATCTCAACCCTGATATTTTGGCCGGCATGACGGAGAATTTAGGCATCATGTTTGGAGCCGATCACTCTGATCATAAAGGCACCTATATCAATGAAGACGTTTATAACTGGGACCAGGGAATCCGGCGGCTCGCTCTCGGGGCTTTTATGACTGGAGAAAAAAGCGGCGATCAAAGAATTTTCGAGACAAACCGGGGCAGATGGCTGGTCGAGGAGATCCACGGCTCATCAATGAGTGCAGCAGCGCGTTTCGGTTTACTAGCCCGCTCGCTATTTGCCGATGCCCGCTTCGTTCGGGAACAGCGCTTAACCCTTTCTGACTGGGCCAGATTTTATTCTGCGCAAATCGACGCTTATCTTTACTCAAATGAAGGAGCCGACTCGCGGGATCGCTTGCGGCTTTTAAATGCTCTGAACAGACTTGAAGTAATGGATCTTGGTTATGAAGTAAGCGGCCGGGTCGCAGCGGAAATTGCCCTCGGGGCCATTGAATCTTTAAGCGGCGGACGGGGACAGTATCTCGCTGAAGGCGTAGTCGTTTCCTCCTTCCTGCCGATGCGAGCTATTCCTTTCCGGGCAGTCTTTGTGCTCGGGCTTGGCGAAGGTTTATTCCCTGCCTCGGGGCAAAGAGATGCCCTCGATCTGCGCGCAGCGAAACGCCGGGCCGGGGATGTTGACCCTTCTGAACGGGACCGCTACATGTTCCTCGAAACCTTGTTATGTGCCCGCGACCGACTTTATTTGTCCTACGTTAGAAGAGATGAACAGACCGGCGACCCACTGCAGCCTTCCGCAGTAGTCCAGGAGCTGCTCCACATACTTCAAAGCGGCTACCTGGGCGCAGAAGGAATCAAAGCCCTTCGCCTGGAGCCTGCCCTGCGGCGTTATGACGATTTAACCGATGATAATGAGACCTTTATGGACGAAGCAAAAACGGAAGCCCGGGTTCAGGCGATCAGCAGTGACCTGCATGAGAGATTTTTTTCGGGTTCCGAGGCGCAGACCGATGAGGACTTGAGTGCCGGAGCGCCGGCAGTGGAGGAAAGTGCAGTTGGGGAAAATACGGCCGGAGAAAAATTTAAGAATATAAAACAAGTTTTAAGCCCGGAAGCCTGGGATAAGCTCTCCACCATGCTCTCTCTTCCGGGAGACCCTCCTGCAGCCAGTTCAATCACCTCCATGCCCCAGGAAGCCGAGCTTAATGAAGAATCTTCCGTGGAGGCACCGATTTCTATTTCTATCTCTGTGATCAGGAAATTCCTGCAATGCCCGATGCAGGGCTGGGCATCTGCAATGCTCGGGCTTGCGGAGGAGGGAGAAGATCTTGCTGAACGCGAAGAAGAGGATTTCGAGGTCGGCAGATCCCTTGAAACCAAGCTTCTTCGCGATGTCTTTCTCGATGCTGCAGCAAACCGAATCACTCCGGCAGAAGCATACGAAGAAAGAATTACGCGATTGCGGCTGAAAGGTCATATTCCGGTTGGAGTCTTGGCTCAGGTCAATGCAAAGCGCCATCATATAATCCTCGGGGAATGGCAGGCCCGGGTGGAAAGTTTGCAAAGCATCGAGGAGCAAGCCTTAGAAACAAGGGACATCCCGGCCCCGTTACACCGGGTTCGCCTTGGCCGCTCCAGTGAACAATGTTCTACTGAAACCGTCCTTGATCCACTGCTATTAGATATCCCGATATCTGGCCCGGAAAAACCAGACCGGATAACACCGGTGCAGATCAACGGCCAGACAGAAGCGCTTTCTGATGACCGCCTGACTACGATTGCCTTTCAGCCAAATAAAAAATCCACCAGTCGAAGTGATGCCGTGCTGGGTCGCAGTTTCCGCTCTCTACTGCGGGGCATGGTCGACCACATAGTTCTTTCGGCTATGCATGAAGCAGGAACTGCCCAGCGGCGCATAGTTATCTGTCATGCCGGTGATCCTGATCAAAAAGGAACCATTGAAATACGGCTTCGCCCGTTAGACGCAGACCGGGCCCGTTCGTGGCTGAAAGATGTGGTTACAGACCTTTTAAATGGCTCCCATGCTCACCTTCTGCCCTGCGAAGCTGTTTTCCTGGAATATAACGAGCAAATCAACTTGCAAAAGAAAAGCAAAAAAAGCAAGACTGCTCAAACAGACCAGGGCCCCTCTTCAGTGAATGGTGAAAATTTACGACTCCGGGTTGCGGAGTTAACCGAAAACGAATGGTCCCGGTTTTCCAGCCTCTGGGGACCGGTGCCTTCACCGCGCTCTTATGCGCCACCGCCGGCCGAAGAAGCAGCCCGTCTGGCAGCCCGGCGTTTCGGCCCGCTATTTAAAGACCTTATCGACATGGAGGGTTTCTGATGAAGACGACCTACTACGAACGGCCCGGAATTCTGGCCAGGCCTGAATTAGAGCAAGGCCACACTATTATCGAGGCTTCAGCAGGGACCGGCAAAACCTTCACGCTGGAACACCTGGTCCTTGATCTGATCATTAACGACCGGGCTAAAATAGAGGAAATCCTGGTCGTCACTTTCACTGATGCGGCAACCCGGGAGCTTCGTGAAAGAGTCAGAGCTTTGATCCGTAAAGCCTGCGATGAAGGAGAAGAAAAAATACCTGATGGCAACCCGGAGGTTTACTGGAAAATCGATCAAACCACCAGGGGGCGGCTCCGTGATGCGCTCTTCCGTTTTGATGGTGCTGCTATCTCAACTATACACGGTTTTTGTCAGCGGATCCTCTCTGAACAGGCTTTTCTCAGCGGACGTCTTTTTGAACAGGAACATGGCGATGGGAAGGAAATGTTCGGACTGTCTTTCAGGGAAGAAATCCGAACAGCGCTGGTAGAAGAAGGACTGGTCGGTGCTTCTTTAAGGCTCTGGGTTGAACAGGATAACAGATTAGAGGAGCTGGAAAAGCTCCTTTACGACTGTCACCGGGAGGGCTGCCCTGACCGCTGTCCGGTTACTCCACTGTGGGATCCGGAAGGGTTTATAGGGGCGGCAGGCGAACTGCCCCCTCTGGATGATTTGAAAGCGGCGGGACCGAATTTATTTAGCAATCAAAGGACTCGCGAAGGCTTTGAAAACCACCTTGAAGAACTCTTTAATGCTATCTCCGGCATAGAGGAATTAACCAATCCCCTGGAAGCAATTTCTCTTTTTATCGAATGGGCAAGTTTTAAGCGCAGCCTGGCCGGGGAAAAGGGCCCCCAAATTGACAATCTGCGCAGAGCGGCCGAAATGACAGGAGCACCTGAAATCCTGCGGGAACTTGCTAAAAAACTTGACGAGATGGAGCAGAGAGCGGCACCCGCGGGCAGCTTTTTCGTCTATCAGCTTCTGCCGCGGATCCAGGAACGTTTAGCGGCCAGGAAGCAAGCGCTCGGACTGATTGATTACGATGATATGCTCCTCGGCGTGCAGGAAGCTCTTAGAGGAGATGGCGCCAAAGTACTTTTAGACTCGCTCAGGAAACGCTGGAAATACGCCCTGGTTGATGAGTTCCAGGATACTGATCCGGTGCAGTGGGATATCTTCCGGCGTATTTTCGTAGAAGAGACCAGGGAGCACCGTCTCTTTGTGATTGGTGATCCTAAACAAGCTATCTACGGCTTTCGAGGTGCGGATGTCCATACCTATGAAGTGGCAAAAAAATACCTGATCGGTCAGTGCAATGCTTCACGGGTGGCGCTGACCTATAATTATCGCTCCACCGAACCGCTCATTGATTCAATTAATGAAATTCTTACTATCAAAGATGAACAGGGATCCGACTTTTTCGACGGCCTGAACAGTTACGATGAACCGGTGCAAAGCGGAGACAAATCACTCGCCGCATGGGAAGCAGGAAAGCCTGCCGTTCCGGTTCAGCTTATCCATCTTCACGGTGGAGAGAAAGAATTAAATGCCGCGGCAGTTAAATGGGGCACGGCCTGCTTCATCGGAGAAGAAATAAAAAAGTTGATTGGCGAAGAGGGCCTTATGGTGGCCGGCAGCAAAAATAAAGTGTTTTCAAAAATCAAGCTGAGCGATATCTATATTCTGACCCGCTCGGCCAGGGAAGGACAATTGATCGGCCGGGCGCTTCGCAATTACGGTATACCCCACGCTTTCTACAAGCAGGACGGACTCTTCCAAACCGACGAAGCTCATGATGTCCATAGATTGCTAAACGCGATCAACACACCTACAGAACCCGGGACCCGGATGTCAGCCTGGCTGACCCCTTTCTTTGATGTACCTTTAGTGGATCTTCCGGACTGGCGGGACGCCGGTGAAAGTCATCCGCTGACCGGCCTGCTGCTCGAATGGAAGCAGTTGGCCGAAACACATGCCTGGTCCCGGCTTTTTGATCAGAT
>SL_8KL_010_SEDDRAFT_10003403_pt1 | contig 13130 bp, 11 predicted proteins | sample SodLakKL_010_SED_4_FD_11160 | JGI IMG/M metagenome (IMG submission 11160) | reverse complement strand
TCAAACCTTTTTTCGGTATTTTTACGTCTTTTTTAAGGTTTTTTATAACTATTTTCCCCGGGGTTAAATCAGGGGTTAAATCAGGCCGAATTTTAAGGCCTCATGAGCTTAAGCTGGCGCGCTTTTGCCCACTGCGCCAGGTTTTCGGACGGGGCATTTATGAAAGCAATATTGCAGGTTTGGCTCCCGGCCGGACGGCATCCGCTAAGGGGGCCTGTAATCAGGATATCCAGCCGCCCATCAGGTGCCCTGCTCACCTACAACCAGCGAAGTCTCTACAGGCAAGGCGTAGGCAATACTTTGACAGATCATGACTGCTCTACCTCCAACCGCGGTTTAAGGGTGGGGAAAAGAATAACATCGCGAATGGAGGTGTTGTCGGTAAGCACCATCACCAGCCGGTCGATACCGATGCCAAGTCCGCCGGCGGGAGGCATCCCGTATTCAAGGGCGGTGATAAAATCTTCGTCCATAACATGGGCCTCGTCATCGCCCGCTTCTCGCCGGGCCAGCTGCTGCTCAAACCGTTGCCGCTGGTCAATCGGATCGTTAAGTTCGGTAAAGGCATTGGCAATTTCCCACCCGGCCATGAAGCCCTCGAAGCGCAGGGTCAGGCGGGGATCCTCTTTCATTTTATGGGCCAGGGGCGATACTTCGATTGGAAAACCGGTCACAAAAATCGGCGCCAGCAGCTGCTCTTCGCAAAATTCCTCAAAAAACATGTAGAGGATTTCTCCCCAGGAAAGGCCCTTATCCAGCTCCAGGCCGGCATTTCTTGCGGCCTCAAATGCTTCCCCATCACTTTTTAACCGGGCAAAATCAACGCCGGAATATTTACGGACCACCTCAACCATGCTTTCCCGCGGCCAGGGCGGGGTCAAGTCAACTTCCCGGCCCCGGAAAGTGATCCGGCCGCTTCCAAACACAGTTTGGGCAATTTCATAGATCAGGTTTTCTGTAAGCTCCATCATATTCTCGTAATCGGCGTAATTTTGGTAAATCTCCAGGGAGGTGAACTCGGGGTTGTGNATGGTGGAGATGCCTTCGTTCCTGAAGATGCGTCCGATCTCAAAAACCTTGTCCAGCCCCCCCACCAGGAGCCTTTTNAGATGCAGTTCAGTGGCTATACGCATGTAAAGCTTCATATCTAAGGCGTTATGGTAGGTGACAAAGGGGCGGGCCAGGGCCCCCCCGGCTATGGTCTGCATGATCGGGGTTTCCATCTCCAGGAAGCCCCAGCGGTGAAGGATTTCCCGCATGGTCTGGATAATCCGGCTGCGGTTTATAAAGGTTTCTTTAACTTCCTGGTTAACGATTAAATCAACATAGCGCTGGCGGTAGCGCAGCTCTATATCTTTCAGGCCGTGCCATTTCTCAGGCAGAGGGCGCAGGGCCTTGGCAAGATACATATATTCATTAACCTCAACCGTAACTTCGCCTTTCCTGGTGCGGAACACTGTCCCGGCAGCCCCGATGAAATCGCCGATATCAACCAGCTCAAAGCTTTTGTACTGCTCTTCTCCAACCCGGTCGAGGCGCAGGTAAATCTGGATCTGGCCCCGGTAATCCTGAAGATGGGCGAAGGTGGCTTTGCCGTGGGAACGGATGCTCATCACCCTGCCGGCAACGGTTACCGTCTGCCCTTCCAGGGAGGTAAAATTATCGATTATCTCTGTCGAATAATGGGAGGCTTCATATTTGGGGCCGAACGGTTCCACGCCCCTGGTCCTGAGTTGCTCCATCTTGCTGCGCCTGACCTGAATTAGTTCGTTTAGTGGTTGTTCCTGTTCCATTTTTAGCCTCCCGCTCTGCTGTTTGAAGTTCCCCTTTAAATATATCAGTCTACCGCTTCAATTTTAAATTTCAGGGTCCCGGCCGGGACCTTCACCTCAATTTGGTCCCCGATGGTGTGGCCGATCAGGGCTTTGCCCACCGGCGATTCATTGGAGATCTTTTTGTCTGTCGGATCAGCCTCAGCGGTGCTGACAATAGTGTATTCCTGTTCTTCGTCCAATTCCATATCCCTGAGCCTGACCGTCGAGCCAAGGTTCACGTGGTGGTCATCATCCATGTTTTTCTCCAAAAGCCGGGATCGGCGAAGCATCTTTTCTAAGGTAATAATCCTTCCTTCAATAAATGCCTGCTCATTTTTTGCATCTTCATATTCGGCATTGTCAGTTATGTCTCCAAAGGAAATTGCTTCCTTGATCCGCTCGGCGATTACTTTGCGCTTGACTGTTTTCAGATGATGAAGTTCTTTCTCGAGCTTTTCCAGGCCCTCTTTGGTCAATAGCAATTCATCATTCTTTTCCATGCTCTCAGTTTCATGGTTTTCCATATTTTCGTTTTCAACATTTTTTTCTGCATTCTTCATATTATCCATCCTTTTTCCCCCTTGATTAATCAATTGTGCCTGCATTATCCTCAACAGATTCATTTCATTGTCTTCTGATCAGAAATCTTAACATAAATAACGGCTTCATACCGCAACGAAGCCCATAAAGATAAAGATAGTGTCAAGGACGCCTCGACACTTGTAGAGGTAAATCTTCAATATTTGCTATATTATAAGGTCTCTCCCCCCGGTTGTCAAGAAATTTAAGGGCCCGGAAAAGCACCAATCCTGCCCTGAGATCAACCGCTCTCCGCTTCACTGGAGATGGACGATCCTGGGCCTCAGGTCCAGTTCTTCCAGCAGGCGATGGTAATGTTCCCCGCTCAGTTCCTGATTGCCGCCGGCCATACAGACCAGCAGGGCTTCCATAACATTGGTGCCAAAAGAGCGGCCCTGCATTTCCGGCGTGGTTGTGATCAGGGTTTTTACCTGGCGTTCTTTCAAAAACTCCACGTCATCGCCGGTCACAGTATTGGTGACAATAACTTTCCCGGGCAGTTCAGCGGGCATATAGCGGTGGATAAAATGAAAATCGCCGGCAATGATATCATTTTCGAGGAAGTAGCGGACATGGCGGGGTTTATTTATAGTCTGCTTGCTGCCGGTAGGATAAATCATGGTAAAGGGAAGCTGCCCGACAATCGGGGCCAGGACCCGGGCTACGGCGGCCAGTGTATTCAGCGAATAGAGGGGGATGGGCAGATTGATGACATATAGCAGATCGCCGTAGGTCATTTTGCAGCCGGCCTTTTCAAAAGCCTGGGCCATGCCGAGGCGGTCCATAGCCGACATGAGCAGGACTTTTTTGGGCTCATCAAGCAGATCCGTTTCCTCCATCAACTGCTCAATAGAGCGGCGCTCCAGGGTATTTTTCAGCCCGGAACCGTCAACAATCGGAGTTTTTTTAGCAGCCCGCCAGATCCGCCTGGCGTCCCTGAACTCATAGCGCCGATCAACGGCATAAATATAGAGATCCATCCCGCCCAGGCCAAAAGCATCCACTTCGCCGTCAAGCTCATTAATCTTTTTGATCATTTCCTTCATGTCGCCGTCGGTGCCGATCCGTTCAACCTGGTACTCTTCTCCTTGTAATTTGACCTTAACGACATGGTCCCTTGAGGATGAACCGAGGCTAATTCCCACTACGCGTTTCAAGTTTTCTGGTCTCCTTTCGCTGCTTCTCCATAACCAGGTCCAGAGTATTTTTAAACTGCTGCGGATCGACATAGCGATCTTCCTGGATCGGGGTCGGGCCAAGGTTAATGTAGATGATCTGAATGTCGAGTAGAGCTTCTGCCAGGTGGTACCATCTTTCAGATGAAATCATGATCAGGGTATCAAACTCCCGCAGGCGGGCTACCAGGTCAAAGATGCGGTTAAAAAAATCGAGGGCCTGCTGATCGCGAACCATATCCCACCGTTCCCGGTTGTTGAGCAAAAGATATAAGTCAAGCCCGTATGAGCGGCAGATATCGGCCAGTTCTTTGTAATTTTCCAGGGGAAAACCGATCACGGCCACCCGGCTGCCCTTGCGAAGCTCACCGATGGCCTCCAGGCGGGAAACAAAACTGCGATCAAGGTGCAGGCGCCTGGCCGCTTCCTGCTGGGAAAGGCCTTTTTCGCGCAGTTCCAAAACCCTTTCCACCATCCGGGTCGCTTGATCGAGGCTGATCATTTTATCGCCGACCCGGAATACCCGTTCAGTCTGCACTGCTTTTCTATGCCACCTTTGTGCACAGGATTGTGATCGCTACAATTTTAGCATTAAAGCCGCCCGGGAGCAATTAATTTATGAACATGGGAAGATAAGAGCAGTAAAAAATATTGTTGGGGCGCCCATCAGGGCAGGTTGGAGGCAAAATTAGTGAGGATCGCTTCCATTTCCTCGCGGCTCGAAGCCCTGATTAATTCCTGGCGGGCGGAAGCCGCTTTCGGTAAACCCTTGATATACCAGGGGGCATGACGGCGCATTTCCCGGACCGCCACCGCTTCTCCCTTCCTGCCGGCCAGCAGGGACAGGTGTCTTAAAGCCATCTCTACCACCTGGGACGGAGCGGGCGGTGCGGGCAAAGCCCGGTTTTGCATCAGGGCCAGGACGGAAGAAAAAATCCAGGGGTTGCCCCTGGCGGCCCGGCCGATCATAACCCCGTCACAACCGCAGTAAGCGATCATTTCTTTAGCCCTCTGGGGCGAATCGATATCGCCGTTTCCAATCACCGGGATGGCCAGGTTTTCTTTTATCTCCCGGATAATATCCCAGTCCGCCCTGCCGCTGTAGCCCTGCTCCACCGTCCGGCCGTGCACGGCAACCGCAGCAAGGCCGGCCTCTTCTGCCCGGCGGGCTATTTCAGGGGCATTTACGGCAGCGGCGCTCCAGCCCTTACGCAACTTTACGGTGACCGGGCAGGAAACAGCGCCGATAACTGCTTTGAAAAGCGCGCTGCACAGTTCGGGCTGGCGAAGCAAAGCCCCGCCTTCCCCGTTGCGGGTTATTTTGGGGGTGGGGCAGCCCAGGTTCAGGTCGATAAAATCCACGCCCTGTTCTTCAAGTATAGCTGCCGCCCGGGCCAGAACCTGCGGATCGGAACCGAACAACTGAAAGCCGATCGGCCGTTCCTGATCGGTAAAATAAAGCAGGTCATGGTGGCGGCGCTGGTTATAGAGGAGCCCTTTAGCGCTGATCATTTCAGAATAGACCAGGGGGCAGCCCTGCTCTTTTGCCAGCAGGCGGAAGGGATGTCCGGTTATGCCCGCCATCGGGGCCAGGGCCAGCCCTGGCCTGGCTTCAAGAGGTCCTATTTTTAAGATCAAGTTTTTATGCATTCCCTGTTTTCACTGTCCTGTTCTTGATTTGATATCTATACTGCGTTCAAGGCATCAATAATATTATTTGCCACCGGGATGGGGCTTATTAAATCAGTAAATTAAGGGCTGTGAACCGGCCTGCTGGCCAGGAAAAACTTTTTGCAGACACTTCGGGGGCTTGCAACAGAACACCGTGGTTTTGAGGAGCGCTTAAGCTGCGGCCCGGACCGGGCTGCTTTCAGGCCCCGATGGTCAGGCCCCGGGAGCGGCGCTGTTTCATTAAGTCAACAAAAGCTTCCAGCCTGGTCTGCACCCCGGCCGAGCCGGTATGCTCATCTATAAAAAGGGTCAGGACCGGGATGCCGTAATCCTTACTGAGCCGGGGAACAATGCTCTTGGCCACGATTTCAGGGATACAGGAAAACGGAGCCAGCTGGACTACCCCGTCAAAGCCGGACCTGGCGTAGCGGATAATATCGCCCACACTGTTCTGACCGTGCCCGCCGATTTTTTGGGACAGGTAGGGCATGGCCAGGCGCCGACTGCCCATGTCGCCTTTGGTAGAGAGCACATCATGGCGGGTATAGCTGGTCAGGTAAATGCTGCGCTGCACTTCCACCCCCAGATGGCCAAGCAGCTCTTCTACATAAAAATTGGCAAACGGTTCGAGCTGGACATAGATCTCGCCGATCACCCCGACCCGGGGCACCTGCAGATCATCTTGAGCCGGGACACTGCGCATTATGCCGCGGGCTTTTTCCCCGGCCCTCTCTATTTCAAGCTCCGTTTTGGCTTCGCTCATGACAGCCATGGCCTGTTCGAAGGCTTTGGATGTTGAACCGGGTCTTAATTCCCGCGGCCTTTTCTTCTGGGCCAGCAGTTCAAGGTCATCGAAGACAGCGAGCTTTTGATAGCCTTTCTTGATCGTTTTCCACAGGTAAGGCCAGGAATTAGGGCCTTTTAATTTTTTCAACTGCCTGTAAAAATGGGCCGGTTTTTTTAAGGGAGGCCAGAAAAAGATAAAGTCGAAATCATAACCGAGGTCCCTTAAAATCCGCCCGTGCAGTTCGCCGTAGAGTCCGGCCCGGCAGGGCCCGTAGCCTCCGGCGCTGGCCAGGGTATCGGCCCCGCGCTCCAGGCCTTCCAGGTAGGTCCCCAGCACTATTTTAAAAGGAATACAGGCAAATTCAGGCGCATACTTGGCTCCCCTGGACAGGGTCAGGCGGGTGGGGCGGTGGGGCGTGATCGACTCATGCCCCAGGTCCTCTAAGATTAACTGCATAATCGGGGTTAGCGTTCCCATATGACCAAAAGTTGCTTTCATGGAGCATAACCTCCCATCCGGGTGCTCAGGCCAGGTAACGGAGGGCCAGCTCTTTTAAGAAAGCGGCCTTTAAATGCAGGCTGGCCACATCTATGCGCTCATTGCGGCCATGGATAGTGGTCCTGGCTTCGCCGTCGAAGTTTTTATCCATATGGCCGATCCCGTAGGATGGGATCCCGGCGCCGCGCAAAAACTTCGAATCAGTTGAGCCGGCGGAAATAACGGGCAGGCAAATGGCATCCGGACCGGCCAGTTCCAGGGTAATTTCTTCCATCAGCTTATAATAAGGCGTTTCGGAACTGGTAAAGGTGGGGGCCCGGTATTCAGTAAAATCAATCTCGATCTCTTTGCCGATGATGGGGCGGAGCTGGGTTTCCACGTATTGGCAATCCTGGCCGGGCATGATCCTGATATCGACGCTGGCTTCACAGTAATCGGGTACGATGTTAGTCTTGGTCCCGCCCTGGATCATATTCGGCGACACGGTCATGCGGGTCATGGCGCGCAGAGCTTCGATGAACCCTTTTTCCAGGGGTAGTTCTTCGAGCAGGCGGTCGATTTCAGCCGGCTGGACCAAACTTTTATCGATGCCTAAAAGCCCGGCCAGGCTTTTAAGCAGGGTCTCAACTTCCGGGATCAGGACCGTTTGCGCCCAGTAATTGTTTAAACGGGTCACAGCCCGGCTCAGCTTCACCACGGCGTTGTCTGCCAGGGTGGGGACCGATCCGTGCCCGGATTTGCCCCTTGCCTTTAAAGTGCACCAGGCCGTCCCTTTTTCACCAACCTGGAGAAAGTAGATCACTTTCCCGTTTTTGAGTACAGGCTGGTCGGCGCCTTCATTAACGGCAAAATCGGCCTTAATTTTAGCAGGGTGGTTTTCCAGCAGGTACTCCACACCCAGGCGGCCGCCTTTTTCTTCGTCAGCCGCTGCCGCTATAATCAGTTCTCCCTTTAAAGGTGTTTTCTGCTCAATCAAGTCCAGGGCGGCGGAAACCTGGGCCGCCATCAGGTCCTTGCAGTCCAGGGCCCCGCGGCCGTAAACCACACCGTCTTTGATCTCCCCTGAAAAAGGCTCAAAATCCCAGCCTTCACCAACCGGGACCACGTCGGAATGTGATAAATAGAGAATTTTTTTGGGCCCGGAACCGATCCGGGTCACGAAGCTGCCCCTTCCTTTTTCGGGTTCAATTATTTCTCCTTCTACCCCGGCTTTTAGAAAAAGCTCCTTCAGGTACCCCGCAATCGCCGTCTCGTTGCCCGGGGGGTTGGAGCTGTCAATACGGATCAGGTCGCTCAAAATTTTTTCAGGAGAATGACTCACAGGTTATTACCTCCCTGACTGGCAGTGGTTAAGACTAGCTTATCATAATTAAGCGCTTTAGTTAACTGGTTTCTTTTAACAGGTGGCAGGAAGCATAATGGTCGGGGCCGACCTTTTTCAGGACAGGTATTTCCTGCCTGCAGATCTCCTCTGCCAGCGGGCAGCGGGTATGGAAAGTGCACCCGGGAGGCGGGTTAGAGGGGCTGGGGACGTCCCCTTTCAAAATAATCCGCTCTTTTTTATATTTCGGTTTCATCACCGGCACAGCCGACAGCAAAGCCTGGGAATAGGGGTGCATCGGGTTGTTGTAAAACTCCCTTTTTTCCCCTTCTTCCACGATCCGGCCCAGGTACATGACCCCGACCCGATCTGCCATATGCTTGACCACGCTCAGGTCGTGGGAAATAAAGAGGAACGTTAAGCCGAACTTTTCCTGCAGGTTTTCCAGCAGGTTGACAATCTGGGACTGAATTGAAACGTCAAGGGCTGAAATCGGCTCGTCGGCGACTATAAATTCCGGTTCCAGGATCAGGGCCCGGGCAATGCCGACTCTCTGCCGCTGCCCCCCTGAAAACTCGTGGGGATAGCGGCGGTAATGATGCTCATCGAGGCCGCATTCCCTTAAAACCGAGATGACCCGGTCGCGGCGCTCGCTGCCCCGGGCAATGCCGTGCACTTCCAGGGCTTCTCCGATCGCTTCGCCGATGCTCATCCGCGGGTTAAGAGAACTGTACGGGTCCTGGAATATAATCTGCATATCCCGGCGCAACACCCGCAGTTCGTCTTTGCCCATGGCCATAACATCTCTGTCTTTAAACAAGATCTTGCCGGCGGTGGGGTTGAGCATCCTTAAAATGGCCATGCCGGCGGTGGACTTGCCACAACCGGATTCTCCCACCAGCCCGTAAGCTTCCCTGGACCGGATCTTTAGATCGATGCCGTCTACGGCTTTGACGAAACCGGCAAGCCGGGAAAAGACCCCGCTCCTGATGGGGAAGTATTTTTTCAGACCTTCTACGCTAAGCACGGTTTGTGGAGCCGCCATTTATTTCACCCCTCCTATCTTCTGATCCTGGTACAGCCAGCAGCGGACCAGGTGTCGGGGTTTAGGTTCCAGCAGGTCGGGCATTCCCCGGCTGCAAACTTCCATTGCCTCCGAACAGCGGGGATGAAAAGCGCACCCCTCCGGCATATCGCCGGGGTTGGGAACGTTGCCCGGAATATAATCGAGAACTTCCTTTTCTTCTTCCAGCCGCGGTTTAGACTTGATCAAACCGCTGGTATAGGGGTGGAGGGGGTTGTTGAATAAGGATTCCACATCGGTATTTTCAACCACCTTTCCCGCATACATGACCACAACATGATCGGCCATCTCAGCTATGACGCCCAGGTCGTGGGTGATAAAAATAATGGAAGTGTTGATGCGGTCTTTTAGATCTCTCATCAACTCCAGGATCTGAGCCTGGATGGTTACATCCAGGGCGGTTGTCGGTTCGTCGGCAATCAGCAACTTCGGATTGCAGGAGAGGGCCATGGCAATCATGGCTCTCTGACGCATTCCCCCGCTCAATTGGTGAGGGTAGTTATCGAGGACTTCATTGGGCCTCGGGATACCGACCAGTTCCAGCATCCTGCCCGCTTCTTTCCAGGCTGCCGCGCTCTCCATCCCCTGGTGAAGACGAATCGCCTCGCTGACCTGGTCGCCAATCTTGTAAACCGGGTTCAGGGAAGTCATCGGTTCCTGGAAAATCATGGCTATATCGTTACCCCTGATGCGGCGCATTTCCTGTTCGCTAAATGACAGCAAATTTTGATCTTCCAAGTAAATTTGGCCCCCTTCGATTTTGCCCGGGGGATATTTAATCAGCCTCATAATGCTAAGAGAAACCACGCTTTTGCCACAGCCCGACTCGCCGACCACGCCAACCACTTCCCCTGGCCTGACGTTGAATGAAACACCATCTACAGCGCGGATAACAGCTTCATCGGTGTAAAAAGTGGTTTTTAAATCTTCAACTTTTAGCAAAAATTCCATCAACGACCTTCCTTTTTCTTAAAATGTTCAATCACTACCGGTGTCTTCTGGAGCGAGGATCCAGGGCGTCACGCATACCATCCCCAATCAAATTAAAACCGAGCACCATAAAAAATATGGCCAGACCGGGATAGGTGGTCAGGTGATGGGCGGTGCGTATATACTGGCGCCCATCGCTCAGCATTCGGCCCCATTCAGGATCAGGGGCCTGGGCACCCAGACCCAAAAACCCCAGACCGGCCGCCCATAATATGGCGGTGGCGATCTGGAATGTAGATTGAACAATAATCGGACCCAGGCAGTTGGGCATAATATGCCGGATAATAATCCGCATGTCGCCGATGCCCAGCGCTTTAGCGGCAGAAACGTAGCCCTGTTCTTTAACAGAAAGAACAGAACCGCGAACCAGGCGGGTATAAATCGGCACTGAGGCAATCCCCACGGCAATCATAACATTTTCCACCCCAACCCCCAGTATAGTCACCACCACAATAGCCAGTAAGATGCCGGGGAAAGCAATTAAAATATCAATGATACGTTGAATCAGCAGGTCAAATTTTCCGCCGTAATAGCCAGACAAAGCGCCGACCGGTACCCCGATCACCATGCCGATTGCCACGGATATAAAGCCGATCAGTAAAGAGATCCGGGCCCCGTAAAGAATCCTGGAAAAATTATCGCGACCCAGCCAATCCGTCCCTAAAAGGTGTTCACTGGATGGAGCCTGGTAGGCAGAGCCGAAATCTATCTTGATCGGATCGAAGGGGGTGATCAGGGGCGCGAAAATTGCCGAAAGCACAAAAATACAAAGGATAGCCAAACCGGCCATGGCCAACCGGTTGCGGCGAAGATGCCTCCAAACCTGGCGCAGCTCGGTATCTTTTTTGGGGGTAGAGAGGTTGCTTAAAGCATCGATCTTTTTCCCTTTGTCAAACACTGCGCTACTCCACCTCCTTGCTGCCGTAAGTAATACGGGGGTCAAGGAAGGCGTAAATTACATCAACCACAAGATTTATCAAAACAAAAAATAAGGCAAGAATGAGGACCGCGCCCTGAACCACAGGATAATCCCGGGCCAAAATTGAATCAACCATCAACCGACCTACCCCGGGCCAGGAAAAAACGGTTTCAGTGAGCACTGCGCCCCCCAGTAAAGTGCCAAACTGCAACCCCATCACGGTAACTACAGGAATTAGCGCATTCTTTAAGGCATGCTTGTAAACAACGACCTTTTCTACCAGTCCCTTGGAACGAGCCGTGGTGATATAATCCTGGCCTAAAACATCGAGCATACTGGAACGGGTAATGCGGGCGATCAGGGCAGTTGTAGCCAACCCGAGGGTAAGAGCAGGAAGGACGAGATGTCTCCAGGTGCCGATCCCCCCTGAAGGAAACCAGCCCAGGTTTACGGAAAAAAGAAGTTGAAACATGATCCCCAGCCAGAATACTGGTGCGGCAACCCCAAAAAGGGCTGCCAGCATACTGGCATTATCAAAAAGGGAATAACGTTTAGTCGCAGATACTATGCCTGCGCTCATGCCGATAATAATTGCAATAACCATGGCGGTAGAAGCCAAAAGCAGGGTGTTTGGAAAACGCTCCGCCAATTCTACCGTAACGGGCCGACCGGTAAAAGTGGATCGGCCCATGTCACCCTGTAAAAGGTTAGTCAAATAAACATAATACTGAACATGCAGACCTTCATCTAAAAGAAGATCTCTGCGGACCTGTTCTATATATTCAGGGCTGGCGTGAACTCCGGCAATAGCGCGGGCGGGGTCTCCCGGTATAAACCTGATAATTGCAAAAACAAGAATAGATACCCCGATTAAGACTGGAACAGCCAGAAGCAGCCTTCTAATTACATATCCATACAAATGGCGTCAGCTCCCAAAGTTGCTGGTTCATCTATATAATTTAGATCCAATTGACTTATAAAAGTTAGGGACCGGGCGTTAAGTTACGATGCGCAAAACAAAGCTTACGCCCGATCCCTCTTTTACTTGACAGCTTGATTAGTTACTTCGATCAACAAGCAGCCTGCCTTTACTGTGGCTGCAGGTTAAAGCCAATGTAAATAACACGCACGCTATCCTCAAAGACCACATCGATTCCTGCTTCTGCTTCAAGGCGTTCAATTTCAGTGGGGGGGACAGCCATAATGGCATGGGCTTCCCCGGTTTCAAGCATGATTACCCGGGAGCTTGCTTCCGGAACGAACTTGAAAGTTACAGTATCCAGTTCAGGCACATCGCCCCAGTAATCTTCGTTCCTTTCCATTACAAGCTGCTCTCCACGGTCCCACTGGACGAACTTAAATGGACCGGTGCCAACAGGAGCCACGACATTCTCGCCCTCAGCCAGGGCTTCCAGGGAAGCCGGGCTGTGCATGGCAATAAAGGAGTGGGTGAAGTGAGATGCGATCGGTGCGAAGACCTGATCGAGGTGAATCCGTACTGTGTATTCATCTATAACTTCTATTTCATTTACCTCGCCAAGCAGGAAAGCAAAAACGGCCGCTTCTTCACCTTCAAAGTCCCCCTTGGCCATAAAGCGGTCCAGGTTATATTTAACAGCTTCAGCGTTGAAGGGCTCACCGTCGTGGAAAGTAACACCCTCGCGCAGTTCCAGATCCCAGGCCAAACCATCTTCAGTAGGCTCCCAGGATAAGGCAAGATTAGGCTCAAGGGTTCCATCTTCAGCCAGGTAAACAAGAGATTGAGCCATATGCTCAGAAACGGTGGCGGCAGGAGCGGACATCATCTTTAACGGGTCCAGGTTCTCAGCCTCGGCACCAATGGCAACGATTAAATCCTGATCGTCACCTTCGAGAGAAGCTTCCCAGGCCAGGATGTTTTCCAGCGGGTGATGGATTAAGCCTTCCACGCCTTCACGGACCGCGTTAACCTGACCTTCGTTGTGCAGGAAAAGCCATGGCGCATCTTCCCAGATTATACTGATAGCATCACTGTAGAGGCCTTCGCGAACATCGACATCGGGCGTTACCCTGGCTTCGTCAAGCAGGGCATCCACTTCAGCGTTGGCATAATAGGACACATTGTTGGCGGGAGGCCACTGGCTGGAATGGAACAGGGCATAGAGACCGTAATCGGCGTCCAGGGTTGTTGTTCCCCAGCCGAGCATGTAAGCATCATGTTCGGCATCTTCGGGCGGAACAATGACCGTGTCCAGATAAGTGCCCCAGTCGTAGGTAGTAAGGGTGGCAGTGACGCCTACTTCGGCCAGCATG